>CETP01210862.1_pt1 | contig 12566 bp, 13 predicted proteins | sample 531311 | NCBI WGS metagenome assembly CETP01 (sample SAMEA2622657, study PRJEB7988) | marine metagenome | biome: marine biome (ENVO:00000447); feature: surface water layer (ENVO:00002042); material: "saline water (ENVO:00002010), including plankton (ENVO:xxxxxxxx)" | depth 5 m | reverse complement strand
TAAAGAAGACACCTGCTCTGAATTGTTCCCCGATAGCGATGATGATGATGATAAATATATCGGAGAATGGCAGGTCGCTCACAAAAAAAAAAATATATTGAAGAAACGTGTGGATACACTTACGAATGATGACATCCCAGAAAATGAAGAGTTATCTCGCAATGACACTTCGATTCAACCCCCCAGCACTGTCATTGATGAATTGACAGAATTGATTCAAAATCAAAACGTCGTGCACGTAGATTCGTATAAAGCATACCGTTCACTGAAATTTTTGAGACACCAATGGCGAAATTTGCGTTTCTTAAAAGTCAAAAAAGTTATCGGAATGGGTCAATGCCACATCGTCATCAATAAAAAGGAAAATCAAGTATATATTACAGAAGAAGAGTACCAAAAGATGTACGAGGAAGCTAAAAAAGAAGATCAACACCTTAATTTCGCAAAATCTGTGACAAGAACATGGGAATATGGTTACTATGGTTGGGCTTCATTCTATGATACTGAGGATGAAGAAGAAAAATATGAGACAGTCTATTTCCATTATACAAACTATGCTCAAATGGATTTCGGTTTGTCTTACGGGAGAAATACCACAGATGGAATTGACACGAAATTTTGCATGAACCAATATGCAGAATGCAAAACACCACAAAGAGGAGATTTCATTTGTGGAATAGTCAATAGATCTAGTAAATATAAAAGCAAACTTGAATTATCACCATTTTTTATAAATTCAGAAACATTTTACAGGACTGTAATGTGTATCATGAGAGATCAAAAATTCAAAATATTCAAAGGTCGAAAATCTGAAGCTAGGCTTGCCGCTAGTATGATCTGTAATGGGAATGATGTCCTCCGCAAAGATACCAAAAAAATCATGACACCCTCTAATTGCGAAGACATAGCTCTGCACGAACATTTCGTATATATGACGATCGTAATGGTACTGATACTTAATCGACGTTTTAAATTTTCAAACCTATTCACAACTGTGTCTCCTGTATGCAATTTAGAATACTGGGAATTCGTTCTAAATCTAGGAGATATGAAAGAATTACACTACATCAACAATTCTTCAGCTATTTGCCCTAAATTTGAAAAAATAAATTTGCGTCGGTTCACAAGTAATTTGAACCAAAAAAATGCACGACAATGTGCCTGGGGAGATTTTAGTGATTATAATGATGATGACCGAACATATCCACCAATGGAACGTGGAAGACAACTTGAAAGAGTAAAGGGCTCTAGATATAAGTACAACAGACCTCCATATTCCGAAGATAGATATAGTGTTCATGAGCCATTCTTTGAAGAGAAGAGATATGATTACGGGATGACTGATTCTTCGCGAGCATACAACACGACACAAAGCCAAATGTATTACCAAGGATCATATAGAGGCCCCAAAAAATATTCAGACCGTCCCGGACCCTACGCAAGAGAGAGAGAATATCAATACGATGATATGAGATATTCAGATTTAGATTCGAGAAAATGGGCGGATATGACTCCACCGCCATCCCCTTCATCATGTCATAAAATAGCAGTCGATTCCGTGTATGATATATGATTTATTTGGCTAATAATAGAATAACCAACAATAGAGTTATTAGATTTATAAATATCGACAATATTGGTAACATATGATTAAATTGATTATATATTTCCTGACTGAAATAATTAGTATTCTCAAGAACGGGTTTCTCATCCGCTGCTACATAATTCATATTCGAAATACGTTGATAATTTTGCTTTGGTTTCTCAATAATTAATGGTGCCTTTTTAAAGGCGTTGTTTGAGAATACAATATCAACAGGCGCAGAAATCATTTGTGTATAGTTAGATTTTTTTTAAGACATAACGAGAACCTTCTCGGGTTTTTATATATCTTTTTAAGATATAACGAGAACATTCTCGGATTTTTCGTTCAATGGTGGTGGTTCTTCTTCTACAGGTTCTAATTTTTTCTTCTCAGATTTATCAGACATATTAAATTTTGGCCTTGGATTCGTCGGGTGAATCATTTTCTGTATTAAAGCAGGAAAGGCGGGAGTTGATAATATGTCAGTTGGTATAGAATAATCTCGATTATTATTGCTCATGTGCTCAAATGTCTGTGTATTAACAGATTCTATATCATCATCGTCCGAATCCGATATGTCATCTTTCGGATATGTTTTCTTATTTTCTTCACCGTATTTTTTTGCCATAATTTTTGCTATTTGAGATGCAAGTTCTGGGCTTTCTTTAGCAACTTCAGTGAATTTAGGTACTTTTTGAGCAACGAAAGATTTAGTTATATGGAACATCGTCGCGCTACCGCCGAGCAACAATAAAAGTTCAAGTTCCGGTGAAACATTTCCAGCACTATCTTTGTATTTATCATAAAGTCTTAAAAAACATCCGTCGTAATCTCCTAATGTTGACATTATATGTTCACTCCAACCATCCAATTTCAAATTAAAAGGATCATAACGGTGATTAAGAAATTCTAATCCAGATACTATAGCAACTAAAGATTTGCGAGCAAATTTAATACATTTTTGGGAATTCAATTCAGTTCTCATCCTATCAACTTCTGATTTAATGATATCGTAATCTGATGTCAGATCCAATTTCATTCGACTTTCGATCCCTTGCGCAATTAGCAAATGAAAGCTTTGCAATAACATATTTTTATCTTCTTTTCTCTCTTTGTCTCCTACTTTATCTCTTTCCGGTGAATATGATCGTTTACTAGGACTAGGTGTCCGTCTTCTCCTGGGACTAGGGCTCCGTCTCCTGGGACTAGGGCTCCGTCTCCTGGGACTGAAGCTCCGTCTCCTGGGACTAGGGCTTCGTCTCCTAGGACTAGGGCTCCGTCTCCTAGGACTGGGGCTCCGTCTCCTGGGACTAGGGCTCCGTCTCCTAGGACTAGGACTCTGTATCCTGGGACTGGGACTTCGCTTCTTAGGGCTACTCCCTCTACTGCTTCTTGCGGGGCTTTGTAATTTGGGTGATTTATCAGACATTGATTTTTTAGATTTATCGCTATGTGCAGGAGTACTAACATCGAATTTTTTTACGGGTGATTTATACTTAAACCCAATATTACCAAGGAAATCGTCATTTTTTGAATCTGTGAATACATTTTTTATTTTTTTTCTAGATTGTTCATTGACTTTACTAAGAAATTCATATCTGTTCACATCGTCACGAACTTTTTGATCATTTGAACCAGCATGAAACAAAGCACTTAAAGCAGACATATCCACTTCACTTTCTTTTTCTTCGTCATTGACTGGCGGTAAATTTACATTCATTTTACTAATATAGTAAAAAAATTAATTAAAAAAATATACATTACTCTATTTCTTCATCATCAAACTCCATATCAGGATCATTTAATTTCTTTTTCCATGCAATTCTTAATTGTTTAAAATTAAATAGTAGCCATACTTCACGATAATGTAATTTACATGGAGGTTTTGTTTTAACAAATGCCTCTTTGTCACGAAGAAATTGCTTGAATCTTTGATACGAAGCAGGTCTTTGAGCTCCCATTTTATTTCTCATTTCATCGTGATAATAATTATACACTTGTTGTAATGGAAGCATCTGATATCCGTATTTTGGTCCTTTATGAAATCTCTTTAATCCTTCATCAATTTCTTCTGATATATTAAAATCTAGATTATCATATTCTGCCCAAGTCAATATATATGCACGATGTAAAACTTGATCCCACCAAGATTCTAAACTATCAAATGAATTTTCTTTTTGTTGTCTAAGTAGCGGAGTTACTGGAACATGAGTAGGAACAAAATTTGAAATGTCAATAGTGCTAAGATATTTAAGCAAACATTTTACTCCAAGCATATTTTCATCATAGAGGCACGATTTTAAATTTGTAAAATATTTATCATCTAAATTGTAAGTACTCTTACATCCAAGGCAGCACCATCGCCTAGCGTTTTCTCCAGCCGGCACTGCCCAATAATGATTCGATGCCATTATGTAATTTGAGAAATTATCAAGATAATATGTATCTACTCCTTTGTGTTCGCATCTGATTTGTCTTTCCGTAATCATACCTTTGAGTTTTCCGCTATCTGCTTTATTACCTCCCCAAAAAGCTTCATCTGCAAAAATCAATAAACCATTTGCTAATAATGAATTGAACCTACCTGTAAGATCCATCATTTCACATAAATGAATGTAATATTCTTGAAATATTTGACCAATAGCATCAATGACCATAGATTTCCCACATCCTTCTGATCCCACTAGCACAAGAGCAACACCTAATTTATGCCACGGCTTTAACAAAGCACTCGCTAACCATTTTAATACATAATTATATAGTTTCTTATTTTCAGCGCACCATATTTCAAAAATGTGTTTTAATATAAGCGCACTTTTATCAATATAATTAACCCCGCTCTGTTCTATAGCTTTCTCCGCATCTTCTAAAGTTATAGCCAACCCCTGATATATATTAAAATCTTTATGTAATCTTAAATATGCATCTGGCCTTGGGTCAAACACCAACGAACCATACGATCTTTTATCTGGATGTTGTAGCCAGATTAAAGCAATACTTTTACTGTATATTACCTTTTTATTAACATTCGCTCCTTCGCTAATTTTATCTACAACAGTAATATGTTGAAACATTTGTTTAAAATCTGTTTCAGATTTATTAATGTATGTAAATTTTTGTCGATCTTTATTATGATTGATTTTTTTTAGAACAATTAAGATTTTACCTGGATGATCGGTGATCATAAATAAAAACATATTCATGAATTTAACAACTTTATGATGCATTGTATCAATATCATAATGATATTTTTCAGCTATATACGCAATAACTATAGGTACTTCATTAACTGTGAAAAACGAAGGGTCGAGTGATTCAAAATCTTGACTATCATGCGTTGCAAAATCAACTTTACACATTTCAAGTCTTTCCTCAAACGAAATATTATCAATATGGATTTGACCTTTTATAGGGGAAAGCGCTATTAAATCTGATCTTCTAACTCTAGCTTTACATAATAATTCATATGTATCATTTTCCCATGTGGGAGATATCCTATTTAATTCATCATCAAAAACTCCATAATACAATAATTTACGACCTGCAGGTTTCTGTTTTTCATTATTCCATTTATCTGAAAAAGCCATTCTCAATTTTTTATGAGTAATTATTTGTTGATCGACATATTCTTTCATGAAGGAATGTTGTTTCAAAATCATAGCATATATTGCAGAACATATTTTTAAATTAACGATAATATCCGGAAAATGAATATGATAGCTAAATTTTGTGTCGGTTGTAGCGGTGAATACTAAACAATATAATTCGTTTTCTTGGATAACAAAAAACGTTTTGAGAGTATTGTAAATAGCTTTTAACAAGACTTTTAATTCACATCTGTTTGTTTTAGAATCGATGTCAAATACTAAAGCAAATTTAGAAGAAAAGCATTCATGAATATATGTGGTACAAGATTTGTTATGAGCCTCAGCTAGAAAATTTAACAATCGCATTTCAGCCAAGTCATGTAAGCCGTAAAATTGAGGAGCATAATCTTTATGATAAAAATGAGTAGCTACTAGCATTTTATTATGAAGTTCACTTCCCATAGCAAAATTTTTTAAATATTGTTTAATCTCCGCATCCATGATCTTTTCTAGAGCCTAGGAATATTATTTTTACCTTTTCTCATCAGCAAATAATGGATGAAAATTCTCTGATTGTTCTTGTTCAGTTTTTGAAGCCAAAAGATATTTATTCATATTATTCCACTTCAAAGACAGAAAAAGATAAATTAGCAAAATATGTGCAAGCATACAAAATATATATGTGGTGGTATAGCATGAAAACAAGACAGTGGATTGACAAAGTCAAAACTTATATATTTAATTTGCGTATTATGCCTCATAGAACTCAAATAACTTTACCTGAAAATTATTATATGAATTACGAATTCAACCGAGTTAATACTCTAGGAATTGGATATCCATATTGCCCTTCTTGTATAGAAGAATATGGCAGACATTGGAAATTTATAGCAAATTGTGCTACGTATGAAGTTGAAGGATTTAAAATGAAATATGCATTACCGACTTTACGGTTCCATTGTCAATATTGTTTCAACGATTTTCAAAACACATACAACCATGAATATTTACGCAACCCTATTTATACCACTTATAATTCAAAAAAATTCAACGTATTACACTATATTGATGATAGTGATTCAGATGAAATATACGACGAATATTGATATTCATTTGTATAAATTTAAGAATGTCTTTTTATCTGCGAAAAATTCTGCTGGAGGAGTTAATTTTTTATACCAAGACGACACTTTCTTTCCTTCGATTCTAGCGAGATGATCATGCCCATTGAAAAATAAACTTTCAATTCTACCATCATCCCTCTTTTTCTTTTCACTTATTTTATATAGCATAATTTTATAACATCCTTTTCTCTTCACATAATTTTTAATAGCATTTAAAAACACGTCGTAATCGTCAAAAAAAACTTGGATTTTATTTTCGCAAATCACTCGTCCTTTTGAAGTTGTGTAAGGTACTCCTATAACAGTGCAATTTGAAGCAATCCCGGGAATATTACAATAATGTTCAAGCCATAAATGTATTTTACTTATTGGAGCTTTATTATTATTTAACATATATCCCTTTTTTTTCTTGAAATCCTGTTGTATATATACCGGGTTTATATCTTTGGCAGACCAATGTTGATTTTTAGTAATGACATACATTTTACATCCATTTATGTAATAATATATGAATAAATTCAGTAGATAAGATGGTTGATAATTGAAATGTAAAGTTTCATCGAAATCAAACCCGATGTTTATTGTCATTTCTATTCTATAGATAAAAAATATCATAGATCGTACATGTCAATATATGAAACAGTTTCCATCGTTATTTCATAACGCTTTGCGTTTATATCAATAACGTTTTGAATATCTCTTTCACATACATATACTCTATATAGAAGTGATAATGTGATAAAATCATCGTTAAAACAATATATATCGGACATATTTTCAATAGTCTCAAGCAAATCCTCGTTTGACATTAATCGGAAACTATCCAGAAGTAGCTTAAAAAAAGTCATGATATCAAATGGCAGATTAATGCGCGCTCTAAATGATCCAAATATGTCAGTGACGTTGGTTAAAGAAGATAATAATTACAAACAATTCCAAGTCGTTGGTTCTACTGGAAACGTCTATGATGTGCTGATAAATAGGACAACAAGCACTTGTACATGTCCAGATTTTTTACACAATAGGAAAAGATGCAAACATCAGCTTTTATGTATCTTAAATAATGTTAACACTGAATTATCTCAACATACATTAGAATTGGGAGCTATTTCAGTAGAAGATATAAATTCATATTCTTGTTCTATATGTTGCGAGTATATTACTGGCGCGTTTTATAAATGCAAAACGTGTCATCAAATCTTTGATGCGTCATGTATATTAAAATGGTCATTGAGCTGCAAATCTCGAAAACAAAAACAAAGCTGTCCAATTTGTAGAAGTGATCTGAGATGATCTATTTAGAATATGTATGCATACTTTTGCTAATATGTTTCCACCAAATAACTAATACATGTTCATCGTTATCTGATGTTTTCACTTTATATTCTAAGGAATGTAAATGTTTTTTTAAACGATATTTTACAACTCGCCAATCGTATATAGCGAAACCCATTATATAAGTAGGTATTTCAAAAACACATTTATCACAGTGAAATTCCGAGAATCGTCTTATAGTTTCCATACACATAAAGGTTATATGGGTAAATACGGCATCAAAATTATTAGTTATCTGACTTGATTGATGATATGCTTGCCGAGCGGTATAATTCATTTATCAATTAATACATTTTTTTTATGTGCATATAAAAACCGTAATGTTTTACGGAGATTATTTCTTAAAATTTATAGAATATTCTGTATATATATATATATCTTATATATTTTCGATGAAAATCTTGTAACGCAAACATTATCGATTTTTTTTTTCTTTGCTTTATAAAATGTCAACGGGTGCTTTGACCCAGTTAGCCGCGATTGGAAGTGCTGATGCTTATCTCTCTATTGCAGGGGAGGTTACTTTTTTCAAAGGAATTTATAGACGTCACACGGCGTTCGCAAAAGAAGCTGTAAAAATGCCATTCACAAGAGCTCCGGCATGGGGATCTGAATGTACGGCATCTATCAGCCGAACGGGCGACCTTTTATCTAAAACATGGCTCGTTGTTGAAGTCCCCCCTCTTAATCCACATTTATCAGCAGCTGATTATGCCACTTGGAGTGGCGATGCCACAGCAGATGCACATAAAAACCCAGAAACTGGCAGAATAGATACACCAGGATATTACCCCAAAGCAAGATTTTGTGACGAGTTAGGCCACGCTATGATAGACACCATAGAAGTCATCATTGGGGGCACAAAAATTGATATGCATCGTGGACAATATATGCAAATTTTCCATGAACTAAGTGCTTCAAAAGAAAAGAAGGATTTGGATATTCTTATTGGTAAATCAGGTTCAATTGCTGAGCTAGAAGAAATGGCAAAGAATAAACAAGTTCTTTATATTCCGCTTCAGTTCTGGTTTTGCCGCCATTTGCAGCAAGCCCTTCCTCTTATCGCTCTTCAATATCATTCTATTGAAATAAAAGTTAAATTTAAACCACTTGAAAGCGTTGTAGCTCACCCTGGAATTTATTTAAAAACATTAGCAGATGCTACTTGGATACCAGTTGATGCTGCGACTAACACAAGCGAGGCTAATGGACAATGGTCATCTGCTACTACTAGCGGGCAATTGAGACCATATAATATTTTAAATGCTCCAATGTATAATTTAGCCACTGACGGAACTTATTTATTATGTAATTTAGTGTACCTTGAGGAGGAAGAGAGAAAATCATTCGCACAGAGTACCCATGAGTACCTTATAGATATTTTACAAGATGAACCTGATCAATCTCTTACAACGGGCTCTTCAACGGGTTCTTCGAGGCTAACTACACAATTAACACTATTTTTTAATCATCCTGTTTCAGAATTAATTTGGGTTCTTACGCCTGAAGTATGCATAGCAGCTAGCGAACCCTTCTGCTACTCCGCTCTTAATAATTCACATAATATAGCTCAAGATCCACTTTATAGCGCAAGTTTAAAATTCAATGGCTATGATAGATTTGATAAAAATAACTATGGTCCAGAATATTTCAGGGAATTAGTTCCCGGCCAATATCACACAGCGATACCTCAAAAACACATTTATTGTTATTCTTTTGCGATTGAACCCGAAGATAGCCGTCCTTCCGGAACAGCCAATTTTTCACGAATTGATTCTGTAAAACTTATTCTTGATCATGTTCCATACAATGAGATGAAACTTTCTGACGCGCCTAAAGAAGAGCATAGAGTGACTGGTGTATCTGGGGGTAAAGTAAAAGTATATGCTAGAAGCAAGAACGTATTGCGGATTCGCAGCGGCATGGCCGGGCTTGCATATGCTAATTAAGATGCTTTTATATTAAAATATTTTCATATTTTAGGATAATATTATTGCATATGAAAGTAGATACTACGCTTTTTATTAGTTTAATATTATACCAATAAGGAATCCATAAAATTGGAATTTTATTTTCATAACAATACTCATTTTTTAAATAATCGTTCATTTGTTGCTTAACTAAAGTATATTTACCTGTTTTACCTTTAATAATATGATAGTGAAATATGCCATTATATTCGATTGCGATCAAATTATTTAAATCGATATCATTTTGATCTTTTGGAATCAAAAAATCAAATTTTAAATATCCATTTTTTACTCCTTTTAATTCGTGCAATTGTATATCATAAAAATAATAAATTTTCATTTGTTCTAATATAGTAGCAACAACTTTTTCTCCAACTGACATTTTTTTAGTTACTACTTCACAATTAATACAATAATTGTATTTATGCATTTTATGATATTATAATAAAAAAAAATAAAATTACACGCAATTTCTATCTCCACTAGAAAGAATAGCTGTGTCAATGATAGAATTAATTGCACAACAAACCATACATTCCCCGTCGTAATATGATATTTTATCTATTCCGAACTCTTGTAAAGATAATAAACAATTTTTACAAGGTTTACTATACATCTGATTATCATATTTATCATATCTCAAACTGATCACACGTAATCTATTAGGTCGTTTTGGTGGTTTAAGCCTTTGCAGAGCATCAATTTCTGCATGCGTACTTGCTACTGATTTAGAATGTTTTCTACCTGAATAACCATTCTTCCCAGATGCGAGCAATTTTCCGCTATAATAAATCAATGCTAAATGACGCTGCATATATTTTGTCTATATAGAAAAAAAATATATAACGTTTCTTCTCCGCTAATCGTTATGATTTTTTTTCTACATATTTCAAAATTTTCTATATATTTCAAATGAATATTCAAAATACAGAAATAGAAAGATATGGTGCACAACCAGACGAATATGATATCGGATTAGATATCTTTGAAGAATATATAAATACATATAATCCAGATACTTCAGAAGGATGGTTCAAATTAGCACTTGCTATAAAATTTTATATAGAAATAGAGTCCGGATCGGAATCTATAGATGATTCGATTCCTGAAACTCCTTGTATGCGGAGAAATATTCATTCGTTCGGATCGATTGTTAGCTCTGAAAGTTCGTGTGTGTAAAAATTCACGGACCGGAATTAATGAAATAATTTTTGTATTAACGAAGTAAGGACTGGATGTTTACAATTTGCATTTTTACATCGTAAAACATAAAACCATCCCGTTAATTTTGTTAGACATAGCCACATATTCTCATAATATGAGTGTGGTTTTTGAATTTTGTCATAATAATCTTCTAAAAGTTTATAGCATCTCTCAACTATGCTTTTATTTAATCTTTTAGTTCTTTTTATATAATAAGTATAATTTTTTGTAACTACAACGTGTACTACTGGGCTCTCAGCATAAACTTTCATATCAGACGAACTCGGTGGCTGTAAACCACAATCCCCATTTATTCTTGAGCACCCGCTTCCATCTAAAGGATGATTATGCACACTTGGTTCTCTTAAATCATCTATCACCACAGAATCTTCACCTCCTATCTTACTAACTTCAGCGCTCAATTCAACGTTACCATTTTTATTTTTTTTTATTTTAATTACTCCAGACCGTTCTTTATCTGTTTTATTAAATGTATTAATAAGATCGTGGCTATCTAATAAGCTGACATTTTGCTTTCGATAGTAATTCTGTCCCATTTTTAATCAACAGATTTATTTTTGCATACTTCATCATGCATCCTAGATTTTTTTGTGCCTTTTGAAAATGATTAACATGAGAATTCTGCTACCCGCTCTCATGATATCTTTCACTAGTATGATATGTCCAAATTTAAAATCTTCAGCTTCAGAAGTTAATTTTAGACCACCTAGTTGGGTATTTGGAGTTATATGGCCTATACTTTATTTAACAATGGGCATTTCTTGGGCGCGATCTAATTTAGATTTCGAATATATGTCTCTTACACTTTTATTATGTGCTTGGCTAGTTGGATATTCTTGCAGAAATGATAAAGTTTTAGGCAGGAATATCTTAATATTTTCTACTATCTTTTCTTATTATTTATCTTATAAATTGTTTAAAAGAAAAGGATTCTGGCTATCCATACCATTATCTTTGTGGTTAAGCTTTGCATCATATCTGAATTACGCTGAAGTCAAATATGGTTAAATGTCACTATCTATTTCCATGATATCATCATCTATAGTTATAGAAGTATCAATTTTGTCAAAATTATATGCATATGCTTGTAGATACGCGTCACACAAATCATCCTTTTTAGGATTATTTTCTATATATTCTAGCCAAACGGGGTCGTCGTTTCGTAATAAATTAGTAGTAATTCCAATACTCAATTTTTTAATATCTGTCCTGGACATGTGGGTATGAATGTTTAAAGATTGTTTTATATCTTTAACTAATAGCACATACTCTAGTGTACCACCTTCAAATTTATTTTTAGGATTAAAAAAACATACATCTTCAACTGAGACATTCCTTTCACATATAAAATAAGTCTGTAAAACATGTGATAAGACTTTCATTTGTGTATTTCTATTTAATTGTTGCTCAATTAGAACCGTATCTAAATACCCTAGCTCGATTTTTCTTAGTTGCGAAATCAAACTATTTGTATAATCTTGAATATTTTTTCCTTTCAAGGAAAGAGTTTGCATAGATAAAATTTTCATCTTTCTTTTTTCCAAGCATTCTACAAGGCAATAAGACATATTCTTAATTCCTACGTCAAATGAAATAATTCTTTGTTTCATAAGCATATATTGTGTATCACTTTGTTCTCTATTTCTTCTGAGAGCCATTGCAGTTATTGGTCTTCTAAATCTCCTCGTCTCCATTTTAGCATAGTGTGAGATTATTAAAAAAAAAAAAAATAATATTGATA
>CETP01210866.1_pt1 | contig 12691 bp, 9 predicted proteins | sample 531311 | NCBI WGS metagenome assembly CETP01 (sample SAMEA2622657, study PRJEB7988) | marine metagenome | biome: marine biome (ENVO:00000447); feature: surface water layer (ENVO:00002042); material: "saline water (ENVO:00002010), including plankton (ENVO:xxxxxxxx)" | depth 5 m | reverse complement strand
AAAAAAAAGCTGCAAAGATATGAACTAATATCAAAATATAACTTAAAGAAGCTGAAAAACTATGAATTGCAATCACAAATTCTTGTATTGGGCCATCCTTAATTCCTTGTGAAAATAATCCTGCAATTACTAAACCTGAAATTGGAAGCAGAATCAAACATAAATATATTGAAGAATGAATTACTTTAGCAATTAAAGTATAAACTACTGGAATTTGTTCATTGCGCCAAGAAAAGTTTTAAATTTTTTCATATAAAAATATCTTACCAATACAATGGCTAGAAATAAAATTGCAAATATAACTTCAAATATTAATAAACTTAAATTTTCTAATTGAGATAGGTCCTCTATTTGTTTAAGAACCCCATAAGTGTAGAGTACAATAAAACCCCAATGCATAAATTTAGCAAGATTTGTATGTGAATTACCCATAAATAGTCCAAAGACGACTGTTAAATTATTGTTACGGACTTAATAATAAAGATTTTTTATGGGCTCCAATCATCATCAATACATGACAAGGTTAACAACAGGTGCAAATGCTCCAGACATAGTACTTCCAGCAATAGATGGTTCAACATTTAATATGAGTGATTACAAAGGAAAAAGAGTTATTTTAACATTTTTTAGATTCTCTACATGTCCTTTTTGTAATATTAGAATAAATAGAATAATTAAAAAATGGAATGAGTTTCCTGAAGATACGGTAATGGTCGGTGTTTTTCACGCGAAAATAGGTGAACTTACTAAGAGAATGAATAAGCATAACCCTCCGTTCACAATAGTTGCTGATGAAACATATGAATTCTTTAGGAAAAACTCTGTTATGAAATCATTTCTAAGGTTTATGTGGGGAGCTGTACGTTCACCAATTACTTTTATGCAAGCTACTTTGAAAGGTTATTTTCCAATGACTATGTCATTATCAAAATTATCAATTATTCCTGTGGATATCCTAATTGACGAAAATGGTAAGGTTTTCGAAGCTCATTACTGTAAAGATACTGTAGATCATTTACCAATTGATAGGCTAATAGGATTTGCTAAAGGAAATTAAATATTATTGAAAAATCCTCGAGAACTGAATGTATTAGCATACAAAAATAAAAATGCAAAATCAGTCATGAGGCTGTATGGGTCATGAGTTTTTGAATCGATTATCAGTTTGTTATTCGGATGATTTCGAATGTAAAGCGGAAGAAGTTTGGAAACTAATTAGTAAACCAGGAAATCTTAATCACTCACATCCATACTGTAAATCAAATATTGTCATTCAGTGGGAAGATAATAACCATGTAGATCGTCTTATTTACCTCAATGGAAGGAATTATATCAGATCATTTCAATCATGGGAAGAGGGTTCAGGATACTCACTCATAATTGGAAAAGAGGGAGGACCACAATCATACGTAGTCTGGAATATCATGTCAATTGGTGATGAGAAATCAAAATTAACAATTACTGTATATCCATTTATTTTAGCAAAGTTACCCAACTTTATTGCATATTTACCTCATAAAATTTGGGTGAAACCTCGTCTTGAAGAATATCTTAAATCTGTGATTTCAGGGTTTAAATATGTATTAGAAAATAGAGAAAAGGTTCCTAGAAACCATTTTGGGAAACATCCGTGGTTTTCTTGATTTAAAATTAATCTACAGATTGTCAAAATGAAATGGGACCATATATCTCAGGCATCATTAATTCAACTCCAAATAGAGGATCTGGATCACTACTGTCCATATAGGCAATAAATGAACCACCATCTGGAAGGATACCCATACTAGCAAAATCAAATCTGACATCATTTCCAGCCCCTGAAGTAGAATCTAAATCTCCTAACCCAAGATAGGTTAATTGGTCTGGTACTAATGATTGACTGAAGTCCCTAACATGCCATGCAACATCAACATCAGGTCCATCTGAACTTTGATATCTGACATTTAGAACAAATAAATCATGTTCTCCATTTGAGTGAAATTCCCATTCCTCAATATCAGAAGCCATTTCAGAAATATTGTATGTTTGATTTAACCAACTTTCACCACCATCCCATGATAATTGATGTATGAGTGCTAAACCGTCCCTAACTACACAATGTAATGCACTACTAGAATCAAATGCACAATATTCACTTGGTAAGGTATTTCCCCCCATAGTTTCAGCTTTATACCAGTCTAAATTTGTATCAAGGTATGCATCATCACCATTGACAAAATAATCAGGAAAGTATAATCCTCCAGTCGGTACTGGAAAAGCTCTCATTTCTTTATGTGGTTTAGTATAATCCCATTCGATACCTAAATTAGATGCGTTTAAATCAACCTGAATAACATCTAAATCTGCATCTCTATCGGGAAATGGAAAATAATCATAATTCAATCCATCAGTGGAAATTTGCCCTCCTACATTCTGAACTTGATGCCAGAAATTAGATATCACCAAACTAGCCCAAGGACCAGAACCGTAAATTCCTCCAGAGATAGGACCTATTACTTCTACTTGCCAAGACCTATCATAAAACGGTTCGGGAGTTCTATTAAAACACCAACTCCACTCTTCTGCTTCAGCGTCATAAAAGAATGCGTAAAACTGATCTGCTCCGCTGGAACTTGGGTAAGGAAACCAACCCATAGAAATTATATCTCCATTTGTTGCTTGAACAATGCTTCCTTCACCTAAACCTTCTTGACCAGGAACTGTTGGTTTTGGTTCTAAACAACCAAATTGAGAAAATATTGATGGTAAATATTCATCCCATGTATGCCCCCTATCTTCACTCCAAGTAGGGTATTCTCCTCCAAAATTCAAAATTAGTCCTTCTTTTGTTGCTGCCAGATAATGTTCACAACAATTTCCACCTTCTTCGTTTCCGAAAACCGCCCAAGATAAATTTGTGGATACATTAATAGCTAAATCTATTGAAGTAAAATTTCTTTGATCATCTAATCCTGAATCATACGTCCTAAACTTTTCAAAAATTGATACTGCCACTGGTACATTTTCTTCTAATTCATCCCCAAAACACCCTGCAATTATTGGTTGTAAAATCACTAAAAACAACATTAGAGCACCGAACTTCTTTTTTTCCAACACAAAACCACCTGAATACGCTAATTAATAACTCCTAGCACCATTTTCTCCTGAATAATCATGCCCTGACGCTTTGAAATAATCTCCACTTGTTCTGTTCACAAGAGGTAGTGTCAAAATGCTTTCATCGGATAAATCTATTTGCACTGGCCCTAATGATGCAACACTTGGAACATAATCTTCTCCTGTTTGAGAAATTACTAATTCAATTGTACTTCCTGCGGATACTACTACATCCATTGGGAAAAATTCCATCATTGCCACAACTGTTTGGAATGGAACCAATTGTGATCCTTGTTTTCCTCCAGCATGAAACCTTAAATCCATTACTGCATGGCCTAAATGTATACCTGATTCTCCATCTCTCATCTCAATAAATAAATGCCCGTTATTAGTAGTTAATACAGTTGATTTAATATGAAATGTAGGCATTCCTGCAATTAACAAATCTTCTTCAAAAGGCCCGATTGAAAGAATTTTTGTCGAAGTACCTGTAATTGTTGAGCCCCCACTGATATCTTCTATATCAGTACCTGCTAAAAATTGCCGATATTCTGTATCTGGCGCTGGCCAAGTTTCTTCAACCCTCCAACCACCAAGATTATCTTGCATTTCTACGTTTAACAATGGTTTATTGCCTTCTCCTTTAAGATACCAATTAAACCACAACAACATTTCATCTGCCCAATCCCATCTCAGTGTATACGGATAAGCCTCAGCACCTCTACCAGAGGATAATGAAGCGTGCCCTTCTTCCCCATCTCTATCTGGATAATCGTGACCCCATTGCCCTGCCAATGTTTTTACTTCAATTCCTGCATTTTCTAATTGCTGATGTACAGGGAATGCCATGTGAGGATCTACATTCCAATCTTGCATACCTTGAATGATATAAACGGATCCATTATAATTCTCCAGTGCTCGAGTTAAAAAGTGTCTTTGGGACCAGTAATCAGAGCCAATCCAACTAAGATCGTCTCCGCTCAAATAGGCTCCAATTCCAGCATAATATCCTTCAACATAACCTCTACAACCTGTTTGAACATCCTCTAAATCTCCATCTAATCCAAACGAACCATAAACACCATTATGCATAATTGCCCCTCTGGCTTCCATGCTTCCATTCCTCCACATCAAATCTTGTGCTCCAATTAATCCAGACATTGGAACTATAGTTTTCAGGAAGTCATTACCAAAGGTAGCAGCTTCCCAGGGTGTTGAACCATCATATGATTTGCCAATAATTCCAACATTTCCACTTGACCATGGAGCGCTTCCCAAATATGTTACAGCTGCATCAATTCCTGCTTGTTCATCAACTCCCATCAAATCCATACAATGGGTACTGTCTCCAGTTCCAAAAACACTAACTTGTGCAACAGCATAACCATGTTGAACATAATTTTCAATCAAAAATCTTCCAAGTCTATCAGCTGGAGTTAATGCATCTACATCTCCATCATTATAGTATGGACCAATTTCGGCAATTGCCGGAACCTTACACTCCTCAGTTAAATTATCAGAATCCCAATCACATCCCTCAATTATAGGTAGCCATAGCCCCATGTGCACAAGACAATCAGCTGGAACATTAGTTGTACATCCACCCTGTGATGCGGGTAAGTCTACTTCAACAAAGATGGACCTTACTTCATCTGTTTCAAATGAACCATTCATAGTCACCCTACTAAATTCATCATCACTACGATAGTCAATTTCATATCTATCCCAAACAGATGGATAACCACTTTCTTCAGTTGTTTCAATTACAACTGAATCTGCAAAACAGCCAGAGAAAATAGGTAGTATCATAGAAACTATAATTAGGCAAACATTACACTTGCGCATAGTCATTGGGTGAACTAAGTCATAATTAATCGTTAAGTGGACATGATTAAATCAATTATCTATCAGGGTTAAACATGCGGAAGTTAGTAGCCTTAATTCTAGTGTCTATAATGATGCCTAGTTTTTCTGGTTGTTTTGGTGAAGAAATAATTGAAGAAATTGTTTTAAAAAATCCATTCGATGAATTTCAAGATGAAATTCCAATTACTACATTTTATCATTTTCCAAATGGTACTTGGATTAATGGAACTGCAGAAATGTACGTTAATGGAAGTCTAATACTCGAAGGAAACAATAGTCCTTTTTTTACAGAAGCTACGTACTATTCAATTGGTCATACTACGTTTGAACCAACTCTTGGAATAACTAGTAATGGCGCAATTGTTTTCACAAACTACAGAGGTACTGGAGATGGCACGCACATGATTAGATCGATGGATAATGGACAAACATGGGAAGATGTTGGTCCTTTTAACCCCGTTTTCCCTGATATCGGTCAGGTTCCCAGCAGTAACGATCCTTATGTTTATGTAGATAAGTGGACAGATAGAATCGTTAAATTTGATATGCACGCACTGACAGCAATGTTTGTGGAATATTCTGATGATGATGGAAACTCTTGGAGTATTCCATATTCTGCTGAAGGATATTATTCTCCTCAAGATCACCAATCAATTGCTTCAATGCCTGACGTGAATAATCTTGGAATCTATGAAACAATATTTGTATTCTGTATCAATACTGGTTCATCTGCATTGGGACCTCAATGTAGCAGGAGTTTAAATGGGGGGTTAACTTGGGATATTCAAAGACCCGGTTATCCAATAGGAACTCCACAATGTTCGGGCTTACATGCTCATCTCGCAGGAGGAAATGACGGTACTATCTATCGAGGAAATCCATCTTGTGATGGACCAGCAGTTTATCGCAGTTCGGATGGCGGATACACATGGACTGAGCACACAATTACAACTGAAATTGGAATGCAGGATGGTTGGCATTCACATGAAGTGGCTACTGCTGTTGATGAAGAGAATAACCTGTATGCAATGTGGATTTCTGATGAACATATGCCATATGTCGCTTTTTCTCGTGACCATGGAGATACTTGGTCGGAGCCATGGATGGTTGCTCCTCCAAGTGTTACTGAAACAGGATTCCCTACTATTTTTGCAGGTGAAGAAGGTCGAGTTGTGTTTGGATATATTGGCGAAGAGGTAGACGAAGGTGGATGGAATGGTTACATGGGCATTGTGACCGACGCATTCAATGAAAACCCATTGATAACAACTGTAGCAGTGAATCAACCCGATGACCCATTAGATTTAGATGACAATTGTGGAGATAAACGATGTGGAGGTTTCGGTGATTTCATTGACATCGAAATCGATGATGAAGGTAGGCCATGGATAGCGTTAGCACACAATCCAGCTGGAGAAATTGGAATTGTAGGAACCCTGATGAGTGGACCCTCATTATATGGAGAACTTGTACCATTGTCTCCTCTGCCAATTGGTGGATGGGATACGATTCAATCGTAACCAGTTAGCGGTGTACTGTTATAATTTGACTTTTTGCACGTATCAATGAGAAGAACGATTGCGCTATTAATCGTATTTTTAATGACCTCAAGTTTGTCTGGGTGTTTCGAAAAAGAGCAAGAAGAAGTGGTTATTGAGCCAAATCCATTTAATTTTGATAGAGATATTCCTGCTTCGACATGGTATCATTATTCTGGTGGAATTAACGCACTAAATGAATCAGCAGTACTAGAGGCAAATATCACTGCTAATTTAACAGGGGAAAATGTTCCTTATTGGACGCAAGGAAGTTATTACAGCATTGGAATGAGTACATTTGAACCAACAATTGGAATTACCTCAAATGATAATCTTTACATTTCGAGCTGGGGTAATGGGCCTGCGGGTTCAACTGCTATTGTTCAATGTTCAGGATTAATAGAAATGAAAATTATTTCTGACTACTCATGCGTAAATACTTATGATCCATTAACACCTGTACCTAACAGTAATGATCCATATGTTTATGTAGATAAATGGACAGATAGAATAATGAAATTTGATATGCATGCTCTACTAGGAATGACAGTAGAGTGGTCTGATAATGAAGGTGCCTCATGGTCTCCTCCTACAGTAGCAACAGATATTCGTTCGGTACAAGATCATCAAACTATTAGCTCTGCACCTTACCCAGCAGCGTTACACCCAACGACATGGGTATTTTGTATTAATGGAAATGCACCACATCCATTATGTTCAACCAGTTTTGATGGAGGAAATACTTGGTCTCCAGAGGTTTCTGGTGCTCCTATTGACTGCCAAAGCGGAGGATTAACAGCGCATTTAGAAGGAGGACCTAATGGAAATTTCTATCGTGGAAATATCGGTTGCAGCGGTGATGGTTACTCAATTTACAAGAGTGAAAATGGTGGTTTTACTTGGACTGAACATCCCCTCCCCACTGAAATTTCTGGTACTGCAGACACATGGAATGCCGAAGAAGCTCAAGTTGCTATTGACGATGAAGGTTTCGTACATGCAATGTGGCACGGAAGCGATAATATGCCATATTATTCTTATTCGCTGGATGAAGGTAATAGCTGGAGTAATGCTATGATGATTGCACCTCCGATAGAACTTACTGGTACAGGTTTCCCAGTTATTACAGCAGGAGGTAGTGGTAAAGTAGCATTTGGATATGTTGGAGATACTGGTAATAATTCTTGGAATGGATACATTACAGTCGCAACCGATGTATTTAGTGAAAATCCTTTATTCACTACTGTACAAATCAATGATGATGATGACCCCCTAGATACAACTGAAGATTGTGGATACAATAGGTGCGGAGGATTAGGAGACTTTCTAGACATGGGAGTTGATCAATATGGCAGACCTTGGTTCGGTCTATCTCATAATAGTGCGGGGGATATAGGAATTTTTGCTACTTTAACAGACGGCCCTGTTCTTCGTGGTATTCATGGGCCATTAACGAGCATGCCAAGCGGTGGGCCTGAAACTTTGCCCTAGAGAAACATAATTTTTCAACAGATTGAGTAAAAAGCTAGTTTGTATACGAAGGGGTATGAGCAGAAGATCAAATGCACATTCAATGTGCTGGATAGTAATAGTTAGTTTTCTAATTTCAACACTTCCAATATCTAATGATACTATACGGTCAACTTCCGCAGAAATTCCAAATCATGTAGTTATTAATGAAATTCTAGTTTCACCAAACAAAGAAGATTACAATGGAACGGATTGGAATGGAGATGGTAAATTTGGTCTGTATACTGATATGTTTTTGGAGTTATATAATCCAACATCTAATGATATAAATATTTCAAATTGGATCTTGGAAGTTTCAGGTGAAGATGGATCTCAATCCTGTTCTATTGGGTGGGATACAATACTTCCAAGTGGTGAATATTTGGTTTTTTATAGAGTGGATTCTGACCTAGAATTTAATTATTTCACAGGTAATACTGTTAAAGTCTTAGACACATCGAATAACTTATTGGATAGTTTTTCTTTCGAAGCATATGATTCTGATTGGGATATTTCTTACGGTAGAGACTCAGAAGGTAATTGGTCAAAAATTGATCCTCCAACTCCAGGAATTTCTAACAGTGAAGTTTGGCCGTCAGAGGATGGAGGTCCTGGTACAAATCATCCAATTGGGTCTTGTTATCCAAATACAGGTGATTTATATCATGACGGATCATATGTTCTCAAAGGTAGAATCGTAACCATGGAATCAGAAGGTAGTGTGATTGATTATGGAAATGTAATGGTTACTAATGGACTAATAGAAGCCATATGGGAGGACGGTTCGATACCTTCTGAAATAAATTTACAAGGTATTCCGATTGTTGAAACAGCTGGAACAATATATCCTGGAATTATTGACGCTCACAATCACATTCACTACAACATGGTTCCACTATGGGATTACTCATTAGATCATAGGAATGGTGATTTTTATGAAAATAGATATCAATGGAGAAATAATCCAACGTATTCAATAGATGTTACTGGCGCAAAATCATTAATTCAAGGATGGGATTATTGGGATTTAGAACATGAATCCATGAAATATGTCGAGGTTCGAGCAATTGCTGGTGGAACAACTGCAGTACAAGGAAATCCTACAAGTGATGATGATGAATTTGCTTCAATATTAGCCAGAAATATAGAGTACTATAATTTCGGTAGAGATTATATGCATACTAAAGTTACAGAATTAGAAGATGACTATATTGGAAATCATATCAAAAATGGAAATCAATCTGGTGAATTAGATGCATGGTTCTTACATTTAGCCGAAGGTACCGACGAGTCTTCAAGGGCCGAATTTGATATATTAGTCAACAATGAATTATTAGTAGGAGAATTAATGTTAATCCATGGAACTGGATTGGGACAACCTGAATTTTCCGCAATGGGTGATGTTGGAGCTGATCTTGTTTGGTCTCCAACATCAAACCTTCTATTATATGGGGATACTACAGATGTTGTAACTGCTAAACAAGAAGGTGTCACAATTTCACTTGCCCCTGATTGGTCTCCATCAGGCACAAAGAATCCTCTTCATGAATTAAAAATGGCAGATTGGTTAGATTCTAATAGATTTGGAGATGTTTTCACTGATTATGAATTAGTTCAAATGGTGACAAGTAATCCTGCTGACGGAATGAATTGGAATGAACATGTTGGAAGAATCAAAGTAGGTTTAAGTGCAGACTTAATGGTTGTAGATTCGTTCAGAAATGATCCATACAGAAATCTTATCGAATCAATCGATCCTGATATGAAATTAACTATTGTAGGGGGTCTACCTCTTTTCGGAGACGAATTTCTATTAACACAACTCGGTGTAGGTAGTGAAGTAATTTTAGGGAATGGATTTAGTAAGTCTGTAGATATAACATTTAATGGGGTTCCAAAAGGAGGCCAAACTTGGTCAAGTATCTCACAAGATTTAGAAAATGCTATGAAATTCGATATGAATGAAATGTATGATTCATTTAACTATGCAAACACCATGACGTTTTCTGAATTCGAAGATTGGTTTAACGGTAAATATCCAGGACTGTCTGGAGGGACTCATTTAGACTCAGTCTTTACGTATGGAGATGATTATTACTTTGAAACACTTAATAAGTCGATTCCTTTCAATTCACTAGGAAATATTGACTTATGGTCTGCTTATTATAACATTGAATTGAACGACAATGGATATCGTTTGAATTCTGAAATTAACAATGTAGATACTGATGAAGACGGGTATTCTGATTGGACAGATGCATTTCCAAACGATCCAACTGAATGGTACGACTCAGACGGAGATGGAGTTGGAAATAACAAAGATCCATGCCCAAATGATGCATTAGATGATACAGATAATGATGGTGTCTGCGGAGATCAAGATGATTTCCCATACGATGCTGACGAAACTAAAGATTCTGATAATGACGGAGTTGGTGATAATTCTGATTTATGTCCTTCTGAAGATGCCTCAAATAAAGATGTAGATCAAGATGGTTGTATCGATGAATCTGAGAATAATTCTAATGACGGAAATTCTCAAAATGATGCAGTTTGTAGTTTTGGACAAGTTAAAAATGTAGATTGCAATGATTGTGTCTGTAGTAACTCTGGAGACTGGGTTTGTACCGAAAAAGCTTGTGAACAAGCAAGTTCACTTGAGTCTGAATCATCTCAAAAAACCACTTTAATCGTGATTATTATTGCATTAATTTTCATCACAATCATATCTGTTACACTATTTTTAGGTAGTCGGAAAAATAATTCCGATTTCAGCCAATGGGATAGTACAGAAGAAGTAAAAATGAAATTACCTCCAAGAAAGCCTCCTGCTTAAGATAAGTCCCATTCAGGGCCATTAGGCGTATCTTTCACGACAACTCCCATGTTTAGAAGAATGTCTCTTATTCTATCTGCCTCTTTCCAATTTTTTTCAGCCCTAGCCTCAGTCCTTTGAGTGAGTAAATTTTCAACGGCCTCCATTATTTTTTCCTTTTTAGGATTAATCAAGTTTTGTTTGAAATTTATTTTATCACGTTCAGGGAGTAAACCCAACACATTTCCGGCTTGTTGTTCAAACAGTTCGAGTGCGTAAAACCCGACTGATTTTAAGTCTCTTGAATCTAAATTTGATTTTAATAAACGATTTATTTCGCGCACAATAGACATTGTTTTAGATATCGCCTGCCTCGTATTAAAATCGTCATCCATTGCCAAAGCAAACTCTTCAGCGAATTTTTCTATTAAACCCAAAGAGTGAGCTAATGAATCAGTAGAGGATATATTTGGTTCAGGCAAACTGCGTAAATTTTTCTCTTCAGTTCCGTTCCAACTATTAAATGCTAATCTGTATGAGTCCAAAAGTCTTTGATGATTTATTCCAGCATCTTGTAATAGCTGTTCATTCATGTCAATTGGTGAACGATATTGGGCATTGAGTAAGGCAAATCTTAGAACAAGTGGGTGTACTTTAGAAGTTATATCTCTAATCGTCCAAAAATTTCCTAAACTTTTGCTCATTTTTTCACCATTCATATTAACAAAACCATTGTGTAACCAATAATTCACAACAGGAGACTTTCCAGTGTGACATTCACCCTGAAAGATTTCTGCCTCATGATGAGGGAACCTTAAATCATGACCACCACCATGAATATCAAATTGCTCTCCTAAATGATCCATACTCATTGCAGTACACTCAATATGCCATCCAGGTCTTCCTGCACCCCAAGGACTACCCCAACTTGGTTCTCCTTCCTTAGCTAACTTCCATAATGCAAAGTCTTTACGATCTTTTTTTCCTTTACCCGAATTAGAAACTCTTCCACCTGCTCCATCCAAAACTGCATCGATTTTCTGACCTGTCAAAACCCCATACTTTTCTGGAGATGATTCAACATGAAAGTAAACTCCGTCTGCGGCTACATATGCATGATTCTTCTGTATTAGACTCTCAATGATTGTAATCATTTTTTCAACATATTCTGTACATCTAGGATATTGATCTGCCCTTAAAATATTTAAAGAATCCATATCTTCAAAATATGCGTCAATATTTTCATTTACTATTTTTAAAAAATCAACACCATTTTCCTTGGCTCTTTCAATAATCTTATCATCGATATCTGTAAAATTTTGTATATAATTCACATCATATCCAGATGCCTCTAACCATCTATGAACTACATCAAATGCCACATAACATCTTGCATGACCCAGATGACATAAATCGTATACTGTTACACCACACACATACATCGACACATTGCCGCTATTTATCGGTTTAAATAGGATTTTTTTTCTGCGCCGTGTATCATAAATCATTAGCGCCATGTCTGACGCTAATAGATAACCAACTTCAATATTGATGTTAGAAGTATTCAAATTCCTGTAAAATGATAATTTATGACTACACAAAAAATTGATTTGCTACACTGGTTATTACAATATATGGGAGCTCAAAAACAACCAGTTCTAGTCACTGGTGCGAGTGGTTTTATTGGAGCACATGTTGTGAATGAATTGCTAAAAAAAGGTATTAAAACTAGAGCAATGATGAGAGATACTTCACTAAAGAATTTACTTCCGAACAGCGAAATACTGGAAGTCGTATATGGTGATTTATTTGATCTGGAATCATTAAAAAATGCTGTTGATGGGTGTGAAAAAGTAATTCATTGTGC
>CETP01210871.1_pt1 | contig 13018 bp, 21 predicted proteins | sample 531311 | NCBI WGS metagenome assembly CETP01 (sample SAMEA2622657, study PRJEB7988) | marine metagenome | biome: marine biome (ENVO:00000447); feature: surface water layer (ENVO:00002042); material: "saline water (ENVO:00002010), including plankton (ENVO:xxxxxxxx)" | depth 5 m | reverse complement strand
TTTTGCGATCCACTTGTTGCATTTTCTATTATTTGCACCCTTTTCATAGTGTTAGGGCCAATAGTTATTGTGCAAGCTGAATCTAGCGTGCCAGTATATTTTAAATAAAAAGCTCTACCTTCATCAGAGCTACCGTCTGCTACGGTTGTGGTGTGTGTATCTGCGTTAGTAGTAATAGCTTCTGTACCAACACCTAAAGCTTCTCCTATCAGCTCTAAATTAGTGTTTGTAGAAGTACCCCAAGTTCCGCTTTCGTCACCTGTTGCTATTTCTTTTAACCTTAAATTATTAACGTAAGTTGCCATAGTTTTTTACCTCGTATCTATATTAAATTATGCCGCCACTTCTGTCCAATTAGGAGTTTGATTATCATCTACCTCTTGCCATTTAAACGGAGTGCCAAGTTCTCCACTTGCAGACACACCTGTTAAAGTAACGTTAGCCTTACAATTAAAAGTAAAACTACCTACTTGAGTGGTTGCATCAGGTATGTCAGTTGGAGCAAACCTATTATCAGTTTTGGTGCTTGCAGTACCAAGTGCTGATGTGCCTTGTTGCCCTGTTGGAGTTTGATTGGCTTTGGCTGTAATGGTTGGCGTGCCTACAGATCCAGTGCTTTCTTGACCAGTTACTGATACATTTGCCTCTGCATCTGGAACAATAGATCCGACTGCTGAAGTTCCAGCTAAGCCTGAAATAGTTAAAACATTGGTTGATGGTGTAATAACAGTTCCTAAAGCAGAAACACCTGCCAAACCATTGACACCTACAACTCCAGGTGCATCTACTGCAACACCACCATTTACAATAGTTGCAGATAAACCGCTAGGTGATACCGTAGCTTTAGCTACAACTGATATGGTTCCTAGAGCAGAGGTTCCTGCTCCGGGTGCTGATAATGTAACTGGGAGAGCTGTTCCCCAAGCACCTTCGCCCCAAGTGCCTCGGCCCCAACCGTTAATAATAGCCATTTAAGGCTAAGCGATTCTTATAATCGCTGTAGAAGCAGCAGCGGCTGGAAATACAATTGTAAAGTCTCCAGCGGTAGATGTTTTATCGCCACCAAAGTCAATTGTTGCAACTGATTTGTTACTGTCGCTTGAATTGTAGATCATACAACCTCTAGCTGTTACTGTTGCTGTGCTGAAAGTTAAATCAGCAAAATCAGTAAAAGCAGTTGTGCCAGAGCTAGTGGGTGCAACTTTAGTTAAAGTGCCTCCGCCTGAAGTGTAATTAGTTCCACTGGCTTGTCCAGTTGTTGTGAACGAAGTTGTAGTAGCTCCTAATGTTGCTGAACTTGTATATAAAGCAAGTTTGAAAGTATCTCCATTAGTTGCAAAATTATGATTGCCAAGCAGTAATTCTTTTTTAAAGCTTGTCGTTAGAGTTGATGATATTGCCATAGTTTTTCCTAATTAAATCAGCAGCTTCTTTCAAACCTGCTTTTTCTAATTTATTGTTTAATGTAATCCTATCAGATTTTATAGCGTTTTGCATATACTGTTCAATAACTTTTTGAATGTTGTCTTGAAATGCAATAACTTGTTTTTTTATATCCTCAGGTGCATCTTCACTAACAGCAACTATTTTTTTTACACATAAATCTGCCCAAAAATCAATTGGATGTCCGCCTTCATTTGTTGTGTGCACTTCAATTATTCCAAGCTCTGGACCAGCTTTATAACTTATTACCATACTTTTGGATCTCCAGCTCTATTTTTTTGTAGATGAGTATCATTTCTATCTATTAAAACTGGTTCTGGCTCTTGTTTATATTGCATTACTTCACTTTGTTTTTTTGGAATTAAATGTCCATGTTCGTTGGTTATTACGACCAATGGATCATCTAATCTATGATAACCATAAAGTTTTTCATTATTTGGAACTGCTGTATCTAATAAGTAACTCGTATGTGCAACTTCAACTTGAATGCCTTGATTCATAGCTTTACTTAACCAAAACTCAACAGATGCACGACCTGCTTCTGCAAAATATAAATTTCCTTTGTAACCAAAATCTACACCAAACATTTTTATCTTTTCAACTTTATTCCAAATAGCAAAAGCAACTGCGTATGAAACAGTGTTGTTTAAGTAATGACAACCACATGCACCTAATACTTCTTCAATAGGATATTCAATTAATCCCGGACATCTTTCATCTAATTCACATGTATATATTGGACCTTCATGTTCTTGTAATAATTTAGACATGCTATCTGTTTGGCCGCCTGCATCATCAGTATCTAAAAATCTAGATGGTGGATCCATCATAAAAACTCTGTCATGAAATATAACTGATGCTACTGAATTTATTGTCCACACCTCATCAAAATGTGCGCCATGTGATTTTGCTAAATTATAGTCAAACCAACTTTTGCCCATACCTACTATGGCCACAGTCTTGCCCTCTAGCTTTTTGATTGGTTCCATCTTTCTCTCCTTATGTAACCGGTGATCTTAAAGAGTCATATCTATATTCGTCTCTTCTACCTCTTGCTTCTGCTTTGTTTTTAAGTCTAGCCATTTCTTGTTGAAATCTAGATTCGTATAAATTCATCATCTCTACGTCACCTTTCATAAAAGTATAAGCTTCTACTAAACAGCCATAAAGAAGTCCATTTCTTGCGTGTTCTGATATCCAAGTTCCTGTTGTGTCTGTAACTAATGAATTAGGTTTATACAAGTAATGTAATTCAACTTCATAGTTTTGATCTGGAACTGGAGCTATGATGATGGTGGATTCTTTTGTGCCAGTATGTAAATCTTTATCAAAGTCAGCATAGTAATATGGCAACCCATAATCAGCAGTGTCTGTTGGATCTGGACAATACTCTTGCATAAAACTAGTATGTTTTTTATCTAAAAAAGTATAGTCTCCATTAGTGTTTATAACAGCCAAAGAAAAAGCTAATTCAAAATCATCAGGAGTTGTTAAAAATCTAGAACCTGTAGTAACTAGTCCTTTCACATTTTTTCTAAAATAATCAAACTGAACAAGTTCAAATATTCTTTCTTCTGTATTTTTTATTATATCGTCTAATGTATTTACAAAAGTAGTTTCTGTATTTTCAGTATAATCTTGAATTAATGTTTTTAACTCTGATAATGTTATAGGACTACTCATATTAAGTATTTATTTGGCCACCCATACCTGCGTGATTAGTACAGTAATAATAAAGCGTAGGAGCCCCACTTGCAACTTCTATCTGAGTGTAAGCACCTGCATTACCGGGAGTTCCGACAACCGTAACTCCAGTTGTGTATTCAACTCCACCTGAATGAGTGCCTCCAGACGTTGTCGAAAATCTTAATGGGTGATTATTATTTGTACTATCTGACTGGTCAAATTTGTATGTTTGTCCTTCAGTAAAAGATAAAGTTGGTGCTCTTACTCCATCCACATAATAGTAATTAGATCCATAATAAGCAGCAACAGTTATCGTATAAGTTGTAACAGATGGACTTGGAGTAGGACTTGGAGTGGGACTTGGGCTTGGTGTTACTGAGCCATCAGTGCTAACAGTTATGCTACCTAACTCTCCATCTAATCTAGATAATAAAAAATTAGACCCTATGATATCTTTGTCCATATAATGTTGTTTTGTAATATCGTTGTATATTACGACAACAAAACCCTCGCCAACTTCTTTATCATTGTTTGGCCTGGGTTCGTATAAAGCCTCTGGATCAATTACATGTGGTAATGGTTCTAATTGTGGGTGTTTTGGTTCGTAACAACTAGGACAAGTTTTTAACCCATTCCATTCTTCTCTAAGTTTTAGTAACTTATATTCAAATCCACATCTATCACAAATAGCTTTTGCATATTTTGCTGAAGCATATGCCATATTAGTATCCGTGTCTTAAATAAGGCGCAATCCTAAAAGAAGCTCTATCTTCATCTTGAGACAATGCTCTTTCAAATTCATCTTCATACATCTGTTTTAACATAACAGATCTATCAGGAGCCCTTTTTATAGATATGTAATATGCAAGACCTGCTGCAAAACATGGATAAAATCTGAATGGCATGTCCATAGTATTTTTAGCTTTATCAGCATCGAACATTCTTACTATTTTATTAAACACTAATATATCTGTGCTGTTCTCAGGAGATGGCCATATTTTTAATACAGGAGTATTTGATTTATCAAGAAAAAATTGAGATGGCCTAGATTTTGTTGATTTAGTTGGAATGTTTAAATATTCACTTCTACTAATTCTAGACATTTGTAAATCTAGGTCTGTTCCATTGGTGTTTCTTCTTATTGAACAATCTAGTATGTCTATAATATTAGCGTTCAAAGTATAATCATTTTGACCTTCAGTGACAGTTTGAGTTGCTTGTTCTATAGTCCATTGATTTAGCCCCCGGTTAGCCCATTCAGCAAGCATCAAGTTAATAGATCTTCTTGCAGTTTTTAGATCGTAACCTGTACGCAACTCTAAGCCACATCTTTCAAATGCTTCTTCTACGAACTCAGCTACATTTGGTTCAAAATCTGTGCTTCCAGAGGTAGACATTATTTTTTCTTTTTATTTTTCTTTAATGATCTTTCAATCTGCGCAGCCTGTTTTGCGTGTAATTTAGAAGCTCCTTTAAGCTCTTTAATTAACTTTCTTTTTTGTGCTGTTGTTAAGTCTGCCATTATTCCTCCGTATCGTTGTATAAATTATCAAATACCCGATTGACATCTAACGTATAGTCTAAATCAGATTTTGAATAATGTATATGTTGAGACGGTCTAAAGTCAGGTGCTCCTTCACCAGTTTGGAACCAAGCAGGATGCGTTACTCTTACTCTGTTGTTCGGCAAAGCTACTATATTACCTGTCCATTCTCCAGCATCTAACAGCTCTAAAACATGGCTACTTTTATGTTGCGCAGGATCATCTGCTATCTCACTCTCTGCATAGTCAACAGTAAAATAATATTTAGCCGGGAACATCTGTCCATCTATTTTAGCTAACCAAGGGCAAGGCGTAGCTCTATCTATAACATAAACTGAATTATGATGAGAAGAACAATCCCAAGGTTGTGCATCATGAACTTGCATAGGTTCAGGCCACTCTTCAAAAGGTGTATCTCCTACCAATGCTGTAATAGGCATGCGAGCCCACATAGCTCCACCATGCACTGTATCTTCTGGCTCTCCATCAGCTTCCACTCCTGTAAATATAATATGAAAACTGAGGCATCGATTTGGCATTGTTGTTACTCCAACAGCCATAGCATGCAAAAATTCACCATGATATTTATCATGGTTATGCGTGTACTCTCTCCTTACCCAACACTTGAAGTGGGGTATGTTACTGTATAAATAAGGCACTTTATTTGTAAGTTATTTAATAACTGCTCCAAACCCTCTTTTTGCTGCTCCAACACTACTTGGCCCTCTGCCACCAGTTCTGCCGCCTTTTTTATTGCCTTTAACCTTGCCACCATTTTTGTAGCCTTTAACCTTGCCACCATTTTTATAGCCTTTGACTTTACCGCCATTTTTGTAGCCTTTGACTTTACCGCCATTGGACATTCCTTTAGGTTTCATTCCTCCGACTTTACCGCCCTTAGACATTCCTTTGGGTTTCATTCCACCTTTTTTGCCACCTTTAGAGTAGCCTTTAGTTTTTTTGAACATAATTTATCCTCTTTTTAATTAACACTTCCACCTACGTCTAGCTTGTCTTATTCTAGAATTAGGATTATTTCTTGTTTTAGCTGAACTTCGTTTAAGTTGTCCAAGAGATCTAGCACAATAAGACTTACGTCTTTTAGCAGCCTTGCTTCCTTTTTTAACTTTTCCTGTTACAGCAGTTTTTAATTTAGAACCTGGATTTAATTTACGGTACGCTTTGACCCCGGCTTTTGTCATGCCAGCACCCTTTTTAGTGGGTCTAAAATTCCTCTTACTGCGTGGAGGCATTTTAGTTCTTTTGCGTACCATAAAAATTAATCGTACTTTTTAATTAACACCAAAATAATGTTATAAGTATCTCCACTCGAATGACCAACTGTGGTGAAATCTATATCACCAGTTACGCCACTACCTGCATTGTTAGGTATAGCAGTAAAATAGTCATAATACTCATCGCCTGTACTATCAGAAGGCAAGCCTGCAAATAATACATTAGCTGTAGCATCAAATTCCATGTTTACACCCATACCTCTTGTCATCCAGTAAATACGAGCGACAGATACTTTAGTGCAAGCTTCACCTTTGCTATTTGCAGATAATGCAGATACATCAACTTTTTTAACAGCACTTTCTCCAGTGCCATCAGAAACATTGGTGAATTTTAAAATAGCTTGCCTTTCATCATCCTGTATTGTTTGGGATGTAACTGTATCAGCCATATTTAACTCCTATTATTAAGCGTCAGCAAATGGAGTTACTAAAGTTCCAGAGCCAAGTGTAATACCTTCAACAGCATACTTAGCAGATCCCATAGCAGTACATTTGATTATAGATCCTGCTAATCCACCTTTGGTTGAACCATTTAAAGTGATTACATCATTAGACGCACCAGAAATAAAAGTTTTACCAGTGGCGTTATTAACACCAGTATATAATCCACCTACAAATTTATCAGTGCCATCAGTAAGAATATCAAGATCAGTTGCTGCTGTCTCAATAACAAAAATGAAGGTAGCACCTAAATTATTTAGTGAATTAGGATCTGTAGGATCAGTTGGTGCAGTTGTAACAATTGAAGGTAAAGTAAATTTACCGTCAGCATCATTACATGTAAGTATACGTCCTGCGTGACTGTCTACGGTTAAAGTTGTGTCAGCTGTTAAACTTACTACTGAAGTATTACCTGCGGTAATAAATCCAGAGATAGATCTAACAGGACCTGAGAATGTTGATTTAGCCATAATTTTCTCCTAACTAAATATGTTGCGCCATCTTTGGAGTAAGTCTGCCGAGCCAGTTGGTGCAACGGTTAATCTCGGTTTATTTGATTGTAAGTTAAATATTAGAAAAAAGAAAGGGAGCCGAAGCTCCCTTACTCAAGTGTTGAAAACACTTAATCCAAAATAGGATTACGCACCTTGTGATGCAAAGACAGCTCTTGGGTTTGAGAAACCAAAAGAATATCTCTCTCTAGCTTTGAATCTGACATTGCCAGTATCAAAGTCGCCTTCCATAGAAGTTGAAAGAGGTGATCTCTCAAAATGTTTAAAGCCATCTGGGCAGTCAGTTAACAAGTAAAACGCATCAGTATCAGTTAAGAAATGGTTTACTGCATAACCTTGTGAGATCATTCCAGTATTTCTTATAGCATTGATGTCGTTGTCAGAAGTGCTTGTTCTACCAGGAGTATTTAATATTCTATCAGCCACGAACTGAAGTTGTGGTGGTACTATTAATTTTGTTCCTTGTAAAGCAAGAATCATATTTCTGTCATCAACAAAAGTTGAAATAGAAATAAGAGCATCTTCTAACGAAGTCTCGTTTAAGTCAGTAAAAGTGGTTGGTCTATTTGAGAATGTTCCTCCACCTACTAATGGATGAGAAGTGTTCACGAGTGATACTCCATCTCCACCAGTAAAGCTTGATGAGAAAGCATTATTCAATACAGACGCAGCTTTTACTTGCTTTGTGTGCGCCATAGATCTAGCTAGAGCTTTTGTATATCTAGCACCTAATCTATCGTAAAGGTTATCTTCGATAGCTTCTTCTGTAAGAGCGAATGCTAACGCAACGGTTTCATGTGAATACCTTGCAGTAAAGCCTTCTGAAGCGTTGTCAAAAGAGACCCCGGTTCCTTCTGGTTTTACCTGTGCGTTACCGAAACCTACTATTAAGGTTTCTTCTTCAAATGCTCTATCTGAAGACTCAGTTTCAAAGATTTCTGCGTGCTCGTTTTCGTACCTGTTGTATTCCATGCCAAATAAGGCATTTAAACCAGGCTCGAGCTCCTTCGCTAATTGTGAACGATTAATCGCCATGATTTATACTCCAGTTACTTGAGCGTAAAAGTGCTCATTAATTTTGACTATCAAGTTAACGTTTGCTGATTGAGAACCAGTACCTAAAGTATTATTCTCAGGATCATTGGAAATTCCAACAATTCTAAGTTGAGCAGAAGTAGCAGCAGTAGTTCCACTGATTGTAACACCAGATTGTCCATCTGTTGTTGAACCAGAAGCATATACAATGTCAGCATTGTTACCAACGACTGTTTGTACAACTGAACCAGTTGCAGCACTTTCTACTTCAAATAATGCATTAGGATCGTCAACTACGAAAGCCACCGCGTCTGATGTAACTGTACCATTAGGCCAGTGAGCAGAAAAAATAACTTCCCCACTAGAATTGGTAAACTTACATCCCCTAAAGACTCCCAACAGTTGATCGCCAGCAGCAGCCACTAAAATAGTACCTGCGTTGGTCATTTTAACTGGGTCGCCTGAAAATATGTTTCCGCTTGCACCAGAAGCAATTTTGTATTCTGTAACTCCTTCGGAGTTTACATTACTACCTAATTTGCCTAAAGGTCTCAAGCCGAAAGCAGCATTTTGGTTTGCCATAGTTATGTCCTTTAAAAAAGGTTAATTAAAAGAAGAAACAAATTATCCTCTGTTTCCTCCGCCAAATGTTACCTTTGATTTCAATTCTCTAGAAATTGGCATCGCAGGATTTTCTTCACGCATTAGGTCATTCTCTACTGCACTCATTTGGTTTTGTGTTTGTTTAGCGAAATATTCATTTCGTTGATCTGCGATTTCTTTTGGTATTTTGCACAGTATCAAACCGCCAACCCCATAAGTTCCAGCGTGACGACCATCATCGACAGTGGGCATATCACCAAGTCCGGGAAATTCATTCGGTCTGACTGTTTCCCAGCCTTCACGAAATCTTTTTGAAACATTAGTTTTGTAGTCTAAGCCAAGCACTGACTCTGCTACCCATCGACCAACAAGACCTTGAGCTTCCATTGCTTTAGTTGTTGCCTCTGGCAATTCTAAAGCAGTAGGCATTTTCCATACCTTTGGCCTCTCATCTTTAGCTCTAGTTTCCGATGCTCTTGTTACTTTTATTTCTTTATCCTTACTCATGATTTTTGTAGCCTCGCTTTTTGTATTGCGTAATCTTTAAATGACACTCCAAGTTTCTTAGCTAGTTGCTGTTCGCTCGGTGTCAACTCGATACGATTTTTTTGTTTGCGTCCAGTCGATGTTGTGCGTGTTGGCGAAGCGACTGTTTGGACGGGTTTTTTGTCAGCTTCCACGTTAAATTTGTGAGGCAACTCTTGTCGCACTCGTTTATCAATCTCACTATAATACTCATCTGAGTCAGTGTCAAAACCTTCGTTCTCTAATTGCTTATGAATAGCGAATGCAACTGAGGTTGCAACTTGGTCTTGTCCAAACCAAGTATTCTTCTGCGCCCATTCACGAGCTTTAGGCGATGGTTCGTTATATTCTTCAACCTCTTGAGATGTTTGTTGTAAAGGTTCATTTTTTTGTTGTTCTAAGTAAGCAGCTTCTTGTGCTTCATACTGTTTTTGCGCTTGAGAATATTGCTCAAGCCTAGCTTTATCGGTTGTAGCTAAAGTTAAAGCCTCAGTAGCAGCAGCTATCGCTTCAGCATCACCAGCTTCTGTTGCTTGTTTTAAAGCCTGTTTTGCTAAAGTCATCTGAGATTCAACTCTATTGGTGAACTCATCACTATAACTACTAGAGAAAGACTTTTGCTGTTGTCTTAATTTTTCGTTTTGATCTTTAAGATCTTTAGCATATTGCACAGCCATCAGCTCTCTTCTTTGAAATTCTTTGGCTTGCGCTACTGCTTTATTAATTCTGTTTTGTGCTAAAGATGCTCTTTTTTCTACTTCAGATAAATCTTTTGCTTCTTCCTCTACTTTAGGAGAAACCTCAAAGTCTTCTTTAACTTCATCTTCAGTGACAGGAGAAACTTGTTCTTTAATTTCATCTAAAGAAATCTCCACTGATTCTTCTTGAACTTCTTCTTCAACTCTTTTATTGATTGGCATAGCAGCCTTTTCAATTTTTTCTTCTGTGATTTCTATATCTATATTTTCTGCTTCATTAGCCATAATTACCTCTTATAAAGATTTAATATCATTTGGATCTAAAATAGTTCCAATTACGTCATCATCATTAATGATTCTGACTTCGTGATCGTCTTCTAACCGAAAACGAGAACCTGCGTATCTGCCAATTAAGACCCAGTCTTTTTCTTGACACCAAGGTTTGTTTCCGTATTTTTCTGTTTCTTTATAAGCTAAAGGGCCAACTTTTAAAACGTAAGCAACAACCGTTGCTAAAGTTTCTCTGTCAATGGTTTCTTTAACTAATTGAATACCGCCTTCAGTTACTCCTGCACCACGATAAGGCAATACCAATATTCTCCATCCTGAAGGAGTTGGCATTCTATCTAATAGTGATTTTTTTAGTAGGCTAGGATCTAAAACTCTTGCTTCTTCTTTTACAAAAGCTTGATCTAATTCTGATGGGGATTCTTCTTTTATATTTTCTGCGACTTTGTCATTCATCGATGTTGTCCGTATGCAGCGTTTCTTTCAAATCTTGCTCTAGGGATCGCAACGCTGATAACTCTCCCATAAAAAATTTGTAGTCTTCCATGGATTTTACATTCCCTGCTGAAAGACTGTCAACAATATTTTGCTGTCTTTGACGCAAAGTCTTAAATATATACTCTGCTAATCTTATGCTGTCTATAGTTCTCTCCTAACTATACAGTGTTTATCTTAAATTTATATTTCTAAAACTTGGAATCATTGGCATGCTCAAAGCTGTAGGAAGTTTTGTTAAGCCTGAAAAATCTATGTTTGGTGCTGTAGGTATGTTAGGTATGTTAGGTATGTTGGGAATTTGAGGTCTAGGTGTTATTGATATTGGATTGGGTAAATTAGGCATAGGCATTGTTGGTATACGCATGTCTCTTTGTCTTTCTAATATTTCATCTATATCTATTTCATCTGGTAATTCAAAGTTTGGAACACCTGAAATATTTTTCATGTTGTCAACAAAGTTTGGTATTTTAGATAAATCTATTTTAAATTCACTGCCACCTAAACCTGGCATTGATGTCATTACAGGATCTTCTTTTGGTTCTTCTAACTGACCTTCAAGCTCTGCAATACGATCCATTAACTCTTGAAATCTTGCATCTCTTCTAGATAATTCAGCTTCTTGTCTTTCTCTTTGGGCTTGACGAATAGGTATTTGGGTTGCTTCATATTGTCTTTGAAACTGTTGACCCATAGGGCTTTCCATTTGACGCATGAACTGTTGCCCAATTGGATCAGGTCTTCTATCAGTTGGCATGAAAGCCTCTGTGGGTTGAAGTGGGGCTTGATAACCTTGCGGTGTAAAATATGCTGGTCCACCTACAACTGCTGTAGGTCTGCCTATTGGCATAGGTGTTGGTGGCATTGCCATTTGTCCGGGTGCTTGACCCAAGCCTTGAGCATATCCGGGAACACCCCTAGCAGGCGTATATCCCATACGCTCTGATTCTAAATCTAGTCTAGAAATACCTTGAGGTGCAACTCTTGCAATGCTCATCAATAAACTCCGCTAAACTTAGTGCCTCTCAATGCAGCCTTACCGCCTCTAGATTTACCTTTACCATATGGTTTAGGTGCACCTGGATTTGGTATCTCTTCTACTTGTTTGTAATTAACAGTGCCTTGGTCTTTGATGCTAACGCTTGCTTTTACGTTTTTTACTTTTTCCATTTTTACTCACCTTTCTTTTTTTCTTACCAGCTTGCGCTAGTGCGATGGCCACCGCTTGCTTTTGCGGCTTGCCAGATTTCTTTAACTCTCTTATGTTAGCAGATATTGTCTTTCTACTGCTACCTTTTTTTAGAGGCAATTTTAACTCTTCTTACTTTTGGTTTTTTTAGCAGTTGTTTTTTTAACTTTAGCTTTAGCTTTGGTAACTGTTTTTTTAACAGCTTTTTTCTTGACAACTTTTTTCTCGACCTTTTCGGTTTCGTTATTTGCATCCTCATTGATGATCGGTTGATTGCCATGTAGTTTTGCCTCTTCTTCTTTCATTACAGCCTTATTAATGGCTGCCATTTTTTGTCTAACTGAACTCATTTATTTTCCTCGCATTATATCCATTGCTTTAAATTGATTCTGTTGTTCGATTCTTTCACGAGCAATGGTGTCTTTCATCATAGCAATTTCTTGTTGGATTGCTAGTCTTTGCTCTGCAAGATCTTTGTTTTGCATGACTCGCATTGCATCAAACTGTTGACGTTGTGCAAACTCTTCACGCTTACGTTGCACATCATCAGCTTTAATATCTAGTTCTTTGTCTCGTAATTCTACCAATGGGTCAGGCATAGGGGGAGGTGGCATAAACATTTGATTGATTTGTTCCATCAACTGCGACACCACTGCGGCCACATCTCTAGACACAGACTCTTGCAATTGTTGTTGATAACCCATGGAGAGTTCTGGTGGCAACATAGATATTTGTTGCATGATTGCTTGAAACTCTGGATTCTGTGCATTTTGTTGATCCACTATCTCAGCCGCTCTAAAAGATACATGCTGATAAATATGTGCTTGTATCAAAGATAAAACTGGCGGATTGGTTTGTGCGGTTACAGTGCCATACAAAGACATGTGTGAATTAATGTGAGCATCATGGTCTTGACCTGCAAAAGCTTGTTGTGGCAAACCAGATATTAAACCTGCGTTCTCACTTGCAGGGTCCATGGGTTGTGGTTGTGGGGGTGGTGGCAATAACTGTTCTATGTTTTGCACACCCATCGATGCATACATTCTACGATATGCTTCATAAATACCATTGGGGCCATGGATCTCTGGATTGCTTTGCACTGTTCTCAGAAGTTCTTGAGCCATCATGACTCTTTGGCTCATAGAAAAAGTATTTGGATCTGAGATCGGCAAGACATCCACACGCTCATCAAAGTCTGTTTGCTTGATAATTTGATTGCCATTGGCAGTCATGTATGGATAGTCTGGTGGCAAATACTCAGCAAA
>CETP01210886.1_pt1 | contig 13523 bp, 7 predicted proteins | sample 531311 | NCBI WGS metagenome assembly CETP01 (sample SAMEA2622657, study PRJEB7988) | marine metagenome | biome: marine biome (ENVO:00000447); feature: surface water layer (ENVO:00002042); material: "saline water (ENVO:00002010), including plankton (ENVO:xxxxxxxx)" | depth 5 m | reverse complement strand
TAATGATTAATAGCTTTAATGCTATCGGAGAGGCCGATTCCGCAAAATACTATGCCTTAGTAATAAAGAGTATGTTTCCAACAATAGAAGCAAACCTAGAATTAAAAGATAGTAAATTGTCCCAGGTATTTAGTTTTAAAAAAAAATCTGAAAATTTGGGTCCTTACGTAGTTCAGGTTGGAGCGTTTAGCAGTAAAGAAAATGCAAAAAGATTAAAATTACAAGTTAGTCAACTAGGTCACGATGTTTCTATTAACAAAGTAAACTCTAATGGTAAAACATTCTATGCAGTAAGGATAAATAGATATAAATCGAAAAGAAAAGCAGAGGAAATCGGGAAATATATAAGGTCTAAGTTGGGCGTAACTTACAGAGTTCTCTATAGGCCATCTTGATAAATAATAATCAATAGAATTCATATTATTTAGAAAGAAATGGAAAATCATTTAAAAGAAAAAATTTTAGTAACTGGTTGCGCTGGGTTCATTGGAATGCATTTAAGTAAGGCTTTGCTAGAAATAGGCCATGATGTCATCGGTGTCGATAATTTAAATAATTATTACGATGTAAAATTAAAAAATGATCGCTTAAGAATTCTAAAAAGGTATGAAAGGTTTAGTTTTTCTAAAATAGATATTTCAAATAAAAAGGCTTTAGAAAATGTTTTTATAACTAGCTCAATTAATAAAGTTGTAAATCTTGCAGCTCAAGCAGGGGTTAGATATAGCTTAGTAAACCCAAATTCTTATATAAAATCTAATGTGCTAGGTTTTATGAATATTCTAGAATGTTGTAGGCACTATGATATTAAAGGTTTGATTTATGCGTCAAGCTCCTCAGTATATGGAGGAAATAAAAAGATACCATTTTCTGAGTTAGATAGGGTTGATAATCCAATTTCAATTTATGCTTCAACAAAAAAATCCAATGAGCTGATGGCATTCTCTTATAATCATTTATTTAAACTTAATTCAACTGGTCTGAGATTTTTTACGGTTTACGGTCCATGGGGTAGACCAGATATGGCTATGTATATTTTTGTGAAGAAAATCATAGAAAATAAGCCAATTCAAATATTTAATTATGGTAAAATGAAAAGAGATTTTACTTTCATTGATGATATAATTAGTGGTATCGTGTCATCAATAAATAATAACCACCAATATGAAATATTTAATTTGGGTAATAATAAGTCGGAAAACTTAATGGATATAGTTTCAATTATTGAGAATAAATTAGGGAAAAAAGCTGTAATAGATTTTCAAAATATGCAGCCTGGAGATGTACAAAAAACTTACGCTGATATAGAAATTGCAAAAAATAAAATTGGATATGATCCAAAAACTAGTGTAAGTATAGGGTTGGAAAAATTTATAGATTGGTACTTGGAGTATACAAACTCATAATAATAAGATGTTATCATGTAACTTAGTAATAGTCTTCTTCTTTAATACAATTGGGAATGATTGATTAGCTGGTGCTTTCCACGGTCTTCAAAACCGCTGTCATAAATTAGTTTTGTGAGCTGGGTTCGATTCCCAGGCATTCCCGCAGATTTACTTTTTTTATAAATATTTTCTATTTAATTTAGAAATATACATTTTTTATAAAATAATTATAATTCGAGGTTTTTATATGTTTATGAAGAATAAGATGGTTTATATAACCGTTTTCTTGCTCTTTTCTTTTGTTTATAGTCAAAATTTTGATCCCAATTCATTGGATCCTAAAGTAATAAGGCAGTTGTTAGAATCTGGCGTTGATCCTAATTTACTAAATTTAGGTAATGTTTTAACATCAGATCAAATTGTTGATGATGAAACTGATTTGCTAAAGGATGATTTGTCTGCGACCAAGAACCAAGTGTCAGAAATATTGAAATCTGAGAAAACTTTGAATGATATCATCAACAATGAAAATATTATTACCGCCGGTGAGGATAAAAATGATGATGATAATAAAAATAATATTGACGCGCCTCAATTTGAAAAATTAAATGAAAAAATTCAAGATCTTGCCATTGAAGAAATTGATAAAGATTTGAAAGAAAAAGAATCTAAGTCTTCTTACTTTGGATATAATATTTTTGATACTGACCCTGAAATTTTTCAAAGATCTAAACTTGAAACTGTAGATCCATCGTATGTTATTGGTCCAGGAGATGAGGTTATAATATTATTGTGGGGCGAAACTGAAAAAAATGATAAATACATAGTCACTAAAGATGGTTATTTGTTCATTCCAAACATTGGGCAAGTATTTGTCAATGGTCTAACTTTCTCAAAATTGGAAGATAAAATTTCAAAACTTTTTCAAAAGGCATATTCTACGCTTGGCAATAACGAGGGTAGTTCCCAATCATTCATTGATATTAGTTTGGGCTCAACCTCTCTAAGGCCTGTAAGAATTTTTGTTCTTGGTGAAGTAGATCAACCGGGAGCATATAATGTTAATTCTGGAACGACATTATTTAATTCTTTATTTTACTTTAATGGTCCAAGTATATCAGGTTCATTGAGAGACATAAGGTTGATTAGAAATAATAAGGAAATTGCTAGGGCTGATTTGTATGAATTTTTGCTGGAAGGTAAACAGTCTAATGATTTTCGTTTAATGAGAAATGACATTGTATTTGTCCCCCAAAGAGGTAAAACCGTTAGAACGACAGGAGCTATTCATAGGCAAAAATATTTTGAACTAAAAGATGGTGAAGGATTAATTGATTTGATTAATATCGCTGGAAATGTTAGATCTGATACTTATTTAAAGAGAGTTTCAATAGACCGTATCATTAATCCTGTAAATCGTACTTTATCAAGAGGGTCTAGAACCAAATTAGATGTAGATTTAAGAAACTTATTTGAAGATAGAATTGATTTTGACCTTTTAGATGGTGATCAAATTTTATTTTTTAGTATCGATAATAAATACTTAGATGTTTTGGAAATATCAGGTTCTGTTAAAAGACCAGGAAGTTACGAGCTTACTAATGGTCTGAGATTAACTGATTTAATTCAAAAAGCTGATAGCTTATTAGGAAATACTTACACTGAGAGAGCAGAGGTGATAAGAACCAATAATGATCTGTCAAGAACAATTACAATAGTTAACCTTGATAGTGCATACAAAAATTTTCCAGAACATGACATATTATTAAGATCAAACGATCGTGTTCGAATATTTTCTAATGATGAAATGCTATTTAGAAATAATGTTTCGATTACTGGCCATGTTAAAAACCCGGGAGAGAAACAATTTTTAAATGGAATGACACTTTTTGACCTAGTGATGATAGGAGGAGGTTTTGAAAATGAAAGACATCTGAAAAATACATATTTTGATAGAGCTGACTTATCAATTTTTGATTCCAATGGTGATTTAATTAAAATAATTCCTTTTAGGTTGGACTCAGTTTTAAATAAAAATGGTTTAGCAGACAAAAAGATTAAAATGGGTAATGAAGTTCGCATTTATTCATATGAGGAAATTTTTGGAATTCCCCCGAATAGCATAGAAGTAAAAGGTCATGTAAAGAGACCTGGTGTTTATGATTATTATGATGGTATGACAGTTAATGATTTACTTTTTTTGGGAGGGGGGTTCGATGATAAGGAGCATATGCGCAGAACATACAAACAGCGCGTTGATGTTTCGCGAATAAATGAAGATAGAATAACTAGAAAAAATATAGTTTTAAATTTAATGGACATTTTCAGAGATAAGAGCAGTGAAGATAATATTTCACTTCAACCGAGTGACATTATCATTGTCTACAGTATTGATAATTTCATTTATGAGAGTAATGTAACAATCGAAGGTGATATCGTGAGTCCTGGTACCTATACCTTGAAACAAAACATGACTTTGAGTGACTTAATTATTGAGGCAGGAGGAGTTAGGGATGAAGTGGAATCTTTCATTGCTGAAATAGCTAGTTGGAATTACTCTGCAGGCAGAAATGGATTTGAAAATTATTTTGATATTGAAGTCATAAAAAAGCGAAAATCTTTAGATTTATTTGTTAAAAACAAAAATAAAAATCAAAGGGTTTTGAAAAAAGATGAGCATATAATTATAAGAAAAGACAATGACGTTTCAAGCTTGAAATCAGTGTCAATTTCAGGCGCAGTAATGTACCCAGGTACTTATGTTTTGAGAAATAATAATGAAAAAGTATCAGATATAATTGAAAGATCAGGTGGTATTTTAAGCTATGGTTATCCGTTATCTTCTGAATTTACTAGAAATGGTGAAACTATTAAACTGTCTTTTGACAAAATAATTAAAAATCCTAGGTCTAAGTTTAATTTTATTGTTCAAAATGGTGATGAGATAAATATTAATTCAAAACCGAACCTTGTAACTGTGCAGGGTGATGTCAATAACCCTGGAACTTATCAATACATTAAAGGATACAAGTACCTGGACTATCTTAAAATGGCTGGAGGTTACACAAGAACATCATCAAAATTAGGATCATATGTTATATATCCCGATGGTACAGCATCTAGAGTCTCGTATTTAAACAGATCTCCTGAAGTCTTTGATGGTTCGACAATTGTTATCATTGAAAAAAAGGATTACACTCCTTTCAACATCACCGAATATGTTTCAAATTTTACTACTATTTATTCAAACTTATCCCAGGCATATTTAATGATAATATTAGCTGGTAGGCAATAGATGACTTTTAAGCAATTACAAGAGTCTTTTAAAGAAGAATTTGGAATTACAAAGTTAGCCGATATTGCTAGAGAGTTAGGAGTTACGCCTCAAGTAGTTAGTAATTGGAAATCAAAAAATCAGTTACCTTACAAATACGTAAAAAGACTGTATAAAAAGATAAAGAAAAAAAAGTCCGAGGAAGTGAGATTTGATAAGTCTATTACTGTATTAAGCCCTGAACAATTTACAAGTAAAGATAATGATAGTGGTGAGGACATTTCTATTTTTCAATTATTAAATCAATTTTATCATCTTTCTGTTAAAAATATATTTATTGTCATATTCTTCCCACTATTTATTGCAATATTATCTGCTGTTTATATAAAGTTCTATGTTCCAAATAAATACGAATCACAGTTTAAGATTATTCCGACAAGCAATAGTCAAAGCACTTTACCACAAATATCGGGATTAGCTAGTCAATTTAATCTCAATCCTGCAGACTTAAAATCTGGCCTTTATTTCCCGGATATCATGATGAGCAGAAACATGTTAATAAGATTGCTTGATAAAAAATTTAAAGTTCAAAACTTTCCGGATGAAGGTAAAACACTTTTAAGTATTTTTACAGGTTTGCCTAGTAATTCTGAAATAAAAAACTCTAGTCCAATTCAAGTAGCAAAATCTCTAAAAACTTTACAAAAACAAATTAGGGTAAAAACCAAAAAAAATAATAATATTTCCACAATAAACGTCCTTACAAATAATCCAGAGCTATCCTTCAAAATAGGTAAAGAAATAATCAATTTATTAAATCAAATTCTGAGAGAGTTTGAAGAAAATAGAGCGAAATCCAAAAAAGAATTTATATTAAGCAGGATACTTGAAGAGCAAATCAACTTGGCAGCAATGGAGGATAAATTAAGAGTTTTCAGAGAAAAAAACCGAGAAATAAGAAAATCTCCATCCCTTCAACTAGAGGAAGCACGGCTGCAACGTGATGTCCAAGTAAAGACCCAAGTTTTTATAACTCTAAAACAGCAAAATGAGATGACTCAGATTAGTTCCTTTGATAATGCAAGCTACGTTCACATTATTGATTCATCAGGCATCCCGATTAAAAGAAAAGGGCCTCAAAGAGCTAAATTCGTTATAATATCATACATACTCGGTCTCATGATAATATATAGTTTTTTGATAGCAAAAAACTATTATCCAGTAGTAAAAGAAAATATAAAATCAGCTATCTAGCATTTAGTATTTGCATAACCTTTTCGCCTATTGCTAGTGATGATGTTAAGCCAGGAGATTCAATTCCCAACAAGTTAAACCATCCTGGTAGCCCAAATTCTATCTCCTCTTTGATATAAAAATCACAAAATTCCCCACTTGTTTTCTTTATTTTAGGTCTTATGCCAGCATAATCAGGAGTTAAATCATATTTTTTTAACGAGGGAACATATGTTTTTGCAGCACGGTAAAAACTTTCTAAAGAAGACTCATCAACAATGTAATCTTCTTTATCGATAATTTTTGCATCAGGCCCTAATCTTGCATTCCTATCTTTATCGATGGTTAAGTGAATTCCTAATGTTTGATTTCTCAAATCTGGAATTGGGTAGACTAAAGAATTAAAAGCATTTTTCCATCTTGATGATAGTTTAAAATAGCAACCCTTTGAAAATGATATTTCTGGGATTTTAGAGTTATTTTTTATTATTAAATCTGATATGACATCACTGTTTAATCCCGCACAATTAATTACGTCTCTGCATGTAAATTTTTCAAAATCATCAGTAGCATTTTTTATGGTTATTTCATATCCATGTGAATTTTGGTTTACACTCTTTATTGACGTTCTAAATAGGAAATCATGGTCACTGCTGTAAGAATGGCTATAAAGTCTGTTCATAAAATCATGAGATGAGAAAATACCCGTGCAATCTATCCACAAGGCGGCTTTGGCTGAAATTAGCGGGTTAATATTCTTTATATCTTGATTACTAATTTCTTTTACGTTTTTAATTCCATTTTTAATGGCTTGATCAAAAAGACAATTTAAATCATTAATTTGATTATCCTGTGCAACAATTAATTTCCCGCATTCATTATACCATACGTTATTGTTGATGCAAAATTGCTTTAAAAGTTTTCTTCCTCTGATACAGAGTTTATGTTTTTGCGAGCCCTCTGGATAATAAATTCCTGAGTGAATTACTTCACTATTCCTGCTAGAAATCCCTTTACCATAATTATTTTCCTTATCTATAATTAATATTTTTTTTCCTGAACTAGCAAGGTTGTATGCTACTGATAGTCCAATGACACCTGCACCAATGATTAAAATATCATAATCAGTATACATCTTTATATTTTTAATTACTTTAAATTATCGATTAATTTTATTATTTGTAGTGGTCTCAAGATACTGAAAATACTCTTTAAAACGTAATAATCGATACATAAATATGTTGCACATTTCATTCATTATTTTCATGAGTCCTTTATAACACTAAACAAGCTTTGATAACCAAATTCTGAAATAAGTGAAATAAGTTTTACATTCACAATTAAAGTTAAAATTTGTTGGTATACTTAACTAATTTATAATTAATTTATGATTAAGTAAGAATACAAGATATTTTAGCTATTTCTAATATTAATGATAAACCAAGGAGATACTTATGCTTCCCAAAATAAGAACTAATTATAGTTTGCTATTTATTCTTAGTTTTAGTCTGACTTTCGCACAAGATGATTTTAGTGATGAGTCTGCTAGTTTGATGGTAATAACAGGTGTTGTAATTGATGCCAGTACAGGCAATGCAATAGCTGGTGCAAATGTTATTGTAGATGATACTGATCTTGGATCTGCTGCAGACGAAGATGGAAAATATACGATCGAAAATGTAGAGTCAGGATCAGCTGTTACTGCAACTGCTATCGGATACGATGATGTAACTCTTTATGCTGACCAAGCTGAGTTAAATTTTGAATTATCCTCTTCAGCAGTTCAAATGTCTGAGCTCGAAGTACTTGCTTCAAGAGCTGGTGAGAAAACTGCTGTAGCTTATACGGATGTTAGTAAAGAAGAAATCGCTCTTAGGCTTGGCTCTCAAGATATTCCTCTCGCTATGAACCTAGTTCCTAGTGTTTATGCTACTAATCAAGGTGGTGGTGCAGGAGATGCAAGAATTAATGTTCGTGGTTTTAATCAAAGAAATGTTGCTGTTATGATTAATGGTATCCCTGTTAATGATATGGAAAATGGGTGGGTCTTTTGGTCTAATTGGGATGGCGTTGCAGATGTCACTAGCTCAATTCAAATGCAAAAAGGCTTGAGCGCTCAAAATTTAGCTACTCCATCCATTGGCGGTAGCATGAATATTGTAACCGATGCAGCTTCACTGGAGCGTGGTGGATCTTTTAAACAAGAAATAGGAACATGGGGATTTCTGAAATCTACTATTAGTTACAACACTGGTCTCCTTATGAATGATAAGTTAGCTTTGAGTACTGCTTTGGTGAGAAAAACGGGTGAGGGCTACTATACTGGGACATGGACTGACGCTTATGCATACTTTTTTGGTGCAACTTACAATTTAAATGAGCAACATAAATTTCAGTTTTATGCTTTAGGTGCTCCGCAAAGGCACGGGCAAAATCTCTACAGGTTAAACATTGCATCTTTAGATCGTAATTTTGCAGAAAGTTTAGATGATTATGATGGCGATGTAACTGAAATACCTGAATGTGGTCGTGACTGCAGCGGTACTGGAAGTGCAGTTAGTGATGAGGCTGCAGCTCTTCTGGGTGATCAACAATTTGAGATGTACACCGAATATACAGGAAAAAGACACGAAGATAACCTTATCAACGAAAGAGAAAACTTCTTTCATAAGCCCCAAGTCGCACTAAATCATTATTATAATATCAATGACAAGATGAATTTAATTAGCTCTGCTTATTGGTCAGGTGGAATGGGTGGAGGGACTGGTACCTACGGAAGTTTAGAATGGGATTACTCAAACGTGCAAAGAGTAGTCAATTATGATGCTACAATTTTCGAGAACGACTCTCTTGGTGCATCATCTGGCATTCTCAGAAATAGTAACAATAGGCAGACAACTATTGGTCTTTTATCTAAGCTAAATTATGATGTTTCTTCAGATTTGAAAGCGCAGGTTGGCTTAGATTACAGGACTGCTAGAATATATCATGTCAAAACTATTAGGGATTTGCTTGGTGGTGACTATTATATGACATCTGATAGTGAATTTGATTCTGACAATGGTCAGGGTGGTTTAGGTGATCCGATAGATTATAATTTTACAAATTATGTTAATTGGTTAGGGCTATTTGGTCAAGTTGAGTATTCAATGGATGCTCTGAAGACCTATGCTATGGCCGGCATGACTACTGTTAAATATACTCATTGGAATCATTTTAAAGATGCAAGCAATTATGACTATAGTTATGTGCAGGCAAAAGATGCTAGTGGTTTAGATTTTGTCGAGGGTTTAGGAGACGCCACTGGAGGTCATGCTAATGACCTTTACATTGAAGCAGACCCTATTACCACATTCCAAGTTAAAGGTGGAATTCTTTATGAGTTAGGAAATGCTTTAAGTTTCTTAAATCCTATTCCAGTTGTTGGTAAAGTTTATGACGATGCTGATGTCTGGTTTAATTTTGGATTGATTGATAAAGCGCCAATTTTTGACCAAGTTATCCAAGATTGGGATGCCAAAATGGCAACAGACCCTAGTAACGAGCAGTTTATTGCTTTTGAGTTCGGGTTAAATGCTAGGTCTAACGACGGTACACTAGCCGGTAAACTTAATGTATACAATACATCATGGAATGATAGAATCGCTACTAGGTATGTTGAAAACGAAGATGGAGATGAAGACATAATTTACTTAACTGGAATCAATCAGATTCATTCTGGAATTGAAACAGAGTTTGCAGCTCAGGTTAATGACATGTTTAGATTGGACATGGGAGTTAGTTATGGTAACTGGAGATATGCTGATGATGCAACCGGTACCTACAGAGATAGTGATGGCAGTGATCAGGCATATAGTTATTCTCTAAAAGATCTAAAAGTTGGTGACATGCCTCAAGCTGGTTTCAACCTAGGCTTAACTGCAACCCCTGTTGAAGGTGCTGCTGTTCAATTAACCTATAGAAGATATGAGTTGTTTTATTCTGATTGGTCTCCAACTTCTAGAGAATTTTCTGATGGTGATACTCCAGACAGAATACAATCATGGAAGATACCTGGTTATGGAATTGTTGACTTAAATGCTTCCTACGATCTTCCTTTTGAATTTGGTGGTACCAGTGCTACAATAGTATTAAATGTAAGGAATTTATTTGACGAAGTATATGTCCAGGATGCAACTGATAATAGTAGGTACAATGCTGTCCCATTTAGAGTAAATTCTCACAGAGCAAATGCTGCTGAAGTCTTTCTAGGTATGCCTACGGCATTTAACCTTGGTTTATCAATCAAGTTCTAGTTAGAAAAAAACTGTTACTTTTTCAAAAGCCCCAAGCTGAATTGTTTGGGGCTTTTTATTTTAATAGTATAGCTTAAAAATCAATAAAAATAATTATATACTTTTTATCGTTTGTCCAAACGGGTTTGGACATATTAAGCGTTGCGCTACGATAGCTAATCAGATATTTAAGAAGGTAAACAATATTAAGTTTGATTGGTTTATATCAAAAAGTTGTTATCATTATTTTGAAAATAACTCCACTCAAAAGCTTATAATAAATTCTAATTTCATAATTTTTGATGATGAAGAAACAGTTTGCTTGAAATCTGTTTATGAAGATGATTTTGAAAAAAAATATATGATTTGGGTAGAGCAGTTGGGTAAAATTATAAACAACAAATTTTATAATTTAATTATTAGTGATAACCTTGTTTCTCCTTTACAATTCAATTCAAACTGTATCCTTTTTGGTTCTTTTCTATGGCATGATATTGTAAAAAAAACTAATGAAAATAGAAATGTTTTTAATTTTGAAAAGCAGTTGTTTAGGAAAACTCGTCCAATCATATATGGTATGAAAAACTTTATAATGCCTGAAATAATGGAATATGGAGATTTTCGCGAATTTCCCAGTTTAGTTGAAAAATTTAAACCGATTTACAAGAAAAAAAATATTAATCACAAATTATTTATAACATCTGGAAAGTCTGGAGACTTGTTACAAAAGTATAAACAAATTGCTATTGCATTAAATCAAAATTCTAACCTTGAAGTTGCTTATGACCCTGCAATGAGGGGTGGTTTAATTAATGAAAATTTTTTTGATTACTCTGATAAATCATTTTCTGATTTATCTGCAATTATAGCTAGACCTGGAATTGGTATTATAACAGACTCCATAAGATATAATATTCCTATCATTGTTGATCTATCATATGAAAATAAAGAAATTGAACATAATGCGCTAAAAATTAACAAACTAGGTATTGGAAAAAGATTAAATTTTGATTCAAAGAAATCCTTTGTTAAAGACATTTTAAATTTTTTAGAAGATAAAAAATCTCACGATTCAGTAGTTAATAAATTGAAAAATTTTCCTGACGGTGGTGCATCTCTCATTGCAGATAGCATTATAGAAAAGTTATGAATGATATTAAAAATATTTTTGTAAACAAGAATCAATCCATTAATGAAATATTAACTCTAATGGATAAAATCGAATATGGTAGTTACCTTAAAGGAATTGTTTTAGTTGTAGATAAAAATCAGGCTCTGTTGGGAACAATCACTGATGGTGATATAAGAAGATCTTATAATAAAATAGAAAATATTACTGCCGAACAAATAATGAATGAAAATCCATTATTTTTCGCAAATGATTTACCATATGAAAAGATTATTAATGAAATACCAGAGAGGTTGCAAAATAGAAAAAATAAATTTAGACAGTTCATATCAAAAATCATACTCGTAGATAAACAAAATGTTCCTACTAGATTAATCTCTTATCATGAATTATGGCAAAAGCAAAGTGTAGATAATAAGAAAGTTACGATAGTTGGTTTGGGGTATGTTGGTTTAACGCTTAGCTTGGCACTAGCAGATTCTGGGTTAACAATTTATGGATATGATGTTGATAATGATAAGATAAAATCTTTGAAGAAAGGATATACCAAAGTAAGAGAGAATGGTATTGAGGGCCTCTTAAAAGAGTACATTAATAAACATTTTTTTCCAAGTAATTACATTAATAATCGCTCAAATGTTTATATAGTTTGTGTCAGTACACCAGTTGAATACAATAATGATGCAAATAATCATAATATTAATCTGGATTACATCAAAGAGGCCGTTAGAGATATAGCAAAAGTGATGAAAAAAGAGTCATTAATAATCTTTCGTTCAACCATTCCCATTGGTTTTACTAGAGATAATCTAATTCCTGAAATAGAACAGATATCAGGTTACAAATGCGGTTTAGATTTTAAAGTCTCATTTGCTCCAGAAAGAACAGTTGAAGGTATGGCAATGAGCGAATTGCGTGAGCTTCCCCAAGTAATAGGTGGATATGATGATAACTCTTTTGAAGAAACATCAAAAATTTTTTCCAAGCTTACATCTACTATCGTTAAGGTTGATTCTTTAGAATCTGCTGAGATGGTGAAGTTAATTAACAATTCATACAGAGATTATGTTTTTGCTTTCTCTAATAATCTTAGTATGATTGCATCAAAAAATAATTTAGATATTAACCATATAATTAACTCAGCCAATAAAGGTTACCCTAGAAACCCTGTACCATCTCCTAGCCCGGGCGTTGGAGGTCCATGTTTGACAAAAGATCCATTTATTTTTAGTAGTAGCTTAGATAACAAAATTCATAATGTTTTTAAGCTAAGTAGAGAAATAAATCAAAACATGCATGGATATATTGTAGATAGAGTTTTAAATCAAATAAAATTGAAGGGACAAGATGCTACTAAAAAAGCTAAAGTTCTTATTTGTGGGTTAGCTTTTAAAGGTAATCCCGAAACTGGAGATTTAAGAGATTCCTCTTCTATTGAAATTTATAATTTGATGAAAAAAGTTAATATTGATGTATATGGATACGATTTTGTTGCAGAGGAAATTGAAGTTGTATCAATGGGCATAAAATATCATAATATCAAAGATGGAGTGTTAGGTTTTGATGTGATAATGTTTTTAAATAATCATGAAATGAATACAAAACTAAATTTCTTTGAATTAATTAGGCAAATGAATGATCAACCTATCTTTTTCGATGGCTGGTCACAGTTCCAAAAAGAGGAGATTCTAAAGATTAGACCATGTATTTATATGAATTTATCATCTACTAAAAGTTCAATTATTTAAATGTTAAGTTTAGGAATTATTCCAGCTAGGGCAGGTTCCAAGGGTGTCCCTAATAAGAACATTAGAGATTTGAATGGCAAGCCTTTAATTTATTATTCTATTATCGAAGGTTTAAAGTCAAATTTAATTTCAGACTTAGTGGTGTCAACAGATAGTAAAAAATTCCAAGATATTTCAATTAAATATGGAGCTGAATGCCCTTTTTTAAGGCCTCCAGAGCTATCTAGTGATGATGCTCTTGCTATTCCAACAATTCAACATGCAACTAACGAAATTGAAAAAATAAAGGGCTTTAAATATGATTATGTAGTGATGTTACAACCAACATCCCCTCTGCGGAAATCAATACATATTGATAAAGCGTTAACTAAATTATCTAATAGTAATGCAGATGCAATTATTTCCATTGTCGATGTAAATAATAATCATCCAATGAAAATGAAAAAATTTGTTAGCAAAAATGGAATTCCTGATCAA
>CETP01210887.1_pt1 | contig 13556 bp, 14 predicted proteins | sample 531311 | NCBI WGS metagenome assembly CETP01 (sample SAMEA2622657, study PRJEB7988) | marine metagenome | biome: marine biome (ENVO:00000447); feature: surface water layer (ENVO:00002042); material: "saline water (ENVO:00002010), including plankton (ENVO:xxxxxxxx)" | depth 5 m | reverse complement strand
AGTAGCTTATTTCAATGACGCCATGAACTTCGTTTTTTTCATATAGCATAAAGACTGAATTATTATAAAAATTGATGTGGTAAGCAGAATCTAATATTAAATGATTTAAAACTAAATTATCAGAATGATTTCTGAGAGTTCCATTTTCACAAAGAATCCAAAAATCATCGTTGATTATTTCAAAGTCACTTATGTTGCAATCAATATTATCAATATTAGGAATATTAAATTTTCTTAAAATAGTATTAAACTCTGTCAAAACACCATTGTTTTGAGCATAAATATTATCTTGATTAAAAATTATTTTTTCAAAACCAAGATTAGAATGTATGTTCTGCCAATTTGTAGGTGAACTAGCTATTTTTAAACATAATAGAAATATCAATGCAATTGACAATACTAACCTTTAATTTTGTTATAAATACGCAAAACTCCCAAAGCAGCTTCCATTGCTTCTCTTCCTTTATTAGAATTATTTTTCTTTGAGCGTTCGAGTGCTTGTTTCATGTCATCAGTTGTGAGTACACCAAAACCAATAGGAATATCATAGTTTAAAATCATTTTCATTAAGGCTCTTGATGTTTCGGTAGCGATATAATCATAATGCTTTGTTTGTCCCTTAATGATGCATCCCAAAGCTACTATTAAATCAGCTTTATTTTTTTTTAATATTTGAGATACTACTCCAGGTATTTCAAAAGCACCTGAAACTTTAAATATATCTATATTATTTTTTGATCCACCAGAATTAATAAAACACTCAATAGCTGAATCCAACAGAGAATCTGTAATAATTGGATTAAATTCACTAACAACAATACTTAATCTGGTATCTTGAATATTAATCATTACCAAGCTCTGATAAGAAGTGACCTAACTTATCTCTTTTAGTTTTTAGATATTTTTCATTTGCTGAATTTGATTTTATTTCAATTGATTCTCGACCAGTGATTAACAAATCATAACCCTCTAAACCGATGATTTTTTTTGGATTATTTGTAAGCAGCTTCATTTTCTTTACACCACACTCTTTTAAGATCTGGGCTCCTATTCCATACTCGCGTAAATCAGAAGAGAAACCTAATTTATGGTTTGCCTCAACAGTATCTAGTCCTTGATCTTGTAATTGATAAGCTAAAATTTTATTTTTAAGACCTATCCCTCTTCCTTCCTGTCTTAGATAAACAAGAACACCGGAATCACATTTAGAAATTTTTTCTAATGCACTCACTAGTTGTGGGCCACAGTCACATCTTAATGATGCAAGTAAATCACCAGTAAGGCATTGAGAATGGACTCTTACCAAAGGTTCTTTTTCTGAATTTACTTCACCTTTGATAAGAGCAATATGATGATCTCCATGTATTTTATCTTCGAAAAGCTTCATTTTAAATTCACCAAATTTTGTTGGCAAAGGAATGTCAACAATCTCCTCAACTAACTTTTCTTTTTTTCTTCTATACTCAATTAAATCAGCAATGGATATAATTAATAAGTCATGAATCTTAGCAATTTCCTTCAACTTATCCATACGAGCCATCGTACCGTCTTCATCGACAATTTCCACTAAAAGAGCCATAGGATTATGCCCTGCAAGCCTACATAAGTCAGTACACGCTTCTGTATGCCCAGCTCTTTGAAGAACTCCACCATCCTTAGATATTAGAGGAAACATATGTCCTGGACGCACTAAATCAGATGGTAAGGAATTATCATCGAGCAGCACTTGTAAAGTTTGCCATCTGTCTTTAGCTGAAATTCCAGTTGTGATTTTATCCTTAGCATCAACACTGACTGTAAAGTTGGTTCTCATGCTCTCTGTATTATTTTCAACCATAGGTGCTAATTCTAGTGATTTAGCTTTTTGTGAAGTTAAGGAAGTACAGATTAAGCCTCTCCCATATTTCATCATAAAATTTATATCTTCTGGCGTTGCTTTTTCTCCAGATATGATAAAGTCTCCCTCATTTTCTCTGTTTTCATCATCAACAACTATAAGCATTGATCCTTTCTTGAAATCGTTTATTGCTTTTTCAATCAAATTTATTTTGTTCTTATCCAATATTTTCTCATTTTTGTTTAATTAACATTTTTTCAACATATTTAGCAATTATATCTGTCTCAATATTAACAATATCATTAGTTGAAATTAAACCAAAAGTCGTATGCGATAAAGTATGAGGAATAATCCAAATATCAATAATATTTTCTTCTATTCTAGCAATCGTTAAAGATACTCCATTAATAGCAATTGAACCCTTATGAATACAATATTTTAATAAATCATCAGATATTTTAATTTTTACTATGAAATTTTCTTCTTCTTTGATGATTTTTACAACTAATCCAGTTCCCTCAATATGGCCTTGAACTATATGTCCATCAAATCTTGAACTTGCACTCATAGCTTTTTCTAAATTGACATTATCCCCCACGCTAAGATATTTTAAATTAGTTTTATTTATAGTTTCTAGAACAACATCAGCGTTAAATATTTTATTATCTACTGAAGTAACTGTTAAGCAAACTCCATTGATAGAAATACTATCACCAACGGAAGTTCCATCTAAAAAACTACCAGCAGTAACTGCTAACTTGATAGATTTATCGCATTTTTTAACACTATCTATTTTACCAATACCTTGAACTATTCCTGTGAACATAATATTTCCTTTTCGTAAACTTGTAATTCATCAGAACCAAGCATAATTGAATTCTTTAGCTTCCAATTATTATTTATCACTATTGGATTACGTAAAGTTGCATCTTTTATTTCGTTTTCCGAAGTGTAAATATAAAGTTCATCAATAATATTTAGACAATCCAATGAGCTTATAATTTTTGGACCACTTTCAACTAAGACAGAAGTAATTCCTTCATTTGCAACTTTTGCAAAAATTTCGTTGAAATCAAGCAAACCATTTACCTCTTTAACTGGTATGAATTTAGTATTTTTAACGCTATTTTTTTTAAATTTTTCGGTAGAACAAAAAACTAAATTATTTACCTCATCATCAACATAAATTTTCAAGTCAAGAGGTAATGTTCGATTAGTGTCAATAACTATTCTTTTGGGATTAACACCTACAACTTCTCTAACTGTTAAACTTGGATTATCTACTTTTGCTGTTTGGGTTCCTATGAGCACTGCGTCAACTTTTGAACGTAAATAATGTGAGTTTTTCTGAGATTCTTTATTTGTAATCCAAATTTGTGAATTATTATCTTTGCCCATGAAACCTTTTGAATCTTGAGCAATTTTAACTGTAACCCATGGCAGACCATACCTAACCCATTTGAAAAAACTTTTGTTCAATTTTTTAATATTATTTTCTAAAAAACCACAGTACACATTAATACCATTTTTTTTCAATATTTCAATACCTTTACCGTTAACGTCAGGATTTGGATCTTTTGTTCCAATATAAACTGAATCAATTCCGCTATCAATTAGTAAATCTGTACATGGCGGTGTTTTTGAGTCAATACAACATGGTTCAAGGGTTACAAAAGCTACTGCACCAAGAGGATTTTCTGAACAATTCTCTATTGCATTTTTTTCTGCATGGTTCGAACCAAACTTTTCATGAAAACCTTCACCAATTATGGTATTTCCTTTAACAATGACACACCCCACTAAGGGATTGGGCGATACATTACCTCTTCCTTTTTTTGAAAGCTCTATAGCTCTTTCCATCATATTATTTACGAAGTCTTCAGAATACATATTTTTTCATTTATTCAAATATTGTCTTAATATCTCAAAACCCGTTATTCCTGCGGCAACAGAAACGTTTAAGCTTTGCTTTATACCGCTCATAGGTATTTCAACATGGAACTTTACCATTCTAGAGATTTCTTCGCTAACACCCTCAACTTCATTCCCCAATATTAAGCATACAGGAAAGTCAAACTTTACATCATAAATTGAAACTGATTTTTTAGTTTGCTCTAGAACAACTGGAGTAATTTTTTTTGAAATCATGTGTTTAATAGCATGAGAAGGATTTTCAAAATGAATCCATGGGACAACTTTATCAGCACCCAATGCAGTTTTATTCAAATCGTCACGCGGCGGTTTAGCCGTATAGCCAGTTAAATAGACATTTGCAGCCCCAAATCCATCTGCAGTTCTGAAAATTGATCCCACATTGTAAACAGACCTTATGTTTTCAAGCATAAAACTTATGGGTGATTTTGGTATGAATTGAATTTCTTCTAAAGTTGGTCTATCTGCTTTTAATTCATCGTTCGATCTTTTTAAATTTTCAATCATCTAAATCCTTAGGTTCAAAAACACTGAAATCAATGAAATCCAAATCTCTCACATAATCTAAGATTTTAATTTCATAGCTTATTTTACCTTTAGATTCATAAACAGAAACTATTTTAGGAAAATCATTTTGATATTCAATCACTCTTACCTCAGTGATAAGCTTACCTTTTTTACTAAGATTATCAATTTTTAAAATATTTTTAGTTAAAGTATCAATAAGAATTTTTTTTATAGGGCCAAACTTTTTATTTTTTCTAAATCCATAAATATTGATTTGATATACATCTCTTTCCAAAAACTTATCAATATGTGAAATTTCTGCAATACCATCAAATACTGAATTAATAACTTCATTTAAAGGAATTTTAAACGGTAATAATTTTTTTTCTGTTAGCTGTTTAACCTTTCCATTTAAAGGTCCTGTAAGCCAAGTTTTACTGGTTTTATTTTTATAATTCCAAATCCATATAGACATATTGCTGAACTGCTTAGGCTCTAACATGTTAATGAATATTTTGGATTTCAATGTGTCAGATTTAATATTTAATATTTTCAAATCAGCTTCAATTTTTTTCTTAGGATGATCAACTATTATTTTGAAAGATGAATTAGCATGAAACTTTTCAAGCACCTTTAATTTTAATTCATCTATTTCAGGTAATGTATTTGAATGTGTAAATGGTAACCACAAAAATATAATCAAATTAAATTTTATTATGTGAGCTTTTATAATTTTGTTCATTTATTTAATAAACTTTACTGTTAACTTTACTAAAATAATCGTTCATAAATTATTAACTTATAAATAATAATGATACACAAAAAAAAATGTATAATCTTAGCAAACGGAGAATTCCCGAAACATTCAATCCCTTTAAAAATTTTAAAACAAAATACATTTCTCATTTGTCTCGATGGTGCAGTTGATAAATTAAATTCTACGAATTTAAGTCCTAATTTAATTATTGGCGATTTAGACTCTATATCTAATAGAAGTAAATTAAAATTTTCTGAAATAATAATAGAACATCGTGACCAAAACAAAAATGATTTGACTAAAGGGTTAGAGTGGGTAATTAAGGAAAATTTTTCAGAAATTAAAATTTTGGGATTAACAGGTAAAAGAGAAGACCATACTATTTCAAATATTTTTAATATTTTAGAAAATAATTACGATATAAAGATTCAAATAATTTCCGATTATGGTACAATGAGAATTGTAAAAAAAACAAAAACAATAAGAAGTTTTCCAGGTCAACAGATATCTTTCTTCGCAACTAATCAAAATCTGAAAATATCTACAAAAGGATTAAAGTACGAGCTTGATAATTCTAAAATCGATAGTTTGTACAGATTTTCACTTAATGAATCTGTTTCAAATTCATTTAAAATAATTTTAGATAATGGCCCCATTTTGTTGTTCACTTCACATATCAAATGAGAAAAATTAAAAAACAAAATTACAAAAGTTGGGAATTATATTATTGGGCTTACCAAAATGTCCTTGCTGAAGATTTCTACATTCCATATATGAATCAATACAGTCACAATATTAAAAATGATTTTGCAAGTATAAATATTTTAGATATAGGATGTGGTAATGGAGGATTTTTAAATGCTTTCAAAAAAACCTTCAAAAAGAGCAGAAATGTTGATGGAATTGATATTAAAAAATTTTCTAGCTGGAATAACAAGCCAGCTAATTATAATGTTCACAACATTCTTAAAGATAACAACAATGCTTACTCAAAAAAATATGATCTTGTTATTTTGAGAGATGTAATCGAGCATATAGACCTTAAGGATAAAGAAGAATTTATGAAAATTGTAGCAGGCTTTATTAAACCTTCTGGAGAAATACTTGCAACTTTTCCTCCATACTTATCGCCATTTGGACTTCATCAACAAGCAATAATGAAATCCTTTTTAAAGTACGTTCCATATCTAAGTTTAATACCTAAAAAAATTCTAAAGGTAGTTATTAAATACTTTGAGAGTGAAGATGTTTGGGTAAAAATTGAAGAAATAATCAATTCAGGGATGACTATATCTAATTTTAAAAAGATATTAAAAAATACTAATCTCAAAATAATTAATGACACATACTTCACAATTAGACCTTCCCATGAAATACGTTATGGATTAAAAACTAAAAAATCTCCTTTTGGGCATTTTCCATTAGTAAGAGAATTTTTAATTTTGGGAACATGCTTCATTTTGAAAAATAAGAATTCTTTCAAATAGTTTAACTCTTTATGCTTTCAGGATTGTTCATAAATAATTAAGTTTTTGGGTAGTTAAACTCAAAAAAAATATAAATAAGGCATATCAAATGAACGAAGTTACAATCAAAACTATTACAGCTGTGAATGAGCCCATTAAACCCTATGGACCTGGAAGTCCTGAAAAAGAAAGTATAAAAAAAGAAATTAATCGATTGAAATCTACTAAAATTGAAATTCCCATTATTATTGGAGGTCAGGAAATTAAAACAGGCAATACATCAAAATGTGTAATGCCACATGATCATAGTCATATACTAGCAACATATCATAATGCATCAGAAGTTGAAATCAAGATGGCTATTGAAAGTTGTCTTGAAGCTCAAAATGATTGGGCAAATACATCTTTAGATAAACGATGTGAAATTTTCTATAAAATGGCTCAACTCCTTCAAAATAAATATAGAGATACTATTAATGCCTCTACAATGCTAGGGCAAAGTAAAAATATATTTCAAGCTGAAATAGATTCTGCTTGTGAACTTATCGACTTTTTTAAATTTAACTGTCAATACGCTCAAGAAATATATGCGAATCAGCCTTGTATCTCACCTAAAGGATTCAAGAATCATTTAGAGTATAGACCCTTAGAGGGATTTGTTTTTGCTGTAACTCCATTTAACTTCACATCAATCGCAGCGAATCTTCCTTCAGCACCAGCGCTTATGGGTAATGTCTCAATATGGAAACCGGCATCAAGCTCTGTATACTCAGGATATTTTTTAATGCAGATGTTCAAAGAAGCAGGACTACCTGATGGCGTGATCAATTTTATTCCAGGAAAGGGATCAATCGTTGGACCAAATGTAATCAAAAACTCTAATCTTGCTGGAGTTCACTTTACTGGCTCAACCGCTGTTTTTCAATCAATGTGGAAAGAAATAGGAAATAATATAAATAACTACAAATCCTACCCAAGAATTGTGGGTGAGACTGGTGGAAAAGATTTTATACTTGCTCATGAATCAATTGATCCCTCTGAACTCGTAACCGCGATGATCAGAGGTGCTTTTGAGTACCAAGGACAAAAGTGTTCTGCTGCATCAAGATGCTACATTCCAAAAAGTATATGGAAAAATACAAAAGAAATATTGCTAACTGAAATGTCAACCATTAAAATGGGTGATGTAGAAGATTTCACAAATTTCGTCAATGCAGTTATAGATGAGTCAGCATTCGACAATATATCGTCATATATTGATTATGCTAAAAAATCTCCAGATGCTGAGATAATTCACGGCGGTTCTTATGATAAGACCAAAGGCTACTTCATTCAGCCAACAATAATTGTAACAAAAGATCCTAAATTTATGACAATGGTAGAAGAAATATTTGGACCAGTGCTTACTGTTTACATTTACGATGATGATTGGAGAAGCATTTGCAAACTTGTCGATTCCACATCAGAGTATGCGTTAACTGGTGCGATAATGTCTAAAGACGAAAAAGCAATCGAAATAGGCAGTAAAATGCTTGTTAATTCTGCAGGAAACTTTTACATAAACGATAAGCCTACAGGAGCCGTTGTTGGGCAACAACCTTTTGGAGGCTCAAGAGCTTCAGGAACTAATGATAAAGCGGGCTCATATTTAAATCTATTGAGATGGGTTTCTGTCAGGACTGTTAAAGAAACTCTTTTACCTCCAACAGATTATAGATACCCTTTTATGGAAGAAAAATAATGATAAAAACAATCACAAATGAATATGATTTTATCGACAGTGTTATCGTACACAGGCCTGATATCGAGCATTTAGAAATGACTCCAAAAAATCTTAATTCAGAAGACGATGAAAATTACTTACTTTTCGACGACATAATTGATTTAAGAATAGCTCAAAAAGAGCACGATTTATTCACCTCTGTCATTAAAAAGTTTACAGGCGAAGATAAGTGTTTCGAATTACTATCAATGCTTAAAGATGTGTCAGGAGATTTTGATTTGACCTCAAAACATCCACTTCCAAATATAATGTTCACCAGAGATTTAGGTGTAAGTATAGGTAACTCTGTAATAATTACTTGGGCATCCAATAGCGTAAGAAATCCTGAAAATATAATAGCAAAACAAATTATCAAAAATCATAAGGTATTTTCAAAAAGTATCATTTATGATTTTCATAAAAATCACCCTGGACTTGCATTTGAAGGAGGTGATGTAACATTAATTAACGAAGAGGTTGTAGCAATCGGTATTAGTGAAAGAACATCAATACATTCAGTTGAAGCTATTGTTCCTTTTATGTATGAAAATGGAGTAAAATACATCATGTGCTTTAATATGCCGAAAGAGCGAAGATTTATGCATTTAGATACTGTCTTAAGTATCATTAATACAAACGAAGCAATTGCATATCCCCCATTTTTTCAGAAAAATAATCCCCTAGAGCTTGATGTAAATATAATTAAAACCTCAGAAAAAGTTCCTACTTCACATATGAAGCTAAAAGCTAACCATGCCTTTGATGATGTTGGTATTGATATGAAATTCATTAAATGCGGTGGTGATAATGGCAAAATGCAAGAACGTGAACAATGGACAGATGGAGCAAACGCTTTCTGTCTTGCTCCTGGAGTAATAGTTTTATATGATAGAAATCTAAATACTTTAAAAGAGCTCGAAAAGCATGGATATGAAATAATGTCTGCAAGAAAATTTTTGGATTTGGATAATTTTGAGAGTGGACAAAAAACAGTTATAACTATTGAATCAGGCGAGCTCTCAAGGGGTAGAGGCGGGCCTAGATGCTTAACAATGCCTATTGGAAGAAAGAATGATTCAAAAAGATAATAAAAAAGTAGTAATCGCTCTGGGTGGAAATGCTCTGATGCAGAAGTATGACTCAGGATCTGCCGAACAGCAATTCAGGCAAACCAGAAAAAGTCTAGATCAGCTGTTTCATTTTATAGAAAAAGATTATAATATATGTATTACACACGGCAATGGACCTCAAGTTGGACTTGAATTATTGAAAAATGAAGCTACGGCAGGTGAGATTCCTGCCCTACCTTTAGGAGTGCTGATAGCTCATACTCAAGGTGGTATTGGTTATATAATCCAACAGTCTTTACAAAATTTACTATCAAAAAAAGGGCTAGAAAAAGAAGTTGTTACCTTTGTATCTCAAGTTAAAGTTGACCCTAAAGACCCAAAGTTAAAAAATCCAACTAAATTTATAGGAAAGCACTTTACTAAAGATTTAGCATCAGAAATGATTAAAAAATTCGATTGGCAAATGAAGGAGCAGGAAAAAGATTCATGGAGGAGAGTAGTGTCAAGCCCTACCCCACAATATCTTTTTAATGGTAATTCAATAAAACATTTGATGGAGTTTGGGACGATTGTAATTGCTGCTGGAGGTGGAGGGATACCAGCATATATTAAAGAAGATAAAGGTCTTCGACTCGTTGATGGAGTAATTGATAAAGATATGACATCTGCTCTTCTTGCAAGAATAGTAAAATCAGAAGAATTTTTTATTATTACAGATGTTGATCATGTTTGCTTAAATTACGGCTCAAATGATGCAAAAGAAATTCATAAATGTACTTTAGGTGAATTGAAGAAGTGGTTAAAAGAAGGTCACTTCAAAGAAGGTACAATGAAGCCAAAAATCGAGGCTGCAATATACTTTTTAGAGCATCATGGAAAAAAGGTAATTATAACGTCAATTGATAATATTGAAAATGCAATACAAAGAAAATCAGGAACAATAATTAAAAAGGCTTAATTAATGAAAATACACGAATATCAAGCAAAGAAGATACTCAAGGAATTTAATGTACCTATTCAAGACGGTTATTTAATTGAAAATACTCTAAAAGCTATGGAAACAGTAAAGAAAGTACAAATCGATTTCGATTCTGAAGCTGTTGTCGTAAAAGCGCAAATACATGCTGGTGGAAGAGGCAAGGCTGGAGGAGTAAAATTTTGTACATCTGCAGATAAAGCAGAACAGGAAATAAAGCAGATGATGGGCAAGAAATTAGTCACTCATCAAACAGGACCTAATGGTAAGGAAGTAAAGAAAATTTTGATAACTGAGGCCCTTGATATTAAAAGTGAATTTTATGTTGCAATCACTTTAGATAGAGCAAAAGAAATGAATGTTATCATGGCTTCGCCAGAGGGAGGAATTGATATAGAAGAGGTTGCGGAAAAAACACCTGAAAAAATACATAAGATCTGGGTAGAACCTAATTACGGCTTGAGAAGTTTTCAAATTAAAAAGTTAATTAAAGGATTAGGTTTAAGTGATAATCATGTAAAAAATGCAATTACTTTATTCAAGAATTTATATAAATGTTATGAGCAGACTGATTGTTCTTTGCTTGAAATAAATCCTCTAGTCATTACAAAAAATGATAAAATCATAGCACTTGATGCAAAATTTAATTTTGATGGAAATGCATTATACAGGCATAGTGATATTTTAAATATGAGAGACATTGATGAAGAAGATGCTACGGAGGTTGAGGCTAGTAAGTATAATCTAAACTATATCAAGCTTGATGGAAATGTTGGGTGTATGGTCAATGGTGCAGGACTTGCTATGGCTACTATGGATATAATAAAATTATCTGGAGGAGATCCAGCAAATTTTTTAGATGTAGGTGGTGCAGCCAATATAGACACAATTAAAAATGGATTTAAAATCATACTAAGCGATAAGAATGTTAAAGCAATTCTAATAAATATTTTTGGAGGTATAGTTAGATGCGATAGGGTTGCAAATGGTGTTGTTCAAGCGGTCCAGGAAATGGACCTTGACTTCCCTATTGTAGTTAGACTTGAAGGAACAAATGCAGATGCAGCAAAAAAAATATTAGATGAGTCTGATGTTTCCGTTACATCAGCCCACAGTATGAAGGATGCTGCTAGTAAAGTAGTCGAGCTAGCGTTAAGGAGATGAAATGTCAATATTAATAAATAAAAGCACTAGAGTTATAGTTCAAGGTATAACAGGTTCTGAAGGAACTTTTCATTCTGAACAAATGATAAAATATGGAACGAATATCGTTGCGGGAGTAACACCTGGAAAGGGTGGTACTAAAGCAATCAATAATTCAATTCCTGTTTTTGATTCTGTTGAGGAAGCTATAAAAAAAACCGGTGCAAATGCCTCAATAATATTTGTACCTCCAGCTTTTGCTGCAGAAGCTGTGATTGAATCTGCTTACTCTGGTATTGAAGTTGTTGTCTGTATATCCGAAGGAATACCTGTTAAAAATATGATTGAAGTTAAAGCTTTGTGTAAAAAAAATAATACTCATCTTATTGGACCTAATTGCCCGGGCATTATAACAGTTGACGAATGCAAACTTGGAATAATGCCAGGATTTATTTGTAAAAAAGGAGATATTGGTGTAATATCAAAATCAGGGACTCTAACCTATGAAGCAATTGATCAGCTTGTTAAGAATGATTTAGGAGTAACAACTGCAATTGGAATTGGAGGAGATCCAATTATTGGTACGAGCATGAAAGATGCTATTGAATTATTTGAAAATGATATTGATACAAAAGGACTTGTAATGATAGGTGAAATTGGCGGACAAATGGAAATTGAAGCAGCTAATTGGGCTAAAGACAACTGTAGTAAGCCAATTGTAGGATTCATTGCTGGGCAAACTGCGCCACCTGGGAGAAGAATGGGCCATGCGGGAGCCATAGTTTCTGGTGGCAATGAAACAGCTGAAGCAAAAATGAAAATTTTATCTGATTGTAACATTGATGTGAGTACGTCAGTTGCCGATATTGGAGAAATGATGAAAGTAAAAATGGAGAAAAAATATGCAAAATAAAACGTTTGCAATTATTAAGCCTGATGCTGTCGAGAGTAATAATCTAGGTAAAATTATTGATATAATAATAAAAAATGAATTTACTATTTTAAATGCACGACTAATTACTATGAGCGTTTCACAGGCTGAAGGATTCTATGCTATACATAAAGAAAGACCTTTCTTTCATGATTTAGTATCTTTTATGTGTTCAGGACCTTGTATGGTGCTTGAATTAGAAAAACCCAATGCTGTAAAAGAATGGAGAAGTCTTATTGGCTCAACAGATCCTAATGAAGCTGATGATGGAACAATAAGAAAAGACTTTGCTGAAAGTAAAGAGCGTAATTCAGTTCACGGTTCTGATTCCGATGAAAATGCATCGATTGAAATAAACTATTTTTTTAAAAATGAAATTTAATATGTATAAAATCTTATTTTTCTTTTTTTTCATACTTTTAAGATGTGACAGAAGTTACGATTACGTTGTAACCAATGATTTAATTAGCGTGGAAACTAACCAAGTCATCGAACTAAAATCAATTTACTTTCAGAATAATATTGATAATATATCACACTTAGATTCATTGTCGTTTTCATGGACCTCAGATAAACTCCTCGAAAATAAATTCAATCTTAAACCTTTTGGCGATTTTGGTGAAAAGGCTTATCTAACACCTATTAATGAAGGTTTTTTTGAAATAAATCTCATTGTAAAACATAGGTGGACGGGAAAGCAGCTTAATTATGAAAATTTTATTTTTGAGGTTACTTCATCAAATGAAAATAAATATAATAATGTTGAAAACAACATATCTGAAAATAAAAGTATAAATGAAATAAAAGTAGATAAAAAAGCTAAAATATATGAACCCTCAAAACCTGATGAAAAGATCCATGAAAATATTTTTTTCATACAATTTGGAGCATTTAAGAGTAAGCAAAAGGCATTACTTGAATTAAATAACATCGAAAAATATTTATCCAATCTTTTTATCATTGAGGAAGAATCTCTATTTAAAATTCGATCAGGTCCTTACGATACCTTTAGCCAGGCAAAGTCTATTTCTGAGTCTTTAAATAAAGATTTGAGACATGAAAGTTGGATTATTCAAAATTTTATATTTGATAATTTAAAATTGGACTCTGAATCAAAAATAATTAATATTGAGGTTGAAAATCTAATTAGCTATGAAGACGAAGTACAATCTAAA
>CETP01210890.1_pt1 | contig 13645 bp, 9 predicted proteins | sample 531311 | NCBI WGS metagenome assembly CETP01 (sample SAMEA2622657, study PRJEB7988) | marine metagenome | biome: marine biome (ENVO:00000447); feature: surface water layer (ENVO:00002042); material: "saline water (ENVO:00002010), including plankton (ENVO:xxxxxxxx)" | depth 5 m | reverse complement strand
ATGTCATTTGTTTACATAAATATGCAAAAGCCACCGCTATTATACCATTATTTAAAATAATTTTCGACCAGTGGATAGACGGACACGTGCCAGATAACCTTATTCCTCCTCATATAATAAATCTAGATAATAAATTCAAAAGTCATTTCAATAAATTTGTTACCGATTATACCAACCAGCAGATCGAAGCCTTAGGAAAAGTTATGGATACTTTACAAGAAATGCTATACCCACCTGACATATACATACCCCAACAAACTAATAAAGGAAGTATTATGAAAAAAGGCGGAAAAGGAAAGGGGAAATTTGAACCTGTATATGGAAAAGGATATGGCGATACAAAATGCGGGAAAGGTGTTACAGATTATCAACACGATTATGGCGATATAAAATGGCGAAAAGGTGTTACAGATTATCAACACGATTATGGCGATACAAAATGGGGAAAAGGTGTTACAGATTATCAACAGTGGGTATATAGTAAAAACCACCCATACAATCAACACAAAGGTAAATACGGTAAATATATGTGAAAAGAAAATTTCTCATATTCTATAAATGTCAGTTGTTGCAAACGAAGATAAGTTAGAATCATTTAATGCGAATGACAATCTAAAAACAGAAGAAATTGAAGAGTTATTGGAACTTTTTAAACTTGATCCCGATGCTATTAAATCCTATACAGCAAAACTTATGTCTTCTATTTTTAACCACAATATAAAAGACATCAATGAATTGACTGACGACTTTCGTAATTTAATTCGAAACAATTTCTTGGAAGACACTGATGAAACTTATGAATATAGAGATGGTATAATTGATTTTATTACTCGACTGACGAATGAGGTTAGTGAACTCAGTAATTTCAAAAATAGATTTCAATATAATGAAACCTCGTCGAAAGCATATGAAACTATTTTTATAGAGGATTTTGTTATTGCCTCAAATATTCTAAATTTAGATTTAAATTCATTGTTTGATGATCCAATTGACACTCTCGTCATAAAGTGTAGCAGCATTATTTTTCATAAACTCACTAAACATGACGACGTTCTAATGAAACTAGATAGGATGAATTATCACAACTCTTTCCAAAAAAAATGTGATAATGAATAAATGGGTCAATATATCTCAAACGGTGTTTACATTCAAACGGATCGAAATACGATGACATATAGAAGTAGCTTTGATAAAACTGATACTAAGATTGCAGTAAATGATATCCGTCTTGAAAATTTAATGAAATCAGCGAAAGGATCACATTTATTGCTCAAGTACGATAACGATACTTGGAAAATTGTTTATTCATGAATTTCGATTTATTTACAAAAGAAATATCATTTAATTTAGATTACCTTGATAAAGTTTTCCCAGGGACTCAGCCAGTAAGTCTTGATTACACGAATATAGATAATTTAGATGCAGATTATGTCGTTAGTTTGAAATATGATGGAATTAGAAAAATGTTATATTCTAAATCAAATAAATCTTTTTTATTTGATAGAAAATATAATTACGAGTCAACTGATATTTTTTGCACAGAGGGTCTGACAATATTGGACGGAGAGGAAATAAATGGTACATATATAATTTTTGATTGCCCAGTTATAAATGGTGAAAATGTTAGAACAAAAACATTATTCGAAAGGTTATCGTCTCTGAAACAATGCATCGAAGCGCAAGATGTAGTACGCAACTTGAATATAAAACAATTTTTTAATCTACGTGACTTTGATGAAGTAACTCAAATTAAGGATCTTCCATATGATGGGTACATTTTTACAAATAAAAACAATAAATATAAAGCAGGAAGAGATGAAACACTATATAAGTATAAAGACGGAAAAAATAACACTATTGACTTTGCTTGCTATAATAAAGGTAATGGTATATATGAGCTGTACTGTGGCAGTTTAGGAATTGATAAGATCTGGATTGGATATGCGTGTAATAAACATAACTTAACTATTGCAGAACATCGTAAAACAATTGTTGAATGTTATTGGGATGATGGAAATGGATGGGTTTTGCAAAAGATTAGGCATGATAAAACTACTTCAAATGATATAAAAATAGTACGATGGAATATAAGAACGATTGAAAATAATATAAATTTCCACGATTTAACATCATTGATTCGCAACAGATTTCAGCATAAAGTTTCTTAATGCATAAAATGTCATTAAAAAAATCGAGAGAAGAGCTTAAAAAATTATCGGATTTAGATTTAATTAAACGGAAAAATCTGGCTAACTATCATTCTACTTTTGCAAACTTGTCAAGAGAAATGTCATTAATGCTCATTGAAGATGAAATGTTAGATAGAAATATAGATGTTAATGTTATTCACCCAACCATGTACTCTGTTTTATCCTACAGCAAACATAGTATGGACGAACTAGAATCAACTTTAGATTTTTACCAGGATTTGTTAAAAAAAAACGAAAAAGGCAAAAAACAGTCCATATATGAAAAAAGAATAGAAATTGTCCTGCTCGCAATTGCAGAGAAGGATAAAATTGAATATGAAATTATATCTAATACTACGTCAGATAATCCGTCTATAAACAAGATATACAAAAAAATAGATTTATTGTTATATCAGCTAAAGACGTATTATTCAATGCCCCTTGGAACGATGAGAGGATTGATGTATAAAGCATTGAAGGGAATAAAAGAAGATTTAATAATTATAGACGCCAAACACGTGAAAGTTGAAGAATTTGTGCTACCGCCTTCATTTATCAAATTATCTTCTCAACTTAAGGATATAGACAACGTCGATATGAAAAAATATTTGACAGATTCGTATAATGAAGTGAAGAAACTTTTGTCTGAACTCATTGATATGGAAAACAAATCATTCAAGGTATTCAAAGACAATAAACAGATTTTTCAAGGAGATAAGGACTTCGTAAAATTTTGCGATATGACTATACGCGATATGAATCCAAAGTTATATCTCTCATGTAACCCTAATCGAAATGTTTTGCTCGCATACCAAACGACCGTAGGATTAACTGTAGGGCCAAGTAGTTCTTGTCAACGTCTGTTAGCTATTCACAGAACGGGCGCTGGAAAAACTCAGACAATGTTGAAAGTATTAGACAATTACTTTTATGATATTCGCCCTAAAATTGTTTGTTTACCAGATAGAAATTTAATTGACAATTTTATCGGAAAAACGGGTATGGTATCGAACACAAATAATACAAATAAATACGTTCAATTTTTGAAAAATCATGTTTTACCAGAAGACATTTTCAAAGTATATTCTATGGATAAAGTTGGGAAAAAATATGAATTGAATTTTGATAATGATGGAATTAAAGATAGATTACAATTCAAAGGTAATTTGCAACAACTGAACGAAGAAAATGAACAATATGGTTTCATACCGAAATTTGCTTTGAAAAGAACATTTTCTGAATTCGTTAAAGATTTTAAAGCTCACCCACGATTTAAAGAGACTAAACAAACTACCTTAATAGATAAAATCACGACCACACAGTATAAAGATGTTTTAGATTGGTTTGATTATTCGAAAGTAGTTTTTCCTAATGCGCCTCTAAAATGTTTTCTCTTCTCTGAAATTGGAGGGTCTGGATTTAAAGGTTCTGATAATTTAGACCCAGTAGCAAAACGGCCGAGAGCTGCAATTACAAAAAAAGATTTCCAGGATTCAGATGATTATAATATATCTTTCAACGAAAAAGGTGTGCAAATACAGGAAAGTAATATGTATAATTCAAAAATTATAATATTTGATGAGTTCCATAAATTATTAAATTATAAAAAAGAATTTCAAAAGGGTAGTGCAGAAATTAATCCAGATACTCTTAAAAACGTGGAAAATTTTATTGAGAAATTACGCAAAACGAACCATACTACCAACGTAATCGCATTCACGGCGACACCGGGCGATAGCGCAACTGAAATAAGGCGCACTCTTAGTGTTGTAAAAGGCAATTGCAATTCTAAAAAAACAAATGAAGGCTTTGTTTCGTACTGGATGTCTTCGCCAGAAAGTTTATATCCAGAATTAGAAGGAGGAGACGCACATTCCCAAAAGGTTCAACTTTTAAATTACACAACAATTATCAAAAATAAAAAAAAAATAAATCGTATAAACGGTATTCATCCTTACGAATTAGATTATGATAAAAAATCATTTTTGACCACGGGAAGCGCTGCATATTACATTACGCAACATGAAGAATATGAACAAGATATTGATAAATTTTTCAGTGGCGACAAATCTGCGAAAGATAAAAATTTAAGTAAAGTAAAATTGTTACAAGCACTGTGTAATATCCCCGTAAAAAGTCTTCACCACAGCTCTTTATCTTCAGTTAAAGATAAAATTCAAACATTGAATTCTAAACAACTTGAAATTATTTTGCCTAAATTCAGTGCAATTGTAAAATTATGCGCAAAAAAGGAAACAGGTAAATGTTTGGTATTAATTCAAAAAGAATGTGGTTTAGATATTCTTTCGCATATGTTATCTAAATACTTAAAAGAATGTAGTGCCGTACGCGATTGTACTGGCTCAGGTGATTGTCATGTTGTGCTAGTTGATGACGTTAATGGAAAGGATAAAAATAATGAATTAGCCAAAGAGAGATTGGATGAATTCAATCATCCTTGTAACGCTAGAGGTGAAAAGATTAAGGTAGCATGCGCGAATGTGCGAAATTTTGGTACGGGTGTTAGTTTTTTTGGTATACGGACTATCATAATTGTTAATCCACCTACATCATATAGCGAGTATGAACAATTCATTGGACGAGCTTTTAGAACCTGCAATTCTCATCATTTATACGGATCTCCAAAATTTACAAAAAGCGAAAGGAAAGTGAAAGTGATAATGTATATAGCATCACACCCAGATCCCGATATTGCAACTATAGATGAAATGAATGCAGAACAAATATTAAGAGAGCGAGATATTAAAAATCATTTACACATGAATGAATTAAGAATTAATTCAATTGACGACAAAATTCTTTCTGAATTATCAGGCGACACAGCTGATAATGATTCTGATATAAATTATTTGACGATCAGTGAAAAAATTAAGAACTTAGAAACATTTTTGAATGATGAAAGTGTTATTAATGAAAATCTAAGGGACAAATATGAACTTGAATATAATAAAATAAAGAGATTGAAACGATAGTTTTTTATTATAGATTATGGCTCTAGTGCAAAACAATATGCTAATAGTGCTAGATTTAAATGGTGTACTTCTCCACAGAGAAAAGAAAGGGCGTAAACAATTTATTTCTAATGATAATGGGATTATTGCTGGTAGAAGAACTTATGTAAGACCTCATGCACATTCATTTATAACACGACTAATGACCAATCATGATGTTGCCATTTGGTCTACTGCTCAATATGAAAACGTAATAGCTATGCTTGATGTAATCGGGGTGGATAAATCATTTTTTTTATTTATTTGGTCTCATATAGAATGTGTTCGAACTAATAAAATAGATGAAAAGAGTAAACCATTACTAACAAAACCATTATGTTGGGTATGGAAGTATTTTCCACAATTCAATGAAGACAATACGATTATAATAGACGACTCATTTTTAAAAATTAATATGAATCCCAAGAAATGTGTATATATCCCAGCTTCTTATACACCTGATCAAGATGATAATTCTCTAGCCGAAAATGGTGAAATAGATTTAATTTTGAAAACAATGCAGGCTCATCGACTCCGAAGTCAAAGTAACCAGTTAAATATATCTGACCCTTCTAAGTGATCCGTGTTTGTCTTCTGCTTTTTTATTTAACTTAAGCTTATCCATGATATCCTTAGGATTAATTCTGCCAGCCTTCACATTTCGTGCTACCATATTTGTTTCATCTACTAGTTGCGTACATGTTGGGCCGCCCGTCCACAGTTTCCTACCATCATCCTCTTTCTTTGTACACTTATAATAATCTGATATTGCATATAGATCGTCAAAAGGGACCTCAATTTCGGAATTAAATACTTCATCCGCAAGTCTTTTTGTCATGTCGTAAACATTTCCATAACACATGCCGCACAATACAAAAGCAGCGGGTTTTTCACTTTTCTTACCCGTGCTAAGAGTATTCAGTGATCTATTACAATGTAAACAAAAAAATCCACCAAAAAATAATCCACTCCACATCATAAGAATATCATCATATTTTTTATTATTTTTTGCTTTTTTATAAGCTTTTAAACTTAATCTGTAAACAATATCTTCTTTATCTTCTTCTGTAAGGAATGCTATCGGTAATGGCGCCATTTATATATTTTAGATTTTTTTACGTAGGTTTGCTCAGTTACAACTTAAAAAAGATGACCAAACAACAAAAAATCATTGATGAAAACATGTGCCAGTACAAATGTTCCTAATATTATTTCATATTTTTTATTGCGCGTGGCTGATAGTCTTACCAAAAAATATATAGGTATACAAGCTAAGAATAATAATAATTGAACATTAAATGTTGCATTTTTCGATCGTACAGCTGGTATAAATAGAGTTTGTAGTAAATAATACAATAAGATTGCCGCTATTATTGATGTACTGTTTTCAGAATTTCTCAGCATATAGACATGAATAAAATTTGCAATATAAGCTAGCGATGCAAAAAGTAACATATACATCTGCAAATTCCGGTTTTTAATTCTCCCGAAATCGCTGAGCTTTGGGTTTTGGATACAATATGATGTCCATAAAAGTACATTAGAAGCTATCCAAAAATTCATAATACTCATTTTATAAATAAAATATTTTTAAAATATTGAAGTCCAGAACAGCGCCGCCGTTCGCCGTTAACCTGATGTATAACCATGCCATTGGCAGAAATTTACAGACATGCTTCCTAATGTTGTTGTTTCTCCTACACAATCACTCGCAGATGTGTGTTGTGTACACAAATTCTGCGGAACATAACTATCCGACCATGCATGAGCAGATTGTCTTAGACGACAAGACCCAACATGGTTTCCTATTCCGAAGTTCTTACAAGCACATCCTTGGATGGATGGCGCAACCTCATCGTCATCGTCATCGTCGTCATCGCCGCCATCGTCGTAATATCCCTGATTATCTCCAGGATTATCTTCAAACTCAACTTCAGCGACGTTATAGTCGTTACCATCAGAACCATCATTGCCATTATTATCATCGCCACCATCATCCCCGAAACCAAGGTAACCATAATACCACAAAACACTCAAGCTCACCATTACAATAACAAAAAATATGCTTGCATTCATTTGTTCCCTGCTTCGATAAAAAAATCAGTCTTTGAAATATCCAAATTTTCCCAACAATTGACACATAATTTCATGAGATACATGAGGCGATAATACTACAACTACTTTATATTTTGACGGATCTTGAGGGTCATGTATATATCCATGTACTCCGTCTTTATTCTTGACTATTTTGAAACCCGGCACCAGCATATTTTTCGAATCATCATCTCTAAAAAATAAAATATGGAAATCAAATTGCAGATTATCCTTGTTTATGCTGTCTATGCTGATATCATCTGGTCGATCTGCAAGAGCTTTTTGTAATTTTTCAAAAGATTTATCTGACACAGGCATTAAATCAAAATCAAGATGTTTTATAAAACCATCAAAAGTATCAAATGCTTGTTTTGCGTATTTGCTGAATTTAGCTGCCAAAGTGTTATTTTTCGAGCCTGGTCCTTGGTAGCGGTCCTTTTTTTTCATTTTAAAATTATACACATGCACAGTAATATTGTCTGGATGTATTTTCAAGATTGATAAAATCCTTCTTTTGAAATATGCTTGCATCATTTTACTATCTTCACGCGTCTCATTCATTTTTTCTAATGCTTTTTGAAAATGAGTTTCACGCATTCCACGATCTTGAGGCATCGGCAACCATGTTTTTTCTTTCATAACTTTTTCTATATCTTCGTTGAATTTTTCTTTGTCCACTTGCCCATTTTTATGTGGAATATTCAAGGTATCCATGATATTCATAAATTTTACCGCATTTAATGACTTATTTGTTAGCATTTTTATTAAAATTTGAGCACAATTTGCTTTATATATTAACTTATCCAATGGCTTCATATCTATTTCGTTAAACATCTGTAAGCTAGTCCCTATATCTTCAGGGTTATAACATCTAGTTATAAATGGAATACAAACATATAATAGCACGCGTCTTAATTTTACTTTGTTGTCATCGTCAGGATTACTTAAAACTATTGTTATAGTCTCATAAATTTGCTTCACTAGTTGTGGTACAACTATGTCTGTAAAATCCCGTGGTGATTTGTATGGTCGATTTTCTTTTTGATTCTCATGATAACTTTGTGTACACGTATACACCTGTCTAAAACATTCCGTTAGACTGGCAGGATTCATTCCAAGCTTATTTATGTGTTCAAATAGTTTCTCTACGAATTTACTACCCAATTTATTTCGTGCATTTTCCAATGATAATTGTAATTTATATTGTATCCCATAAGTATTTAATGTTTCAGTTGCTATAGTAAAGTCAACAAACTCACCAGTTTTGAAATCCTTCATTGTAATCTTTTCTGTTTCGTCCAATTTGATAGCTTCATCATTGATTGCATCTGGATCTACATCCTTTCCAGTCAGAAGACGCAACGCAACATGTTGATATAAGTTTGTAGTGATTTGTTGTGTACTCAAGTCAATACCCGAGCAACGTTTTAAAAAGGATATCGTATCCACCATTACTATGATGTGTCTATATAACATAAGTTCAATTCTTGGTGTGCTACCTCCATCTTTATTAAATTTTGCGTTACCATCACTGGTTGCTTCTGTAATTTCAACGCTTTCATGCACTGAACCATTAGATATGTCAGCCGGCAAAGTATACAAATTCATATTTTGTAAATAGATACCATTGTTACCATTTAAGCTGGGTACAGTGGCAAAATAGTCATATATTTGTTTCACTCTATCCTGACCATTTCTATCGTCTGGATAATAATAAAAATTAGACATTTTACCTATTGCCACTATGACTCGTGAATATCGCAAATCCTTTTCAGCAGCTGGCTGAAAGGATTGTGCAAATAACATAAACCTCGCCATTATAAGGGACAGACGTTTTGTGGAGAAAAACGTTTCTCCTGTTTCTGCGTCTTTAAGATGCGGTGGAAATTTTTCTATATTTATTGGTTTAGCAGCGTTTTTTATCTTTTTTATACGTTCTATGATGGATTCTTTATATAACTGCCACCTTCTATGGAATTGATTATTTTCATCTCTTCTAGCGTCTTCAGATCTCTTCTCAGTACTTGTGTCATCTCTATCTATGTATGTTGCAGCTAAAAAAAACAACGACAATTTAAAATAAATTAAGTCTTCTAAAATATAATAAATGCTTGTTATAGCTGAAATATTATCGGCACCTTTCATGGTTTCTATCATTCCAATGATATGTACTTCTGTTTTTTGTGCATAATTGTCAATTTTAAATAAGAGGTATTCAAAGAATGGTTGAAAGATTTGCCCATACTCGGAATTTTCGAGATCCTTATTTCTAATCATTAATTTTATGTATTCTAAAATAGTTGCGGTTTTTTGGATCGGGAATATTTTTTCATCATCCGACAAGTACTTATAATCTGTGGTGATTCTGTTTACCAGATTTTCATATATATTATATATAAAACTTCCAATGAGCCCTCCATATGCTAGTTTTACTTTAGGTAATTTCGATAGCAGAATATTGACAACTGTTTCTTTATTAAATATAGTATAATGTTGTAGTTTTGCTATAGTTTTATTGGAGCTAGGATCAATGATAGTATCCCAATACATTTTTCTTGCCGATAGATTAAACAATTGTAATCGACGGTTTTTTTCAATATATTTTAGACTAATATACAACAAAAGCTTGAAATCAATTTTCTGATCAGAGCTGTCGCTTTTTATGTTGTCAACGATCTCATTATAATCATTACTTTCATATATAGTTATAAAGTTTTTTAATGTATTTGCTATCTTTACTTTAAAAGAGTCTTCACAAACTATATCAAAAGCGAAATCCGGCGAGTTTTGATACTGGCTTTTTGCAGCTTGGAAACCTTCTAAATTATAATATAGATTTTTATATGTTGCAGTTATCTTTTGGTAAGAGTCTCCAGGAATTATTTCTGATTTGTTTATCAATCCAATAGTGTTCATAAATCGATCAGAGGTCAACAAGTTTGCTTGGCGGAGCCTTTCGACAAATATTCTTGCATTGTCACTTGTCAATGGAATCCCTACATTGATTAAATCTCTAATAAGTACGGTACACTTGAAAGTGAAATCCAGATCATTGCCGTGATTGGTTACTAGCTTGTCGATAAAACATCTCTCTGCCACTATTCGGTCATAATCACGATGAGTGTGAAATTTTGGTCTAACCTCAAAAACTTTTTCATAACACAAATAAAGCATTTCTATTGCTTCATCTTGAAATTTCACTTTTTGACGGAGATCAATGGTATTATAATTAGTGGGGTATATATTAGTTGGAATAATATCAAAGGTGGATTGGTAAAAATCAACCTTAATATCACTATTATCATAAGATGCATAATAATCAATAATGTGTTGTACGTTTTCTATTTTTATTAATGCCTCGCCAAAATTATAAAATACATATTTATGTGTAATGGGGTAAAGGTTGGCGTCATACTGTTGTTCCATTTTGCAAAATGATAATACGTATATGTAAAAATCCTCGTCTTTAGACTCTCTGAGTCCTATTTCCAAACTCATAAAATAATTATGGTTTTGAGGTGTATGTTTGCTAGTAAAAGTTATATTTAGAATATCATTGATTTTGTGATCTCTATACTTAAACATATGTTGATATGCATAGGTTATAACATATTGAAGCTGTTTAATAAAGCTAGTAGTTTGTGTACTTATACCTAATATTGACGTTATTGCAGTAATCAAATCTTTGTTATTATACTCATATCTTCCGTATTTTTCCTCAACTTTAAATGGAATTCTTCTATAAACTAAATGTTCGTGGTATAAGTACGGAGTTTGGTCATTAAAATATAATTTTAAATTAGTATAATATGTTTTATTTAAATCAGATATATATTCGTTCATTTTTGCAACTTCTTCGTCTTGTATTTTGCCCATATCACAGTCTTCTTCTTTCCAATTCTTAAATTTCAACATTAAATGGGATAACTCATAAGTCAGGTTATCGTAATCGTCGTGTACATTATCAATTTTATACCCGTCGTAATTTATATCTCCTAACATTATCAATTCCTTTAATAAAGATTCATAACGTTTTCTGATCTCTTCTATATGCGTTTTAAAATTGTCTAATTTATCTTCTGAATTATCTTCTAATGACTTGGCGTATCTTTGCTTATTATCTTCAATATTTCTTTTAATGAAGCGCAGAGCATCTTCTCGCCGTTCTTCGAATCTTGGTCTAGATAATCTCATTTGTTCGTCTTCCTCAAGAGATGCCATTATTTGCATTTGATTTTGTCGTACCAATTCGTTATGTTGAACATTTTTGATGAAATCACTGACTCTACCAGTCACATCCGCATCATATTGTCGAAGCCTGTTATTCTCATGCCTAACATAATCATCAGGTGGATGCCGGAATATTGATTGTAATCGATAAAATATATTATTGTCGACGCTAGGGCCGACATTTTTTTTATTCAATGTATCAATAAAAAAATTATAATATTGCATTTTATTTTTAGCTTCCCTGTATTCTTTCATCGCAGTGAGAGCCGCTGTCATATTATTATAAAAGTGTCCTGTATTCCGAAAATATTCTGGTCCTTCTTTGAATACGTAAAGCTTATTCTCAGCTGCATCTTGTCTGACAGCTTCAAGTTCTTCTAGCTCTTTAATTTGTAACTTTTTCTTTTCATGATCATGTTCAGCTATTTTTTTTTTAATTTCTGTCCTTTGATCTGTTCCATAAAAATAATGGTCGGGGTCATTTAGCTTTTGTAAATAATTATACTGCAGATTTATCTCCAACTGCTGGTGCATAATGCTCTGAATACCAGGGTAATTTAGACCAAATCGACCATCTGGCGTTATGAAATAAAATAGCGGGGCATAATTTTTTTTAACAATTTCTGCTATCATATCATTCGTGGTTTGTTGTACTGCCTGAGAATTGTCAGGATTAGTATTTAATTTATTTATGTAAGCATCTAGTATACCCTTAAATACAGACTCTATAAATAAATCTGGTACATCATATACAAAATGACACATCTCCAGTCCCCATGAGTCACCATTTTCCGTCGCTATTCTAGAACATACCCAGGGATCAGTTGCCATGTCTCGCGCGGCGTCATATTGATACGTCATTTTTAATTTTCGTCGAAATTGGTTAAGTTCTGGTAATGTATCTTTTACCATTACATTTTCTAAAATTTCATTTAATTTTCTTGAGATATGACCAGGCTGAGAGTGTGTAGGCTGAGAGTGTGTAGATGGGTCTTGATCCGGTTCATCATAGAGCTTGTATTGTTTACCAAAATGATCATAAAACTGTTCCAATTCATCATGTTCTACTTCAAATGCTTCAAATTTTCCGCCATAACCAGTTAAATAGTTAAAAGTTTTCATAAATAACTCTTCATATAACAGAAAAGTTTCATTTGGACTTAGAGTATAAGCTTCTGCCCTATCTCTACTACTAAATGTGTTGTTCTTATTGTTCTGAATTAAAAATCTAAAGTTTGTTATCTCATTTGTATTAGGTTTTAATCCTCTTAAGACTCGAGAAAATCCAAGATTTCCACAACTACCATCTATTTGTCGTCTAATTTCTTCCAACATATCTCTTCCTTCTTCTTGTACAGTTTCTATTAATTTGTCCTTATATGCTAAGGGGTCTGAAAAAACTGGTTCATCTATCTCCAGACTTTCATTTCGTGCTATTCGTATAGCTATAAAAACCAGCAACCATCCAAAAACAAAAGGTGGTGATAAAATTTTTTTCAAATCTTCTTTAGATATAAAATTAGACAATGTGTCTTCTATAGTATTAGTAACCCATTTTTCAATATCAAATATATTAGTAGATTCGTCTCTAGACCTTCTGGATCGTCTGGAACTTTTGGAACTGCTATCCTTGCGCTTATTGTCCCTTTTTTCTGGTTCGTCACGCTTTTTTAAGTTATTTTCACGTCTGAAAGACAGCGGAGGAGCGCTTCTCGTTCGTCTAGTTTTTTTCTTAGTCGATCCACGTGTCGATTCTTTGTTTTCAATTTCTGTGCTTCTTCTTCTTCTTTCTGTAGCGGCTTTTGCAACTTTTTTGGCTGCTTTTTTAGGTGATGCTTTCTTAGGTTCTTTTGTTTTTTTGGGAGCCATTTGTTTTCTATAGATAATTATTTTATATATACATTGTACCACTGTGCAGGCCGAAATTTACTATGTCTCTGTTGGTCTAACCGTATATGATCTTGACTTGGCCACCCAAGATCCTTGGTTTGAATCCAGGAGAGACATTTTTGTAATGTTTGTTTTTTTTTTCTATTCTATTGTAAATGTCCGATAGTTCTGAAAGTTTTACCGAAGAAGAAGAGAATAAAATTATTCAGAAAATAGCGAAGGATCGCATGA
>CETP01210898.1_pt1 | contig 14165 bp, 10 predicted proteins | sample 531311 | NCBI WGS metagenome assembly CETP01 (sample SAMEA2622657, study PRJEB7988) | marine metagenome | biome: marine biome (ENVO:00000447); feature: surface water layer (ENVO:00002042); material: "saline water (ENVO:00002010), including plankton (ENVO:xxxxxxxx)" | depth 5 m | reverse complement strand
TACTTCACATGTGTCATTCTCATCATTCCCCAGATATTCAGGGGCCAGATCAATGGAAAGAAGGCAGGAGAGTGCTTCTATCGACGCCTTTTTCTGTTTTTGAAGATCATATCAAAAATCACTTAGATCAGGCTCTGAAAAAAGCAGGATTTGATGCAGATAGAGACATATCAGCAATTACAGTCAATAGATGGCCTCATGGGTATTCGTATTCAAACGATCTTATTTGGGAGCCAGAATGGCCGAACGATGAAAGTAAACCATGGGTAATAGGAAGTAGGCAATATGGAAGGATCTCAATTGCAAACTCTGATGCAGCTGCTTCAGCGGATACCAACGCTGCCATTACCGAAGGAATTCGGGCAGCAAATGAAATGCTATCTCTTTAGTTACCATAAACATGTCCATCAGACTATTTTTTAAAATAATACTATTATCCATTCTGGGTGCATGCTCAGATAATCAAGAGATTTTTCTTCCCGATTACAACGAGATCGATTATCTAATAAAAAATGGAAAGATCGTCGATGGTACAGGCAATGAGGCTTTCTTTTCAGATCTCGTGATTGTTGAAGATGAAATCGTATTTATCGGTGATACACGTTTTTCAGAAACTGATAAACAAAACAGGATAGAAAATATAATTCATGCCGATGGAAGAGTTGTAACCCCAGGATTTATCGATTTGCATTCACATGGTGATCCTTTAAAGTATCCTTCAATGCCGAATTTCTTGGCAATGGGTGTTACCACAATTACCCTTGGTCAGGATGGCGCGAGCCCTGAAACTCATCCATTATCTTCATGGATTGATAAAGTTGAAGAGCGGGGTATAGGTCCAAATCTGGCTATGTTTGTGGGTCATGGAACCCTCAGGAATCTCTCAGGTATAAGAACGGACAAGAATCCTGATCCAGAAGAAATCAATGGCATGTTATCCATGTTGGATGAGACTCTTAAATACACATTTGGACTGAGTACGGGATTAGAATATAGCCCGGGGTTAAATGCCGAATCAGAAGAGCTAAAAGAGATTGCTAAGGTTGTTGGGAAAAATAACCGACTCATAATGAGCCACATGCGAAATGAGGATGATGATGAACTTGAAGGTTCAATTTCCGAATTATTGGAGCAAGGGGAATACGCTAAAATACACATTTCTCATCTCAAGGCTGTTTATGGAAAAGGAGCAAAACGCGCTGATGAAATATTATCTATATTGGATAGCGCCAGAAGAAATGGAATTGATGTAACGGCAGAAGTTTATCCCTACACCGCGAGCTATACAGGGATAGGCATTGTTTTTCCGGTCTGGTCTAAGACACCAGAACAGTTTCAAGAAGCAAAACTGAATAGAAGAGATGAATTAGCAAACTATCTGAGAAATCGAGTGAATAGGAGAAATGGCCCTGAAGCTACACTGCTCGGAACCCCACCATATACTGGCAGAACTTTAGCGAGTATCGCCCACGAAAAAGAGATTAATTTTGAGGATCTACTCATTGATGAAATTGGTCCTAATGGAGCCTCAGGGGCTTACTTTGTTATGAATGATGAGCTTCAAAATCGCTTATTGACTGATCCTTACGTAGGTGTCTGCTCAGATGGAAGTATAAGTGGCTTTCATCCAAGAGGCCACGGCACATTTGCAAAAATAATTGAAAAATATGTGGTTAAAGAAAAACTGCTGACGTTGGAAGAAGCAGTTAGGAAAATGACTTCATTTTCAGCGAATATACTCGGTATTAATGATCGAGGGACACTTGGGGTGGGTATGAAGGCCGATATAAATATTTTTGAACCCAATAACGTACGCGCACTTGCTACCTATCCAAACCCATTTGTTCTGGCTGAGGGATTTGATATTGTTTTAGTTAATGGTAAAAAAGCTTGGCAAGATCAAAATCAAAGTCAACAACTCTGGGGAAGAGTGTTGAGACCAGAAAAAATACAAGATAAGCCATGAATGACAAAAAAAATACGGCATCTTTTTCTTTGAAAGATGAAAAGTTTGATCTCGACGCATTTAACTTGAGATACAAATCATCTCTGACTTTCTTAAATTCACGTGCATTCTCAGCTAATGAAATCATCAAAGTCGATAAAAATACAATCACGTTAGATCTCAGTCGTGGTGCTGAGTTGTATGGTGTATCAATCTCAGGTCTACCTGTCGATCACTTCAGCAATCTCGTCAATCGCGCATTAATTGACGCAGAGACAGGATTTGCTTATGGGAGATGGGCAGAAAATAGAGGCATCTATGCAAATGATTTATTTAACTCTAATGCAGATGCTATTAGTGAGAAACGCTCTATTCATCTTGGCCTCGACGTATTTTGTGATGATGGAACTAAAATATACAGTCCACTGGATGGACGAATTCATACAAAAACGAATAATAAGCAAGAGTTGGATTATGGTCCTTTACTAATATTGGAGCACAATGACGATGAAGGAGGAGTCTTTTTTACATTATATGGACATCTTCATTCAAAAAGCCTGATAAATATTCATGAGGGAGACAAAATTAGTGCTGGTCAACTCATCGCTGAGGTGGGCGCACCACCAGAGAACGGCAATTGGCCTCCTCATCTTCATTTTCAAATTATTTTAGACTTATTGGGTTTGAATTCTGATTTTCCTGGAGTGGCATTTCCAAGTGAAATGGAGAAATGGCTATCACTGTCACCCTGTCCTTCAATGTTTTTTGAGAGTGCCCCCTCAGAGATTGATGCGAGCATGGAAACCAAAAAGAAATTAGGGTTAAGGTCAAAATGAATTCTCTTCAATTCCTTGATTACATAGCAATGCTCGCGTACTTCCTTGTGCTTATTTGGATAGGGGTTTCTGTGGTTAGATCAAGAAGCGAAAAAAACAAGTACGACTCATTTTTAGCGGCTGATAGAAATATGAATCTCCTGCAAACTACCAGCAGTGCGGCAGCGACAGATATCGGTGGTGGTTTTAGTATCGCAATGGGAGGGCTCGGCTTTACTCTTGGAGTCTCCGGTTCATGGATGATCGCAGTATCAGGCCTTAGTATTGTGATGGTGTCATTCTTAATGGTTCCCAAAGTAAAACGTTGGTCAGATAGGGTCAAAGGCTTAACTACAGGAGATTTATTTGCAGCGAGATTTGATCGTAAAACAGGAACACTCGCAGCAGTTGTGATTGGACTCTCATGGTTCACATTTGTGGGTGGCCAAATAATTGCTGGAGGAAAACTACTTCAAGTCACGCTTAATATGAATTTGACATTGGCTGTTTTGGTGTCTGGAGCAGTGATTCTTGCATATACAACGATGGGAGGTCTCAAAGCTGTCATATACACAGATGTATTTCAAATGTTGGTTTTAATGATCGGTATAGTTTTTATAGCAGTCCCAATAGGCCTAATTGAGGTGGGAGGTTGGAGTGTGATGGCACAGCAATTCAGCTCCTCAGATTCAACAAAACACCTTTTAGATTGGAGTGCGGTTGGGTGGCGTCAAATGCTTGGCTGGTTTTTCGCAATTTTCCCTGTTTGGTTTATCTCTATAGCTGCAATGCAGAGAATTGTCGCTGCCAGAGATGTCAAAACTGCTCAGAGAGGCTTTTTTCTTACAGGTATCCCGATTGAATGGCCGTTATTTGCTATTGGAAGCACCATGATAGGTCTTTTTGCAAGGTATTTAATTCCAGATCTAACTGATCCAGAATTAGCCACACCGATGATCATCATGCAATTGTTGCCTGCCGGTATCGCAGGATTGGTCATCGCCGCCTACATTGCAGCCGTGATGTCCTCGGCGGATTCATGTTTAATGGGACCAGTTGCTATATTCACAAATGATATTTACAAAAGATATATAAAACCAGATTCAACAGAACTCCATCTTGTAAGAGTTGCTCGATATGCGACCCTGATACTAGGCATTCTTGCGATTGTGACGGCATATCTAATACCTAATGTTCTGGATTTAATCTTATATGCATATACATTCGGCTCAGCAGGAATCTTTTTTCCGATGCTCGGTTTGTTGTTTTGGAAAAAAACTACAGCAAAAGGTGCATTTTGGAGTATGCTTCTGGGTGGTTCATCGGCAGTAATTTACTCAATCATCGGAGAGCCATTTGGTTTTGCAGCCTCTTATCTTGGCTGGATAATTGGATTGCCAACTTTAATTATAGTTTCTCTACTGAGTGATCATAGTCCTGAAGAAAATCCTGATCTTTTTATTTGATTTTAAAATGCTTTTAGTAGTAACTTGCTTCATCTCAAAATGATTTAAGCGAGACCATTTAATGTCACAAATTCAGAATATTCGTAATATTGCAATTATTGCTCATGTTGATCATGGAAAAACGACTCTTGTTGATCAATTATTGAGATACTCTGGAACGCTTGACCCACGTGATAATTCAACAGAAAGAGTGATGGATTCGAATGATCTAGAGCGAGAAAGGGGCATCACAATATTATCAAAAAATACATCCATTACTTGGAACGATTATCAAATCAATATTGTGGATACACCTGGACATGCTGATTTTGGTGGCGAGGTAGAAAGAATTCTTTCGATGGTTGATAGTGTTCTCCTCCTTGTAGATGCGGTAGATGGGCCAATGCCACAAACTCGATTCGTAACACAAAAAGCCTTCGCTAGGGGGCTAAAACCAATTGTAATAATTAATAAAATTGATCGAGATGGCGCAAGACCAGATTGGGTTCTTAACCAAACATTTGATCTTTTTGACAAACTTGGCGCTACTGATGATCAACTTGATTTCGCTGTTGTCTATGCATCTGCTTTATCGGGTTATTCCAGCCTTGATCCTCTAGAAAAAAATGGTGATATGTCTCCGTTATTATCAACAATAATATCTCAATCGCCACCTCCAGTTGTTGATCTTGATGGTCCATTTCAGATGCAAATTTCTAGCTTGGGATATGATCCATATATTGGTGTTTTGGGAACAGGAAGGATTCAGAGAGGAGGGGTAAAATCGAACACACCAATTTCTATCGCTTCTGAAGAAAATATCAGCAGAAATGCTAGGATCATGGATCTATTTGGTTTCGATGGTCTCAAGAGGGTGAAGATTGAATCTGCATATGCTGGTGATATTATTACAATCTCTGGGATTGATGATCTATCGATATCAGACACATTGTGTGATCGAGATTGCATAGAGTCACTTCCTCCTCTCACAGTTGATGAGCCAACTATAAGTATGACTTTCCAGGTCAATAAATCTCCATTTTCAGGGAAAGACGGAAAATATCTTACAAGTCGACAAATCCGTGAACGCTTGGATACAGAGCTAACTCATAATGTTGCACTTAGGGTTGAGGGAACGAGTGATCCAGATAAATTTAGAGTGTCTGGAAGAGGAGAGCTTCATCTTTCTATCTTAATTGAAAATATGCGAAGAGAGGGTTTTGAATTAGCAGTATCGAGACCTGAAGTCATTTACCATGAAATTAATGGTCAGATACATGAGCCTTGGGAGCAACTCACTGTCGATTTTGAAGAGGAACATCAGGGAACAATCATGACTAAATTAGCTGATCGCAAGGGAAAACTAATTGAAATGATCCCAGATGGCAAAGGCAGGGTAAGGCTGGATTACAATATACCCACTCGAGGTCTGATTGGTTTTAGGACAGAGTATTTATCTGCCACCTCAGGAACAGGTCTTATGTATCATGTATTTGATAGATATGATGTACGCGTTGAATCTACACTCGGACAACGGAATAATGGTGTCTTAGTTTCTATGGTAACCGGAAAAGCCCTGGCCTATGCATTATACAATCTTCAGGAACGAGGAAAATTAATGGCCAAACATGCTGATGAAGTCTATGAAGGAATGATTATTGGTATTAATAGTAGGAACAATGATTTAAATGTTAACCCCACAAAGGCTAAGCAATTAAATAATATGAGAGCATCTGGAAACGATGAAAATATTGTACTCACACCACCAATCAACTTTTCATTAGAACAAGCATTGGAATTCATAAATGATGATGAATTGGTTGAAGTCACGCCTAACAATATTCGAATCAGAAAAAAACTACTTACCGAGGTAGAGAGAAAAAGAGCTTCAAGATAAAACTTAAGCCCTTATTAATTGATCTGATTGCTCTTTTTACTTTAGAAAGTGTTTCCAATTAGAAGATAGATTAGAACACTTATTAGGCCGACAGTTAAAGCGTAGGGCATTTGTGTTTTTATGTGATCAATATGATCTGATGCAGCACCAGTTGATGCAAGAATAGAGGTGTCAGATAAAGGCGAACAATGATCACCGAATACACCTCCACCTGCAATAGCGGCTACTGTTGCATATACTATGTGCGTGATTTCATTTCCTGAAAAATTAAATGCCAACGGAACGGCAATCGGTATCATTATTGCGTAAGTACCCCATGAGGTTCCTGTTGAAAAAGCGACAATGGCTGTGATTAGGAATGCCAGCATAGGCAGCAGTTTCGGCGTCAGCCATGATTCTGTATTTTCAATGATGAAACCCGCAGTATTGAGCATTGCAGAAAGATCATTTAATGAGTATGCGAGAGCTAAAATAATTATAGCCGGCATAATTCCTTTAATACCCATCATGGCAGTATTGATTATTTCATTTAGAGGCACACCCTGAATTCTCATTATTATCCCAGCGACTGAGGATGATAATAGAAAAGCCTCCATAGGTTTTGCCGATGAAGTAATCATGAATGAGCCCACAGCAAAACAGATTACAATCAGGACAGGAAAAACAAAATTCCAGAACAAGCTGGTTTGAATACCCTCATAAGGCTCTATGTTGGTTAGCTCAACTCCCATAAGTGGATTTGCCCCATCTCTCAATAATTTATTTTCATTGATTGCTCTTTGTTCAGCTTTTCTCATTGGGCCAAAATCAGGTATTACTTTTGTAGCAATTAATCCAACCATAATCACTGCTAGTATTGAATAAATATTGTAAGGGATGGAATATATAAATAGCATCATTGCCTCACCGGCATCTTGAACTGGCCCCATGCCAATCATAAGTGTGGCTACTAGAACGGCCCAGCCGGTGATAGGAACAAGTATACTCACCGGTGCTGATGTAGAGTCGCATATGTAAGCAAGCTTTTCACGAGATATTCTAAATCTGTCTGATAAATCTCTCATTGTTGATCCGACAAAAAGTGGGCTGAAATAGTCGCTAAAGTATACGAACATGCCCATGAACCAGGCAATTAGTTGAACACGTATTCGAGTCATTTTTTTTGAAGCAATAAATAATGAAAAATTACGGATTGCACCTGTTCTCTGGAAGAATGCAATTGAAATACCAATAAAAAATTCAAGCAAAAGCACCCATGAAAAGTCAGTATTCCCGAGCGCATTTTTAAGTAAATTAGGAAATCCAATTAAACCTTGACCAGAGACAACCACACCGATTAAACAGGCCATAGCCAAAGAAAAGATTGTATTCCTGGTAATAAAGGCTAGTAGGATAGCAACACTTGCGGGTATGAGTGATATAACTCCAAAATTTTCCACTGGATCCATGATAGAAAACCAAATTAAATTAGTTAGATTAGATTTCTTTTTTTGCTCTCTTACTTTCTATCATTGATATCAATTTAAAGCCAATTTTTCTGAATGGTTCGGACGGCATTCGACTTGCCGAGCCAAACAAATTTTTAATCTTTGGTACTTTTAATTGATTCGCTGACATGGCCAATAACTCACCAAATAATGTTCCCTTAACAATTCCACCTCCATTGCAACCAGCAGATATATAAATATTTTTTTCAATTTCACCCCATATGGGTCCACCATTGAACGTGAATCCAGTTGTTCCGCCCCAAACACTTTCAAAATTTATATTTGATATTTGTGGAAATCTTAATTTTAAACTTTGTCTCAGATGTCTCGATGCATTGGCACCTTCTCTTTCGCACCCATAGTCATAGAGTGATCTAATCATTAATCTGCCATCAATAGTTAGTCTGAGAGTGCTACCTAGTCTGTGTGCAGGCAAAATACCCCAATTTTTCTCACTGCCAAGTGAAAATAACTCACTTTGTTGAAGAGGTTCTGTAATTGCTGCATAAGTGTATATTGGTGAAATATAATTTCGTGCAAAGCCTAATTTTGAACAAAATGCATTATTAGCGATAACAATTTTTTTAGATCGTATTGTTGCTTTTGGTGTATTGACTAGCCAACTCTTTTTATCTTTTTTTATCGAGAGTGCAGGTGTATTTTCATAGAGATCTATATTGTTTGGGAGTTTTTCAATGAGTGCCCTAATTAAGGCTGCAGGTTGAGCGAGATAACAATGAGAATTATATAAACCCTCACTGTAATAATTGGTACCTAATCTCTCATGCAACTGGTTCTTGTTGAATCTTTCATACTCTAAGCCAGATTTTTTAAGAAAGGTTTCGTAGTCTCTCAACGATTTTTTTCCTACTTCACTTGCAGCAGCTCTGAATGTTCCAACTCGATGTATTTGACAGTCAATCGTCGAATCTCTAACTTCATTAAAAATTTTTTGTGCGGTCCTGGCGATCAGTAAATTACATTCCTTCATTCTGTTAATTTGTTCAGCATCAGCATCATTTGCCAATGAAACTTCTAATAAGAATCCAGAATTTCTTCCTGAATTATTCTCTCCAGAAACACTCGCATCAATCATTACTATTTGTTCATTAGGGCGAATTTCTCTCCATTTTTTTGCTGTAGCAATTCCTGTATAACCGGCACCAATAATTAGAACATCTGGAAAAATATCATCACAAAGCGTTTTCTTTGGTCGATACTCAGGCAACAATTGGTTCCACCCGCATCTATTATTGTATTGCGTATAATGATCTATTGAATTGATTATTTTTTGCCCCATTTCTTCATGATTCTATAGAAATTTATCTGCATTTTGCCAATTAAATTTGCAGACAATTAGAATTAAACGGACAATTAGTTCCATAACTTTATTGGAGTTCAATAAATTGAAGAAAACAGATGTTGTGATTATCGGAGCTGGACCTTGTGGATTATTTCAAGTTTTTGAACTGGGGTTATTGGGTCTAAAATCTGAAATCATTGATTCGATAAGACAACCCGGTGGTCAATGCTCGGAACTCTATCCCGATAAACCAATCTATGATATTCCTGCTATTCCAGTATGCACTGGAGAAGAGCTGATAGATAATTTATTAAAACAAATAGAACCATTTGATTACGGGATGACTCTGAATGATGAAGTTTCAGAGCTAGAAAAAAAAGCTGATGGTACTTTCTTTATAAAAACAATCTCAGGAAAAGAGTTTCAGTCAAGTGCTGTTGTTATTGCAGGTGGAGTTGGCTCTTTTCAACCAAGAAAATTAAAATTTGGCAATGCACCTGACTATGAGGGTACATCTCTTCATTATAGGGTTAAAGATTCTTCAATTTTTCATAATAAGAAAGTAGCAATCCTAGGTGGTGGTGACTCAGCCTTAGATTGGACTCTTGATTTGTCCGAAAAAACAGATGAATTGATACTTATTCATCGAAGAAATGAATATAGAGCAGTTCCAGATTCAGTCATGCGGGCGAAGAAGTTATGCGAACAGGGTAAAATAAAAATTCTTGAAAATGCAAAAATGCATGCATTACAAGGTAAAGATAGCCAGCTAATATCAATACTTGTCGGAAATAATGAATCAGAGGAGATCACGTTTAAAATCGATCATCTTCTAGTATTTTATGGGTTAGCTCCAAAGCTTGGACCTATTGCTGATTGGGGCTTGGATATAAATAGGAAAACTATCAATGTTGATACTGAAAAGTTCCAGACTTCCACAGAAGGCATATATGCAATTGGAGATATAAATTATTATCCAGGAAAGAAGAAACTTATCCTGTCTGGTTTTCATGAAGCTGCTCTTGCTGCTTTCGCTATCAAACAGCAAATTGAGCCTGATAGAAAAGTTCATCTGCAGTATACGACCACCAGCTCGATAATGCATGAAAGGCTGGGATTGAAAGAATAAATCTAGGAGCTCAACTACTGGCTACAAAGCTTCTCGAGCTTTTCGAGATGAGAAGCAAACCCAGAGAGATTAAAAACTACGTTAATAGCTGGCTCAGAGTAAGGTTCGATTTCGACGATCAAATTTCTGATGTTTTTAAATTTTCTTACCAGTTCATTTGAGGTTGTACTGGGATTTTGAAAACTAATTTGTCCTTTTTTATCTAGATTAAAGCTCATCCAAGTATAGTTTTTACCATCAATTTTCATTCCAATTTCAGTTTTATTGAATGATGATATATGTCTTTTCCAATCAATTCTTATTGAAATATTTGGATCATTCTCTTCGCAGTATATGCTAAGCTCAGGATATACTTTTCCAGAGTAGTCAGTGTTATCAATAGATGATTCTGTGATATTTTTCAATTCAGCCCTTGTATTTTCCTCAGAACCTTCACTGTCTAATAAGCTCCAGAGAATCTCCTGGCCAAGACCTTGATTAATCGGTATCAGTATAACGATGAAAAAATAGGCAAATTTAATAAATTTTTTCATTATGCTTCTCTCAGTTAAATATTTGGTTTTATATAGGGCTGAAAATACCTTGATATTTTTGATATTGTAAATTAAACACCAAGTCTTTCCGAGGTAATTATATGCGCCGTTATTGTCAAAATGGAAAACAATATATCGCCATCACCATTTTCGATGCAAAAAATCCTAAAGAATTAATTACATTATTGCTAACTTATTAACTTTAATAATTTTTATTTATGATGTTAAGATGAAATTATGGAGATAAATTAAATGCGAATAATTATATTTTTCATATCTGTTCTTTTTTTCCAAGCAATCAGTGCCGACGCAATCATTTTGCCAATGCGCGAGAGAGCACAAGTTATTGATAAGATAATCGATGAAAGAATTGAGACAGTTCTTCCGGGACTGATGGAACGAACAGGAATTGATATGTGGGTAATCATTTCTAGAGAATATAATGAAGATCCAGTATTGAAGACATTCTTGCCATCGACTTGGCAGACAGCAAGAAGAAGAACCATATTATTAATTTTTAATCCAGGTGATGAAAAACCACTTGAGACCCTTGCAGTCGCGAGATATGGAGTAGGCGAGACTTTCATTAAGGCTTGGGATAAGGAGCTTCATGGCGATCAATGGAAACGTCTGGCTGAATTAATTGACGAAAGAAATCCAAATCAAATTGGAATCAATTACTCAGATACATTTGCATTAGCTGATGGCATAACTCATACAGAATATGACTTATTTCTGGAATCACTGAAACCTGTCCACAGAGATAAGGTAATTTCAGCAGAAAATTTATCTGTAGGATGGTTAGAAACAAGATCAAAGACCGAAATGATAATTTACCAACAGATTTGCCGTATTGCTCATGAAATTCTTGCGGCAGGGCTGACTGATGAGGTTATTCAGCCTGGAATTACAACCACCAACGATGTTGCATGGTGGTATCGTGATCGAATTAGAGAATTGAAATTAACAGCTTGGTTTCATCCCTCAGTTTCAATACAGAGAGAGACAAGTCCTGCATTGGATGCAAAATCTTCAATACTGGCCAGACACGACGACAATATTATTATGCCAGGCGATTTACTACATGTTGATTTTGGAATTACATATCTACGTTTGAACACAGATACGCAACAGCATGCCTATGTTCTAAAGACAGGAGAAAATAAAATTCCCGATGATTTAAAGATTGCAATGCAAAATGGTAATCGTCTCCAAGACATATTGACTGGAGAAATTGCAGTTGGCAGGACAGGAAACGAAGTTTTATCAAGTGCTCTAAGAAAGGCCAAAAATGAAGGTATCACACCGTCCATATACACTCATCCAATTGGATATCACGGACATGGCGCCGGATCTACAATTGGTATGTGGGATCAACAGGGGGGAGTTCCGGGTGGAGGAGACTATCCAATTTATCCTAACACTGCGTATTCCATTGAGCTTTATGCAGAAACGAACATTCCTAGTTGGGGAAAACCAGTAAGGATTAAACTTGAGGAAGATGCAATGTTTGACGGTGAAAGTGTTTATTATATTGATGGACGTCAAAAGGAAATTTTTCTCATACCCAGACAAGCCCCTCAACAATAGACAAGGAATTAAAATGAAGCCATTAGATGGAAATAATAATTCAGTATCAAAACTAACAAGAAGAGGATTCCTAGGCGCAAGCGCGGGTATTGGCTCCCTAGCATTGACCAATAAAAAAATATTTGCAGAGACAATCTCATCAGTTTACCCAGCGAGACAAATAGACGAGATTCATGGGTGGGGAAGCCGTCCAGGCATGGTTAGTATTGGTTTTAATGAAAATCCATATGGACCATCACCACGTGCCATAAGAGCTGTCACAGATTCCATCATGGACGTCAATCGATACGATTTTGTTGCGTATACAAATCTCGAGAATGCAATTGGCGATCATCTTGGTCTAGAAAAAGATCAAAATGCAGCTTTTGGGGCAAATCCTTTATTTGGTAGAAGCCTCTATCCTGTTTATGTTGAGGGAGGTTCCAGTTTTATATTAAATCAAGTAACAATGCTTTATGGAGTAAAGAATGGTCTAGGTGAAATTATAGAGATTGATCCTGGTTATGGAGGAGTAACAAGGGCTGCCATGACGCTCCGATCCCAATTCGGCGCTGAAATAAAAATAAAAAGAATTCCAACAACTTCAAAATTTGTACATGATCTCAAAGCAATGGAAGAAGCAATCACCGATGACACAACTCTTGTGGTGATTACTAATCCAAACAATCCAACCGGAACACTTCTCTCATATCGAGAGTTGGAGAGATTCATTAATACCATCCCAAGACATGTTACTTTGCTTATTGATGAGGCATACATTGATTTCGTGAGAGAAGAAAATTTTGAAACTGGGGTTTCACTATCACAAAAATACAATAATGTGATTGTCACCAGAACATTTTCTAAAATGTATGGATTAGCAGCTATGAGAATTGGTTATGCGGTCGCCAACAAATCAATAATTTCTGATCTGCGTGCATCAGGGAACAGTTGGGGACTTCCCAGTATTAATTGTTATGCTGCTGCTGCTGCTTTAAAAGATTTATCTTTCACTAGGCAGGTTAAGAGACTTACGGATGAGACAAAGGACTATTTTTATAGGGAGCTTGATATGCTTGGCTTAAGTTATATTCCCAGTCATTCCAGTTTTGTATTAGTAAATGTTGCGGAGGACGCACAGGCATTTCAGAAGAAATTGATGGAAAAAAATGTCAGAGTAAGGGCCTATGACAATAACGCGATAAAAAATTATATTCGTGTCACACTAGGCACGCTGGATGAGATGCAAGTCACAGTTGATGTGATGAAAGATGTGCTAAAAGCATAAACATAATAAAATTATTATGATATAAAATATCAATGACAACATAGGAGAAAACAATGTTATTGAATCTAGTTAAAAAACATTTATCAGGCTTACTATTACTGATTTTGTTATCGACGTCCTTGTATGCGCAAGAACATCCTTGGAGAGCAAATACCGAGTGGGCCAAAATGCCAGGTGAGAGAACATGGGGCTCAACAAGTGCCGTCTACCCGGGACAAGATGGAACTATGTGGATAGGAGAGCGATGTGGACAAAATAGTTGCGTTGGGTCTGATGATGATCCCATCCTTCAGTTTGATCGCGATGGTAATGTTATAAATAGTTTTGGCGCAGGAATGATTGACTGGCCACATGGTATTTTTGTCGATAAAGAAAATAATATATGGATAACTGATGCTGCTTGTCCAGGATGCAGTGATGCCCCCAGAAATCAGGGAAAATTAGGGCATCAAATTATTAAATTTAGCTCTGAGGGTGAAGTCTTGATGACGCTCGGAAAACCAGGAGTTAAGGGAGATGGTAATTACGAATTTAATATGCCCTCTGATGTTTTGGTTGCTCCTAATGGCGACATTTTTGTTGCGGATGGCCATGGAAGTTCTGGAAATAATCGAATAGTTAAATATGATAAAGATGGAAAATTTATTAAAACCTGGGGAGTGACTGGAGCCGAGAAAGGAGAATTTAGAGATCCACATGCATTGGCTATGGATTCTGAAGGGAAACTTTATGTAGGTGATAGAGGCAACAGCCG
>CETP01016110.1_pt1 | contig 14317 bp, 13 predicted proteins | sample 531311 | NCBI WGS metagenome assembly CETP01 (sample SAMEA2622657, study PRJEB7988) | marine metagenome | biome: marine biome (ENVO:00000447); feature: surface water layer (ENVO:00002042); material: "saline water (ENVO:00002010), including plankton (ENVO:xxxxxxxx)" | depth 5 m | reverse complement strand
TTCATTCTTGCATCTTTTATAGTTGAGGATTCAGTACCTGGGCTTATCAATGAGTAAGTATTTTCAACAATAACAACACCTTTATCAAGAATAGGAGAGGGTAATTCTTCTATGGTCATTTTACCGCTACCAAGTTTTTGCGTGATTTGTTTCATCTTATTTAAAGTAATTTATTTAGTTTTTTATAACAATAAACAAATTAATATCTTATTTATTAATATTATTTATAAAATATTTATGTTTACCTGATAATGTTTTTTTAATTGATTTAACTACTTTGATCTGAAGAGTGACACAATTAAACCTTTCATGTAGAAAACTTACAACCCAATTATAATTTTTTTCGTGAACTAAGATTATTTCAACAGACAAAGATCCTTTACTATCATGAATAAACTGAATATTTTTGATTTTGGTCCAAAATTCATTATGAATTCCAAAGAGAAATGGACCAAAAGCTCTTTTTAGTCCAGCGTTATCAATAAAATATTCTTCATTTCGACCTACAATTTCTTTTACCCTTCTAAATGGCTTTTGACATTGTTTGTTATCAAATTCTACCAAGTCTTCAGTATCATATCTTACAAAATTTGTTCCAATATTATGAAATGATGTAGATATTATAGAATTATGGCTATCATTATTACGAGAAATGAACTCTGTATAGCCATACGTAGGGAAAAAATGGAATCCACTACAGTTTTTGCAAAATTTAGCAAGCGAAACATATTCACTTTGACCATACCAATGAGAAATTGGAATACAATAATTTTCCTCAAAATATCTCATTTTTTCTAATGGAAATTTTTCTGACCCTGCTAATACACCTTTAATATTAAGTTCTCTAAAAGTTTTTTCTCCAATTAAATCTATAAAAGTATAAAGCGAGCTAGGATAAACATGTAGAAAAAACCCACCTAGTTTTTTTAATCTTTTAATAAGAATGTCTTTATTTGAAATATTTATTTTGTTAATAGAAATTTCGTATGAATTATCAATCCAATTATATTTTATAAGCTTTTTTGATGCGTGACCTCTAAATGCAACAATCTTATCAAATGGATTATAGCCAATTTCAGACCATATGTTATGCATATAAGCACGCTCTTTTTGTCTATTAAAAAAACGATTAACTTTAAATACAAAAGGTGTACCGGTTGTGCCTCCAGTTGAAGATGTTTTACAGAAAATTTTATTACCTAGAATTGTCATTTTATCCAAATTATCACTAATATTTTTTTTGTTTTTTATATCATTACCAAATTTTAAAATTTTGTGTTTAAATCTTTCTTTACCAAATTTTTCACATTCTGATAAATTCCATCTTTCAGATTTTTCAATTAAGTATTTATGATAGAAATAAGGTGCTCCAAGAAAAGTATATCTAAAAAAATTTGTCATTATATGGATAATTTTTTCATGTATTATATGTATAAAGTTTATTATAAAGCAATTTTTATGTCTGTTCAGATTCTTTAGATAAAATATTTAATAAGTTTTTTTCAAAAATTTCTAAGGTATAATTTTCCAAGAAAATTTTCCTAGAGTTTTTTGACATTTTATAAACTAAATCTTCATTCTCTAAAAAAATCTTTATTTTTTGAGCTAAATCTTTAGAGTCTTTGCGTTTAACAAGAAATCCATTTTTACCATCAATTAAAATATCAGGTATTGCGCCCTCACTTGTACTTATTAATGGAAGAGAAAATTGCATTGCTTCGAGCAATGAAAGCGGAAAACAATCATTGAATGTAGGCAGGATAAAAATATCATTTTTTGATAAAATTTCATTTTTTTCTACACCATATCTAGGTCCATGATAGGAAACTAGATTTTCAATTTTTTTTGTTTTTATATAATCCATAAAGTAATCTTTCAATTCTTCTGAGCCAAAATTTCCCACAAAATTGACATGAAATTTTTGCGAATATTCCTCTTTTAAAATATTTACTGATTCTAAAAGGACTTTAACACCTTTTGATTCAATCAAGTTTGATAAAAAAAGTAAATTAATTCTTTGGTTTACATTGCTTGGTAGCCTGTATTTGTCTATTACTTCAACACCGTTATTTAAGATATGCACAGAATTAAGAGACTTAAAAATTTTTATGTCAAATAGCAGGCTTTTTGATAAATGAATAATGGAAACATTTTTAAAAATATATTTATAGTAAAGCTTCACCAAAAAATTTTTTTGATAATAATATTTTTTAATACCCTTTCCATGGAGGTGAAAAATTATTTTTTTTCTAAAAATTTTTGCAAGTAAAACAATAAATGAATCTTTAAAAAATCCAACTCCAAATGGAGAAAGAGTAACAAAAACCAAATCATAATTTTTTGTATAAAGTTTCCTTAAAACTGAACCTAATATTTTAAAAATTGATAAAACTTTTATAAATGATTTTTTCCCAATTTGATCGATTGATCTTGAAGTGGATATGTTTACAAAATCACAATCAAAACTTCTATTAATTAATTCACTACTTTTAATCACATTATTAATCATTGAAGCTCCATGGACTGGAGGTGGAAGCTGAATTGTAAAAAGAATTTTTTTCATATCATTTAATCATTTTTAGAATTAATAAGTCTATTGGCATATGATTCAACATAAAATTGCTTCATAGAGCTAGCTATTTCTTTTTTATTTATTTTGTAAATATTATTTAAAGACCAATCAATTGCTTTTTTTATTTCATTTTTATCGTAGGGGTTAACAATTATACCATTAATTTTATTATTTATGAAATTATGTGCGCTACCATCAAACTCAGAACCAATTACAAATAAACCTGAAAATAATGCTTCAGATACAACTATTGATGCACGATCACTTTTTGAAATATGTAAAAGTATATCTGAGCATTGAATTCTTTCTAAAAGCTTTTTTTTCTGAACAAATCCCAAAATATTTAAATTCAGATTTTTAAAGCTATTTTTAATTTTTTTTACTTCATTCATTAATGGACCATCGCCAGCAATTTGAATCTCAATATTTTTTCTATCAAAATTATTTTTAAAGACTTCAAGTATGTTTAAAGTATTTTTATTTTTATTTAAAGTGCCGATAAAAATAAATTTTATTTTCTTTTCATCTACTTTCTTAAAATTTTCATTTTTAAACAGCGAAGAGTCCCCAACATTATATCCAACATCAATCAAATTACTTTTTATATTATATTTTTGTATTAAATAATTTTTAGTTAATACGCTATAAACAAAAAAACCATCAAAGTATTTAAATATAAACTTATAAAAAAATTCTTGGTGAGATTTCACAATTGCAAAATGAGTTCCTTCAAATCTTATTATTTTAATATTTTTAATTTTGCAGTATAATAATATTGCTGGAGAAATTATTGTGCTTAGTAAGTCAGTACCTAAAACCACTAAAGATGGATTAAATGATTTAATAATTTTTCTCCATCCATAGTTTATGTGAATTGTTCTTGCAGTGCCCAATCTAAAATTTATTCCGTTTAAAACTTGGTAATTGTATTCAATTTCATTTTTATTTGTATCCCATGATCTATTCTTCTCATTTTCTGCGACATAAATAACTTTTAAATCACAAATTTTATTTAAAGCATTAAAAAAGGGTGTTCTGTAAGGAGAAATTATATTTGATATAAAAAGTACTTTTTTCATCATAGCATATCTAAGATTTTTTGATGCTGTTTGAAAGCAGGTTCTTTTATTATTTTTTTAATAATGGGATAAGAATTTTGAATAAATTTTTTACGTAGATTTTCATCATCTTTTAATTGCAAAATCCTATTTTTCATTGAATTTATATCTCCTGGTTTGACCAAGAATGCATTATAGCCGTCTTTTAACAGGTATGGTATTCCATTTATATTAGTTGAAACAATCGGTACCTTAAAATAAATTGCTTCATAAAGCACTCTTGGCATCCCCTCTGAATACGACGGAAGAATGAATGCATTGCTAGATCTATAGTAATTAAACAAATCATTACCATTTTTTTTATATCCGATGAAATTCACAGTATTTACTAAATTATTTTGTATACAAAAATTGTTTAACTTTTTTTGAATATTATCTGATCCACCGCCAATAATATTGAATACAATATTTGAGTCTTTAAGATATTTTGCAACATGCAATAAATCAAAAATACCCTTTCTTTTCTCAAGAGACCCTACATACAATACACTAAATTTATCATTTTCTAATAATTGACTATTGTCAATATTTTCAAACCCTATAATAGGTTGAGTTTCTATTGTCTCGGGCTTAAAATTTTTATATTTATCTCTAATTTGCTTGCCAGCTGTCAAAATAAATGAACTTTTATTTGATACAATGTTATCAATAGAAAAAGATAGAAAAAATCGTATATATCCTAACAATGATTGACTTTTATTATTTACTTTCTCGTTGTAAGACCAATCTATGCCATGATATATGATATATTTTTTACGAAAAAGAACAAGAATTAAACAATAAAGTGCGTTAGAAAAAGTTGGCATGAATATTAAATTTTTTTCTGTTTTTTTTAACATTTTTATATAAAAAATTATTTTTTTTAAAATATTTTGTGGAGTTTCATATACTTTAATTGTCCCTGAGAGTTTTATTGTATGAAAAAATTCTTTCTTATTATTTACTGGAGAAATTAAGTTAATTTGATAGGTGTTATATTTATTGAAATAGTCTGCAAAAACTTCTTTACAGATATATTCACCATTAGCATTTTTAAATAAATTTGAATGGAATAATATATTTACTGTTTTCTTATCCATAAGCTGTTTCGATATATTTTTTTATGCATTTCTCTATTTTGTATTTATCTACAGACTTTATTGCATTGGTAGATAAAAGACTATAATCATCACTATTTATATTAATTACATATTTAAGTTGCGTAGTCCACTGATCATTATTTTTTACTACGTACCCGTTATAACCATTTTTAATGACTTTTGAGAGTGAGCCAACATCATTAACAATTGATGGAATACCTATTGACAATGTTTCAAGTATTGATATTGGCAAACCTTCTTTTCTTGAGGGCATTAACATAAAATTAACATCATCTAATAATTTAAATGGATTGTTATGGGAGCCGCAAAAATCAATTTTATCATCAATTTTTAATGCAATTGCTTGTTCTTTTAAGCTGTTCAGTTCTTGACCGTCACCGATAACCTTAAGATGCCAATTAAGATTAATTAAGTTTTTGTCTGATAAAAATTTTAACAAATTATCTAATCCTTTTACATAGACAATTCTTCCAAGAGTAGCAAAAATAATTTTATTTTTTGTAATATTTCTTTCAAGATTTATTCTAGAGAAATCTATTCCATTCTTAATTAAAACTATATTGTTTTGAATAGACATTTCTTTTTCAAGATAATTTTTTACACCTTCCGATATAGCAACAATTTTTTTAGGAATAATCTCATATAGTTTTTTAGTTACAAGATACCTTAATTTTTCTCTGGCATTATTTTTAGGATATATATCTATGTTATGAACCACAGGTAAAACCAATATTTTTGTAAAGATCGAAGCAATTAATGCAATTTTATTTGGTCTTTCAAGATGTGAAAAAACAGTTTTGATTCCTTTCTTTTTCAAATATTTTCTTAAATTAATTATTGAAATAAAATTTCCTCTGTCGCCTAAAATATGAATATTTATATTTTCAGATATTTCATCTAGTAATCTGTTATTTTTTTTTGAAAGTAGTATCAAATAAACTTTATAGTCTTTTGGAAAATTATTGATTTTATCTACTAATAATCTTTCGGCTCCACCTATCTGAAGATTATTTATTATAAAGCCAACTTTTTTCATTTATTTTTACTAAGCATTAGAAAGTATGGGAGCAATGATATAAGTATAAATATATGTTTATAATTAAACCCATGATTATCAAGAGAGGATCCAATGATCATTGCTAATGAAATAAAAAATAATGCCGTTCCATATGATTTAACAAATTTATTTTTGTTTTTGATTAATTGATTACCACAAAGCATTGTTCTTATCAGTAAAGAATAATAAAGAAAAAATCCTACAATACCAGTTTCAGCTAAATACTGTAGGGGAATAGAATGTGATGAAATAACCTGCGTCCTACTTCTGTTATTAAAGGTTGGATTGTAAGTATTTTCTAAGTCCGTAAATGAATTGAATCCCAGCCCAAATATAGGGTTGTCATTAAATTGACTGATTAATGCATCATAAATTACATTTCTCCCCTGTGTAAAGATTCTAAAACTCTCATCATAAAAGGATGAAGAATAGCTAAAATCTGTAAATTGAAAAAAAGTAGCAATATTATTTCCGAAAGATAAAATTATCATTGGAAAAATTGCGAGTAGTAGACTTCTAGATAAAATTGTTTTTGCATTTAATCTATTAAATATAAGATAATATGTTGGAAGAATAATTAAGAGAATAGCAACATTTAAGCGGCCAAGTGATACAAGAACTGTAAAACTTAGAATAATTAACATATAATTTGAAAATAATTTACTATTTGATACTTTCTTACCAGCTAAGAGAAAAACAATTGAAAGTATTATAAAAAAACCGACCTGACGTTCATTTGCTAAACTTACAAATGGTAAAAAAATATCTAGTGATAAAAATCCCCCAATTAATACAGCAAGTTTACACATTTTAACCCAAATCTTTTCAATTTGATTACTATTTATTGAGCTATATAATAAAATCATCAGTAAAAAATTATTCATAATGTTTAAATCATAGTTTTCAAAATAATAACTATGACTTAAAAAGAAATATATTGATATGACAAAGACATGAATAAAAAAGGAATTAATATTTGTTTTGAAAGAATAATTATTAAATAAATAAGTAAAAGCTGCAATAACTAATAAAATGAAACTAAAAGGGATTCCAAAAAAGTTATTGTAAAATCTATTTATAATTAATGAATCAAATAATATTATCAAGAAAAAGTTCGCAGGGTTTTTTATTGCTAAATAAAAAGCAACCAATATTACAGCTAGTGATAAAATTAAAGTCAAAATAAAAACCTTTTTATTACCCAAGAAATATTACGTATTCTTTGATTTAAATTAACATAGTTAGCATAACCTGGTGAACCTATTATAGTAGAGTCATTACTAAAAGATTTATTTACAACTTCTATAACATCCCTATACGATAAATTATTCATTCAATTCTCTCAAAACTAATATTATTTTGAATAATACAATAGTATAGAAAAAAAACATTGATAAGCTGTAAGCTGCAATTGTTGCCAAGGCATCAAGGGATAAATAGTAGCATGCAGAGAATACAAATACTAATAACGAAAAACGTAATACATTTATCTTGAGCTGTAATTTTTGCATTTTCAGCACATCTAAGACAGCTATAGGAATACTTAAGAACCTTGCGGCTGTAATAAAAATTAAGAATTGAGCCATTTGTCCAGATATTTTCCAATCACTTCCAAAAAATATTATAAATAAATGCTCAGCAAAAATTGTAATCAAAATGACTGGTAAAATAATTATTTTTGAAAATATTTTTAAAAAATCAAGAGTTGATTTGAGATATAATTTAGATTCTGATTTTTTAAAGTTTGCAATCTTTAAGTAATATACATTTGATATTGAGTTAGCAATTAATTTCATTGGTATTGACATGATAGTGTTGGCTAGAGCATAATAGCCTATAATTTGAAAATCATATATAGCACCCAGTGCTATAACAGGTATAGAGTAATTAATTTTTAGCATGCATTCTGAGAATAATTGATATTTCGGAAAATCAATATACTCATAAGCAAGCATCTTCATTTTGTTAAAAGAGGGTTTAACTCCCTTATTTTTAAGTTTTGAAAATAAGAATGTTATTCCCAAAATATCTTTTAATAGAAATCCTAAAATAAGACCGATTTTTAAATGCCCTTGAACTCCAAGAGTAAGCTTAATTAAGTTTCCAGATAAAGATTGTAATATTTTGGATATTGTTAAAGATTTGAAATGTTCAAATTTTAAACTTAAGAAAGTTAATTGTTCAAATATTCCTGATAAAAGTAGAGATAGTGGTATTAAAATCAATAATGAACTATCAAATCCCAAATTATAATTTTCAAAAAAGTTAAAATTTATTCCAAGCATGAATATTGATAAAAGGGATAGAGCTACAATAAAATTTATTATTAAACATAAATAAAATATATTAAATGCATCTTCTTTTTTCTCCGGAAGGAGAATAGTTAACCCATATCTCAAAGAAGTAAACGGCATTAATAAAGCAGAAATTGTTGTAAAGCTTGTTAAAAATCCAAATTCCGTAGGACTATAGATTCTGGTCAGTACTGGTAAAATTAAAAATGAAAAGATTTGTCCAATGATAATACCGCCTGAAAGCAGCGATACATCTCTGAAAAAAGATTTATTAAAAAGCATTAACTATTTTGTTTTTCAACATTATCATCCTCTGCATAATAATATTGATAATAATTGTAATTGTAATAATATTGTCCACCATATGACGTAAGATTTGAAACTTCATTGAGAACACAATATTCAATAGGAAATCCTATTTGCATCATGCCTTTCATAGTTCTGTCAAGAGCTGCTTTTTCTGTTTTCCCAGCTCTAATTATTAAAACAAATTGATCAAAATTAGGTCTCAATAAAATAGCGTCTGTGACAGCAATAATAGGAGGTGTATCAAAAATAATTATATCATAAGATTGTTTCAAATCCTGTAGTATAGATTTGAGCTTATCAGAACCCAGTATCTCTGAAGGGTTGGGTGGAATTGGGCCACAACATAATACATCTAAATTTTCAACCCTTGAATTTGTAATAATATCTTTTAATTTAAATTCACTTTTAACGAATAATTGAGATAAACCAGTTGTTTTCTTCGTATCAAAAATTTTGTGAACTACAGGTTTTCTCATATCTGCATCAACCAAAATAGTTTTTTTGCCAGCCAAAGCATACGTAACAGCCAGATTTGCTGCAGTTGTTGATTTACCTTCTTGAGGACCTGAACTACTGATTAAAATTGTTTTACCTTCTTTCTTTTGATTATCATAATTAATCGAGAAAGATAAAGATGTTCTTAAAGTCCTATAGGCTTCTGAAATTGGTGATTTTTTTTGTCTCTCAACAATTAGTTGTTTAGATCTTTGTTCGATAACCTCTTTATCTGAAAAAGCTGGTATCATTGAAACAATAGAGAGACCTTTTGATTCTAGATCATCAGTATCAGTTACAGTAGTATTAGAAAATTTTCTATAGAGCAAAAATATAATGGAAAAAATAAATCCTAAAAGTATACCAATTATGATACTCACAGGATAACTTGTTGGAGATACTTTTCTTGTATTAGGTATAGCTAAGTCTATGATTCTAATTTTACTAATTGTTGAAGCTTCTGCAACTCTAGATTCTTCAAATTCAGTCTTCATTAGAATGTAGGTCCGATCAATAATACTTTTATCTCTTTGAAGTTTAGAAAATTTCAAGAATTGATCTGGTAATATTTCGAGCTTTTCTTCGTAAACATTTAAGACTTCATTAAGCTGTTCTTTTTTTAAAATTAATTCTTTTTTCTCAGTATTTAATTGAATCAAATTATCGATTATTTCTTGCCTGTATATTATTGGATTTGATGATATTAATTTTGATGACACTAATTGCTTGGTTTCTTCGTTTATGGCTTTCTTTAAGTTTTCAATTTTGCTATTAAGAAGTTTTAAAGCATTCTCAGAACCACCTTTTGATTTAGTGGTAACAAACTCCGATTGAAGGGACGCCAGTTCACTTCTTAGCGAAACAAGCTGAGCATCAACAGTATTAATTATATTACCTGCAAAATCCATTTCTTCTTTAGAAAGTATATCTTCATAAAGCTCTATTCTTTTATCATAAACTTGGATTTCGCTGTCAGCTTCATAAAAGTTTGCTTCAACAACCTGAAGTCTTTCCAGAAGAAGTCTTGAATTTTCATCAATACTAAATATTTTATTGTCTTCTTGAAACAATCTTAATTCTTCTTCAATATCATTTAGCTCATTCTCCTTTTTATTTAATTGAACACTGAGGAATTCTTGAAGATGGGAGTGCATATTATTTTCCCATTGTAAATCATTTTCAATATAGGCTTCTACAAAAGTATTCAAGACAAAAGCAGCTTCATCAGGATTGAAAGATATATATGAAAGATTTAATACATCTGTATTTCTTGTTTTCTCAACTTCTATACCATTCATAATATTTGATATAGCAGAAGTTGCTAAATTAGATTTTTTCTCAAGTGCTTTTTCTAATGTTCCATAATCTGGTCTTTCTAGTAGTAAAATTTTTCTTATAGCTTGTTGTGGCAAGTTAAGTAAGTCAGAATTTTCGTTTCTTGTAAAAAGTAAGTGTACATTATCCTTTTGGTCAGATTCCATAACTTTGTCAATAGCTTTCTTAGCAATTGTTCTTGATTTCAAAATTTGAATTTCATTATCAATTGTATTGAATTCTCTTCTAAGAGACATTGCAAAAAGAGGATTGTTTTTACTCGCATCATCTTCAATAAAAATAGTTGTAGATGCTTGATATCTTGGTAAGCTGATAAAAACAAGTAGCATATTAAGCAGGATGCTAATACCAATAATTAATAGGATTATTTTTTTAAATTTATTGAACAAGAAAATTAGCTCTTGCAAGCTAAACGATATATCATTTTGATCTAGATTATTATTTGACATGCTAGTTAAGCTTATCTATTGTATACAAGAGATTTAATAATTGAAAAAGAACCGTTACAACCCTTGCTTGTTGGTTTGAAAATTTGAAAGATCTTGTTTGATTAACAATAATTGTATCTCTAGGTTTCAACATGACATCGTTGGAAACCGAATTTGCTGTATTACTTAGGTTACTAATGTTTACAACTTTTTTGGTATCACCGGAATTAATAATCACTTTTTTATAATTTGCCCCTTCTTTTAATCCTCCTGCAAAGGAAAGTGCTGTATTAAGATCAATTCCATCATAAACAAGATAAGTGCCTGGTTTAGGAACATGTCCCCAAATATTAATTGAGAATCTTACTATACCATCATCTCCAGTGACATATTCTTCTGATGACAAAACAAGATTTGGTGTACTTGAAATTCCTTGAGTGTAAACAGAACTAGTACATAAAACATACAGTAGTAAGGCTAAAATATTTTTCTTCATTTGTCGACTAATATATTAATACAATTAAGATTAAAAAAACCAAAATTTATTTTTTTTACTAAAAGCAATTTTTTGCAATTCTTCGCCTATAATAAGTTTATTTGCATTATGATTAAATAATTCACCATTGTTTTCTTTAAATTTTGATTCTAAAAAATTTAATGCATCTTTTAAGCAAAAGTTTCTAGAAGAATTATTGTGTGCGTCTGAGCCAATTAAATCACACATTGAATTTTCAATTAATTTAATGCTTGTATCTTGGCATGTCCTTCCAAAATGACCTAAGATACTTGAAGCATTAATTTGTAAGATGTAATCTTTATTTTTCCAATGTTTTGCAATGTTCAAGTGATTCTGAATTGCATGATATCGTTCAGGGTGAGCAATGATTGGGCATACTCCCTTTGCTTGTAATCTAAAAAACACTTCATCGACAGTTCTTGGCAGAATAAATGGATCAAATTCTATTAGCATGTATTTACCGCCAATTAAAGTAAAATTTTCTTCTAAAATTTCATCCAAATTTAAATCATAGTACACTTCCATACCTTGAATGATTTCGATATTAATTTTATTTTTTTTTATTTCCTCTTCTAAGAGTTTTTTTTGATTAATCATTGAGCTAATTTTGCAAGACTTTATTCTTGGATGCTGAAAATGAGACGTATTAATAATAGTTTTAGTGCCATCTTCAGAAGCTTTTCTGATCATATCCATTGACATTTCAATTGATTTGGATCCGTCATCAACATTAGGAAGAATATGGTTATGAAAATCAATCATAAAACATAAAGTAGTAATAAAAATGGTATTATTTTAGTATAAAAATTAGTATTGTATTTTATCCATCAAATAGTAAATTGTTGCTGTGAGAAATATAGGAATTATTGGAAAAGGTTTTGTTGGTTCTGCTGTTGCCCAGGGTTTGAGTAGCGCAAGTGGTTATGAGTCAAGCATTAGAATTTTTGATAAAGATTCATCAAGAGCAACTCACACTTTGAGTGAAACTATAAATGAATCAGATATAATTTTCATTTCAGTTCCCACTCCAGCAAATTTAGATGGATCAATAGATTTATCTATTTTAAAAGCCTCTCTGCAAGAATGTAACGATCTGATAAAAGACAATAATCCAATTTTTTTAGTGAGGTCTACTGTTGTCCCTGGAACGTGCACTATGCTTCAAGAAGAATTTCAAAAACTAAGTATTGTTTTCAATCCTGAATTTTTGACAGAAAGATCTGCTAATTTTGATTTTATTAATCAATCTAGAGTGATTCTTGGTGGCCAAAAAGAATTAACAAGGAAAGTTAAATCCTTATATAAGGATAGATTTGGAGATTTTCTTCCTGTAATTGAAACAAATTTTGAAACTGCTGAACTAATCAAATATATGAATAACTTATTTTTTGCAACCAAAGTTTCTTTTTTAAATGAAATGAAACTCATTTCTGATAAAGTCGATGCAGATTGGGACACAGCTATAAATGGATTTATTTTGGATGGAAGAATTGGACACTCACATTTGAATGTACCAGGTCCGGATGGAAAATTGGGTTTTGGTGGCAGTTGTTTCCCGAAAGACATTCAAGCCCTTATTTCTTTTTGTGAAGAAATTAATGTCGAACCAAATGTTCTAAAGGGAGCTTGGAAGACAAATCTTGAAGTTCGTCCTGAAAAAGATTGGGAAAAACTTGAAGGTAGAGCTGTTTCTAGCAAAAAAGATGGTATATAGAAGTTTACTTCTTTTTAATAAATCACATTATTATCAATACTTAGTCAATATTCATTTTATATAATAAATTCGTGATATAGTTTTTTAGAAAAAAAGGGCCCATAGCTCAATTGGTTAGAGCAACGGACTCATAATCCGCAGGTTCGGGGTTCAAGTCCCTGTGGGCCCACAATGAGCAGTCATTCATATTTATCAAATCCAAAAAATGATGATATTTATATAAATATCAATGGGGAACTATTTCATAGAAGTGAAGCTAAAATTTCTGTTTTTGATAGCGGTTTTCTTCTTGGAGATGGAGTGTGGGAAGGTATTCGTTTACACAAATCTAAACTTGTATTTATTGATGAGCACTTTGACAGACTTTTTAACAGTGCTAAAGGTATCTCATTAGATATCCCACTTTCAAAAAATGATATCTTATTAGAAATAAACAAAGTTCTAGAAAAAAATTTAATGAAAGACGATGTTCATATAAGGTTAATAGTTTCAAGAGGCAATAAAATCACCCCATACCAAAATCCTAATGCAAATGTAGGTCCAATCAATTTTGTTATTATTCCTGAATACAAAAAAACAGATCCAAAAATTTACGAGAAAGGAATTGTTATTGGTCGAGTTCCCATTATTAGGCCATCACAAAATATTTTAAGCACTCACTATAACACTTTAAGTAAGCTCAATTGCATATTAGCTAGTATAGAAGCTAATAAACTTGGATTTGATGAGGGGATTATGAATGATCCTAATGGGAATATAAGTACTTGCAATTCAACCAATCTTTTTTTTATTAAGGGTGATCAGGTTTTAACTTCGACTGGTAAATATTGTCTAAATGGAATTACAAGAAGCAAGGCAATTGAAATTTGTAGCTCAAATAATATTTTATGTTCGCAGGAGGATTTTACTTTTGAAGATATTTCCAGCTGTGATGAAGCTTTTGTCACTGGAACTTTTGCTGGAATCATTCCTGTTTCAAAAATAGAAAATAGAAATTTGAAATCATTAAATTCTGATTCTTTAGTACACAAAATAAGATATTTGTATAATAATCATATTCAAGAAAAAATTAATTTGTAATGATAATAGCTTGTTGGTCTGGACCTAGAAATATTTCAACTGCTTTAATGAGATCATGGTCATCTAGAGAAGATACATTTGTGACTGATGAACCATTTTATGCTTACTATTTGAAAGCGACTATGAAAAATCATCCAATGAGGGAAAAAATAATTAAACATTATTTATCTGATTATGATAAAGTGGTTCATTATTTAACAGGTAAAAATCCTCATCAAAAAAAAATCTGGTATCAAAAACATATGGCTCATCATTTAATTGATTTAAGCAAGATTGAGTGGGTTAAAAATTGTGAAAA
>CETP01210908.1_pt1 | contig 14638 bp, 7 predicted proteins | sample 531311 | NCBI WGS metagenome assembly CETP01 (sample SAMEA2622657, study PRJEB7988) | marine metagenome | biome: marine biome (ENVO:00000447); feature: surface water layer (ENVO:00002042); material: "saline water (ENVO:00002010), including plankton (ENVO:xxxxxxxx)" | depth 5 m | reverse complement strand
ATATACGGCCAAATGCCAACACCATACTACGATGCTAATGATGGCTTCCCATCATATTTATTGATAAATGATGGGCAAGGAAACTTTAAAGATATGACAAAAGAATTTGGCTTGAACGAAAAAAGATTTAGGCGCACATACAGTTGCTCCTTTGTTGATCTAGATAAAGACAATATTCTTGATCTAATAACTGTCAATGATTTTGCAGGGATAGACATTTATAAAAATGATGGTAGCAAGTTTACAGATATTACAAAAACAATTATCTCTGAAAAATCAAGTTTTGGCATGTCACACTCTATAGCAGATTATAATCTCGATGGTGAGGATGACCTTTTTGTTTTAGGTATGTCAAGCACAACAGCAAGTAGATTAGAGCAAATGAACCTTAATCGCCCTGGTTATGATAAACGCAACTCAGCAAGAGTAAAAATGGGATATGGTAATAGACTTTACACAAAAACTAAAAATGGTAATTATGAGGAATATCCTTTTGAGAGCATAAATGAGATAGTTAAGACAGGATGGTCATGGGGAGTTACTTCCATGGATATGGATAATGACATGGACCATGACCTATACATTACAAATGGTAATATGAGTAAAAAAACAGCAAAGGATTATTGCTCGGTATACTGGCGACATGATGTATATACAGGAAATTCTCAATCCAATAAAGTCCTTAAAGATTTTTTTGCAGATTTAACTTATAACATTGAGCTAGAGGGTATGTCATGGAACCCATTTGAGACTAATCATTTAATAATGAACTTAAATGGAGATGATTTTATAAAAATTGGCTATTTATATGATGTCGCATTAGAAAATGATTCAAGGTGTACAATAAGCGATGACATTGACAACGATGGCTTGACTGATATAATTGTTTCCACAACAAGACACCATAGTTATTTTGTTGATGGGAAGTTCCCCGATGAAAGTATCTACATATTTAAAAATGAAATAGAATCAGCGAGAGAGAACAATTGGGTTGGAATAATTTTAAAAACTGAAGTGCCAGGTTTTCACCAAATTGGAACAACCATTCATATAAAAATGGCGAATGGAATTCATCTTGAAAGATCAATGATTAACGGTGACTCATTTAGATCTATACACCCTATGAAAAAAACATTTGGCCTTGGTAGTATTTCAAAAATAGAATCTATTGAAGTTAAATGGCCAAATGGTATTAAAGAAGAAATTCGGAACCCAGTTGCAAATAAATATTATTCTTTTCCATCTGAATTAACTTCTAAGAAAGAATTAAGTCTTCGTTAATAGATACTTTAAACTTTTTAAGTAGTCTATCTCTTGCAACTTTATCATTTCGCTTTTTATTCATTTTTGACAATCTCATAAAAATTTGAGCTTTAACCTCATTAAATGATCTAATCTGAGATTCTATCTTTTCAATAATTTTTATGATATAAAATTTATTTCCCCTTTTAAATGGTTTACTTATTGAACCATTTTCTAAACTAAACAATGAACTGTACGGATCACTTTCAGAACTTGGAATAATAAATTTTTGCTCTGCTCCGAACTTTGGACTCTTTTGTAACTTAATATATTTATATATATCACTGAAATAATCTTTATTTTTAATTATTTTTTTATAGTGCTTTTGTGCTAGGTCAACATCATTAAACCACAATAATTGAGTAAGGATTTTTGGGGAAACACTAAAGTCTGTTTTATTTTGATTATAATAGGCTAACATTTCCTTATCTTTTACTTCTAAGCCTTTTTTAAATATATTAAGATCATAAAAGTTTCTTATTCTAGTACTTAGCTCATCCTCATATTCTTCCAAATATAATGGACTATTTTGCATACCCATATTTAAAGCAGTATTATGATTTACTTTGCTACTAATCAATCCTTTGATAAAACCATAAGCCATTTTTGGGTCAGCTAATTGATAACCAAACAAATTTTCCTCTTCATTTAATTCATTTATAAACCATTCTCTATTTAAATTGATATTATCATACCTGCCAATATTTTTTTTAAAATTTGTTTTTTCAATAGCGGAGATTATATCTTTACCAACTATATTGTTTTTTAACGCATTTGAAAAATTAAGCAATGAGCTTTTATCAATATAGAAGCCTGATTCATTAAGCAGTGAATCTGTGTATTGTATAAAATATTCCTGGAGCGGCTTTTTCCATAGTTCTAAAACTTGCCTAATCAACATATCTTTTTGATATTTATAGTCAGGTAATTTAGTATCCTCTTTTTCATTATTTATTTTAATTATACGAAAAGATTGACCGTCATCAATTGGTTTAGTTACCTGACCAACATTGTATTTCCAAAGCTCTCTATCTACAGCTTTAATTCCAGAAAATAATTTGGTCCAGTGAGATAATCTATCATTTGGGTTACCTTCAACTTTTGAGAAAGACCTTTGCAAAAATACAAAATCCTCAATTTTTGAGCGATTATAAATGTCATTTGCAATACCATATGCCTCTTTTTTATCAGGCACTTTAATAGTTTTTGTTTTGATATAAGGTATTACAATAACAGATATATTCCTCTCCATCTTATAATGCTGATAGATTTTTTTTAAACTGTCTTCTGGAAAAACTTTATTTAATATTTTTTTATCAAATAATAAACCCGCAAGCGTTCTTTTAGACCATAGCTTCATTTCTTTTTTTATTTCATGATTATATTGTATGCGCATTTCCTCAATGTCTTTTTCTTTTATAATATCTGTTAAAAATTCTTTAATTTTCTCAATTTTTAACGAATCTGTTAGAGCATTAAACCGTGCTTCAGGCATATATTTGTGGAAAGAGGACTTTGATATCTTTTGATTCCCAATAACAGCAATAGTATCATTATCAAAACCTGAACCACAGCCAAATAGACCAAATAAAAAACTAAAAATGATTATTTTAAATATTACCATCTAAATGTTAAAAATTTTAAGGTTGCCAATTATCATCCATTGAAAATACTAGATCAAATGAATCTACCCTGCCTCTTGATTTTCTACCAAGATCATCATTCGTAGCTCTCATCCACTCGATCATTCTTTCTTTCATTCTTTTTAAAACAGCTTTGTGGCCAATTCTAGGTGCCAAATTATGTATTTCATAAGGATCACTCTCCATATCATAAAGTTCATCTACACTAAAAGGGTTGTAAACATATTTCCATTGTTTAGTTCTTACCATTCTAATCGATGTGAGGCATGGCTCATAACCATGAAATTCGGAAAATATACTATCCCGTGCATTGCTATTTTGATTATTATTTAAACCTGTTAATGAAAATCCGTCTGTTTTTGTATCATTCGATATGTTAGCGTAATCGCATATTGTATCAAATAGATCAACATGACTGACGAATGAATTTATTACTTTGCCAGGCGTTAAAGAATCAGGGTCCCTAACTATCAATGGTATCCTATGAGTCTCCTCGTACATTTGAAACCCTTTATTAAATATTCTATGACTACCAATCATATCACCATGATCTGTCGAAAAAATAATTACAGTATCATCATAAAGGTTCATTTTTTTTAAGTATTTAATAATTCTTCCTATTTCACTATCGATGTACGTACAATATCCCCAGTACGCAGCAATCATCTTTTGCCAATCTTTCCACGTTAAATGACCAGCATTCCAGCGCAAAATTTCTTTCTGCTGAATTTCAGGTTTATTAACAAATGGATCATCAAAATTACCCCATTTTTCAATGGATATTGGATCATACATTGTATCATAAGGTTCTGGCACCATATAATCCCAATGAGGTCCTTTAAAGCTTGTCATGATCATAAATGGATTTTCTGCATCTTTATATTGCTCTATCAAACTAATTGTTTTATCCGTAGACCATGTCTCTTGCATTTGGTTATAGTCTAGGCCTGACTTTCCATATGCCGGGGGATTAGAAACACCCCACTCAGAATCCATTAGATGTGATCCATGGTAATCATAGAAATGCTCAATACCCATATTTTTTAGTTCATCATAATAACTTCTATATAAGTGCCAGTTTGCTAAACCCCAAAATTTGTTTTCCCCCTCTCTCGGTAGATGCCACTTTCCTACATAACCTGTTAAATAATCATTGTCAGAAAGAACCTGAGTCCACGATTTTTTATCAAGTATGTTTTTATCAAATACACCATTAAAGTTATCCCCAACGTTTGTTAATTGACCGTGATTGTGGGGAAAAAGACCCGTAAAAATTGATCCTCTAGATGGAGAGCACAAAGCAATAGGCGTGTAAGCATGGGAAAAATTAATTCCCTCTTTTGCAACTTCATCTATATATGGAGTTTTACATTGAGTAGAGCCATTACAACTCAGTGTATCATATCGCTGTTGATCCGTAAGTAAAAATAAAATGTTTTTCTTTTTCTTCATAATTTCAACCCTAAATTACTATGCTAAATTTCAATTCCTAAAAATTTATTATTTTATGCACATAATTTTATTTACTGAGTGTTTCCCATTCCACATTGTATGAAAAAAGTAAATTCCTGAAACAATATCAGCTCCTATCTTATCCACCCCATTCCAAGTGTATATGTTTTCTCCAATGTTGAGCATCAATTTGTCTTCAAATATATTCCTTCCTAAAATATCATACACCTTAATTTTTACAATTTGAGCCTCAGAAGAAAAAATTGGAACGCTAACATTAATATTAAATGGGTTAGGAAAATTAGTTCCAACCTTTACAGTAAATGGTATTTTCGGCTCTTCATCATCTAAATCTAAAGATATATAATTATGATTTTGCTCTTCAGGAGTACCTAAAATAATTGAGCTCTCCCATGCATTATAATTTGAATTATCAAGATCAGGATTTTTTAATTCTAATGTAGTACCGTATCCATTGGGTAAATATGGCCAAGGCTCGCTAACATCATAACCAACACTATCGACTAAATTCCCAACATTATCATATACTCTAACCATATCTCCACTTCCTGATAAACCAAAACCTAAATCTCCAATTATATTATTTACATGTGGATATATGTTTTTAAATGCAAGTGAGTCTCTAGAAATGACGAGGTATGCCCCTGAAAGCAAAGTCATATTAGGCGAAATTTCAAATATATGGTCATCATTATCATCCTTAATTATCCAATTGGAAATATCAATAATAGATTCAGAGTTATTATAGATCTCAATCCAATCTTCCGCATTATATTCATCAGATGAGTTGTAATTAATTTCATTAATTACAACCGACCTTTCAGTTGGAGGCCCAGTACTATAAACCGCCTCAATAAAAATAGTACTGTCCGGTGCAAAATCTTGACTATCTAAATATAAAACTAATTTTTCTTCATGAATTATTTCTTGATCGTTTACCAACCACCATAAGAATTGATTTTCAAATTCGGGAACTGGATCTAAGCTAATTGTTGTTCCTATAAAGTATTTTCCTTGCCAAGGATAATCGTCTGGAACAATAGAATTCAATTTAATTTTTCCTAAATTATTTTGTTCTGCCAGGTTAATGTTCACGATTCCACCCAGATCAAATTCATCAATTAGATTATCCCACCCCACCTCATATCTAACGTTTGCAAATTCATACAATCTTTCTAACTCATCGGTCCATTCACCCATATTATTTATCCCATCTCCTATCCAATTAGATGGACAATATGTGCATGTATTTTCCCAACGGTCAATGTGATAGGGCATCTCATTTGAAATAACTTGGCTCAAACTGTCAATTATATTTGTTAAGTAAAACGGGTCAAAAGAAGTATTAAAAAGATCAGCAAAAGTATTAATAAACTGGTTCTTAAATTCAGAATTTACGATCAACTGAAAATATTCATGAAAGCCACCATTTAAAGCAGTGTTCTCAAAAATACTCTCCTCTGGAGGGTTATATTGCTCAGGATATTGATTAAAACCTGCATCAAGGTCATTCAAAATAAATCTCCACTTATGATCGGGTGTATACCACCTTTTATAATTACCGCCAATCCAGTCGTTATTACCAGCGTAAAGTTCTACAACAAGATAATTTATCCAACTTTCCATATCAATTAATGTCTTGGCTAATTCATAGTTTTGATTCTGACTCATATCATTTTGTATTAAAAAGTTTCGCATACTATTCCAATTATCAGTGCTTCCAAAATTTGCCCAAGTTCCATAGGAGTTCTCAACAATATCTAAACTATTAAAATCAACAGTATGGTGATTTGCAATAAAATGCTCATTGATTTTTTCTCTAATATTATAAATGCCCCAATAGTTTCCGTTTATAAATAATACGGCTTGCCTGAATGCTTGATAATCCAAATTAATATCTCTAGCAATCATGGCTCCTAGACCATCTCTGATCATCGTTGAAGATTGATCATTCCCTGAGGGCCTTAGCAAAATATTTTTGTATTGATTTATCTGCAAATTAGGAAAAATCTGATGCTTAATAACCTCAGTGCCATATTTACCTCTAGCAAAAATTGCTATTGCTTTTTGAGGCATGCCCCTCATCCAATGGCCATGAATTTGCATTCCAGCATTTAATTTAAATCCCTGAGATCCATCAGTCTCGAAAAACTCGATATGTACTGGGTGTTCCCAATCCTCACACCCATACTCTCTCATGTTACTGTGGGGGCAATCAGACCACCAATTTGCTCCAAAAAAAGGAAATCCATTTTCAGCCTCATTTCCAGCGACCAATAAGCCGCTATCTGATCCAAAGAAATAATTTGAATCAGATATCAATGACACCACAGGTAGCTCTCTGAGTAAATTATCATTAAAATAAGAATTAGTTATTACTTTACTGGGGAAATAATCTTCCTTAAAAGATCTGACTTTTAGTATGAGATTTTCCTCAATTATGATAGATGAAAATATTTCATCATTAATCGTTGGGTCGCTGCCATTTGTAGTGAACCGATATATAATATTATCTTCAGAGTTTATTATAGAGACCTCTTCACCATAAGGGTAAAACCCTCCAATGATATTTAACTCAGGTGGGTCATTGAAACCCATATAAGATGTGCCTAAGTTCTCATTCATTGGAGTAGGTAGATCAAAATAACGCCAATTCGTATGACTTTCTGCATCTAATCCAAAGCTCATATTGGTTAAGATACTTGGGAAACTAATGGAATCAACAATGATTCCAGCCTCATTAGATAAAACTAATTGTTCACCATCACTATCTAATTTAAAATTCGTATGATAATGCCCTATGGGCTGTGGAGAAAGAACATCATTTAAAATTGGACTTACATAATGATCTTCCTCTGTATTTGAATATTCAACACTCAAAAAAGGAATGACTGTCATATCTGAGCTACTCTCACTTACGTTATGAACCTGAATTGCTATTACATTCCAACCCTGAACGAGAATATCCTGCCAGCCGCTAATATTATATTCTAAGGGAATTCCCCCTTGATAAATGACTGCTTCATGGTTCGAACTAGCTAATGTGCTTAAAGATGGAAAAGATCCTAGAACATTATCTCTAGCGATCTCCTCACCATTTATATATGCTATGAAACCATCATCATAATCAATATGAAGCATTATTGACATGATATCAGAGATAGATTCTATGTAAAATATTTTTCGTAGCGCTAAACCTGGCGATGATGGGATTATTGTTTCATCATCATTATCACCATAACCAAAACCACTTCCAGATTCAGGCCAGTTGAGAGTAGCATCAATATCTCTCCAATTTTGAGGGATACTATATGATCCACCTGCAAAAGCATATTTCCAATTAGATCCTTGATCAATTAATGTTTGCCATACAGTACCACTACCCCTATGCACAATATTATCGCCAGAACAATAAATAATTTCAAAACCATTAGGAGGAATTTGAAGTTCTGGAATGTTCCACTTGTAAATGTCATTTACATCATCAGAAATCCAATATCCTCCAAGATCTAAAACATTTGATGAAGGATTTTTAATTTCAAACCAATCATTAAATCTATCATACCTATCAGGGTATAGGGAATTGTTCGATGAAACTATTTCATTTATGATTACTTCTTGTGCATTTATAATTTGAAAAAAGATAAAATAAGTAAAAACTAGATGAAATATTTGTCTCATTTTATAAATTGAAAATTATAATACGATAAATTGAAAAATAAAATTTTGAAAATTTATTTAAAAAGCATTTTGGAAGGAATGACTTGTTGATTGATATCATTACTTTCGATTTCAACAAATAATGAATTTCTAGTTATGCTTTGAAAATATTCTATTTCAAACGAGTGAAGACCTTTGCTAAGTGCAATTCTAGATGGAGCTGCAAAAATTGGGTCTAAACCAGCTTTACCATTGATTTCAGAAATGATTTTCCCTCCAATTTTCAATCTACTTCCATCATTTGATCTTAAATAAAAAGTGTAAATATCCTCCTTAGGGACCAAAATATTACCGCTTAAAACTAAGCCGTAATTTTCTTTTCTGTTTGATACACTAGAGCTTATGTCATCAATAAAACCTTCTTTAATTACAGTTTCATCTTCAAAATCAGGTATTTTGCTCCAATTTCCCTCATAATATTTATACTTAAGACCATTTTCTGTAGTATTTATACTAATTGCCGGCAATGGTTTCTGCTTGAAAAATGAAATTTCATAATTTGATGATGGTTTATTATTTTCAAAAACTTTTACAACCAAAACGCCAGATTCTTTGACATCAAAGGGTTCTTTATAATCTGTAAAAGTACTTGAGCTTGGAGTTTTATATGATATCTTTCCATTACCCATTAAACTTCTTAGTTCTATTTTAATATCATCAATAAAAGTTCTCGATTCAGGGCTTACTAAAATTCTATTCTTTAAATAAGCTGACTCGTCTCCAAGTTTGATTTCTAATGATGCGGTTCCTTGATCATTTATATAATATGATGATTGAGATTCTTCATTTTTGTTTTCTACATTCATTTTTGTAATCACATCAATGACTTTTCTATCCTCATACCAAGGGTTAATATTTAGATTCCAACCTTTGAGATTATTAACACTATATTTCTTAGTTATTCCACTCTCGGTTTGCTCTCTACTCATTGATAAGTCTACCCATTCTACTTTATTTTTTTTTGAAGAAACCGGAACCATTAAATCAATGTAATCCCAGCTTGGCGGTAGGTGATCTGAAATAGATATTGTTTTTTCGGTGAAAGAGTAATCAAAGCCTGCTAATCTTTTAATAATTGGTAAAACAATCGCTCCATCCCAATTGTAATACATCGATCCCCATGGTTTATATTCAGGCGTCCAGACCTCGGGTGCAATTGGAAACCCGTAGTCCCTATACATTCCATTTAGATGACTAAGAGTGATATGTAAAGCCTCTTTATCAATGTTATTTTCAAACATGCCCTCTATTACTTGCCATGTACTAATAGTTGAAACTTCAAAAATTCCATTTTGAACTGCAGATTTTGCTCTAACGTCTAAAGCAACAGGTCCTAAAAAACCTTGCTCAGTATCCATTATCCAACTGTCTGTTAAATCTCTAGCCCAGTCATCTGGAAAATCTTTTGACATTAGAGCCGCAAGGTGCCATATGTCTTTACCCTGATAATCATAATTACCATAATAATTATCAGACTGCACCTCCCATGATTTAGCTAAATCTGCCACGGCATCATCGTATGATCTATCCCAATATTTCACATGATTTTTTTTCTTCAATACTTTTGCCATTTCTTTAAGATGAGAAGATGCAAGTGCTGTGATTGCAGGATCTGCCTGAATACCATTTTTGAAAAGTTCATGATACATATTATATGATTTTTTTAGAAACTTTTTATCTCCCGAATGTTCATACATCATCCATGCTCCTGGAATGGTATAGACTGGAGTAAACCAAACCGGAGAATACCAATTAATACCAAAATTATCTGGCAATCTGCCTCCATCTTTTTTAAAAGGTAATAGATTTCCCCAGTTTAAAACATTACCAAAACCATACTCCCACTTGTCTACTACCCAAGACCCCATTCTAGCATAAACAGATGAATCCCACAAATGAAGTCCCATAAAATTGTTAATAGCAGTTTGTGTATGAGGATATTCCATATATCCCTCATCGACATCAATGAAGTACATGAAATAAATAGCCCATAAGTAATAATATGTTTCAACAACAGATCGATCTGAGCATCTAAAATATGGAATTTGATCATTCAATAATTGATTCATATGATTGGTTTTACTTGAAAGTGCTTTTTCAACATTACTTCTTACGGACTTTATATTTGAAATAACCTCACTATAGTTATCACCAATAGAATAAAATATTGCTGTGCCTGAAGAATCACAATCAATGGTAAAATCAAAAATCGGAACTTTATTTTCATCGTATGAACCGTTATAATTATTATTAATAGACTTCGTAGAGCTAATACACACGCTCATGCCGTCGTACATCATCCTACCTCTTACAGCATTTTTTCCCCAATTAGGCTTAACCATCATATCTGATGATTCATATATTTTTATTGCATTATCTTTTGAATCAAAAGAAATAGTAGATTCTAAATTTTGTTGCCAAGGAACACCCGCATCGTCTCCATCGAATGTTGGAAGTTCCATAGGATTGTGAAAACCAGTGCCATTGAACCTGATTTTTATCGGTTTTGATGATTTAATTATAGAACATACAACATCATTCATCGAAATGAATTTAGTCTCAATAATTTGAACCCCATCAATATCGTACTCAGTTATTTGTCTATCAGGACGCCAAATTAACTTTTCAGGTTTTGGATATTTATACTCTTTATCATTGTATAGAACAGTTCCATAGGCTCCTTTGGTTAAACGGTAGAACTCCCAACCCCATTTATCATTACCATAACCATAATTAGTTTTAGTCATACCAAAACCTCTAGAGCGCATGTCTCTAAAAAACGGATGAGTAAGACCCAATGTTTCATATTCTGAAACACCTTCCCAGTAGGCGCCAGTTTGTCCTCCAACATAATACATTTTATTTCCCGCTAGAAAACCATGTTGAATACCATTAATATCTTTCTCCAACATTTTACAATAATCATGAAATGGTGGTGATATGGAGTTACTTATGCCGATATTAACAGCAAAGAATAAAATAAATAGTTTTATCATCTACATTTAATTAATCTTGCATTTTAAATTTAATCATAAATCAAGTAGTTTATTGTCGTTTTTTGTTAAAAATAAAATATTCTTTACATAAATTTCAAATGTATGAGCTATATAATTTAAGGAAATAGTAATATGAAAAATTTTATTCCAATCCCATTCACTGATGTCGAGCTAAAAGATAATTTTTGGTCAGAGAGACTAGTTATAAATCAGAAAAAAACTTTAACTGCAAACTACCAACATTTGAAGAAGCAAGGGAGAATTGATGCTTGGACATGGAAAAAAGGACAACCTAACAAACCACATATATTTTGGGATTCGGATGTGGCCAAATGGATAGAGGCAGTTTCCTACCATCTAGCGAATAAGAGAAATAGATCTCTTGAAATGAAGGTTGATCATGTCGTAGACATTATGGCAAATGCGCAGCTTAAGAATGGATACCTAAACTCCTATTTTATCAATGTAGAGCCTGATAGAAAATGGACAAATTTAAGAAACGAGCATGAACTTTATTGCGCAGGACATTTAATTGAAGCTGCCGTTGCATATTATCATGCGACAGGTAAGGACAAGTTTTTAAATGTGATGAGAAAATACGCGGACCTAATACATAAACTTTTTGGGCCAAAAAGAAATCAGAAAAAAGGTTATCCTGGTCATCAAGAAATTGAGCTAGCACTTGTAAAGCTTTATAGAGTAACTAATGATAAGAAATACTTAGAGCTGTCTAGATTTTTTTTAATGCAAAGAGGAAAGGATCCACATTATTTTGAAATAGAACAAAAGAAGTTTGAAAAAAAATACCCTGGAAAATTCTATATGCATCCGCCATTAATAAATAGAATTTACAGCCAGACTCATAAACCTGTAGTTGAACAACGTGAAGTGGTTGGACATGCTGTAAGAGCTGTTTATATGTACTCTGGGATGACCGATGTTGCAAAAGAAACAAATGATAAAAAACTTAAAAATGCCTGTAAAAAACTCTGGGAAAACTTAACTCAAAAAAGAATGTATATTACAGGAGGTATTGGGCCAACGCATCATAATGAGGGATTCACATTTGATTATGATCTGCCTAATGAGACTGCATATGCTGAGACTTGTGCCTCGATTGCACTTGCAAATTGGGCTCATAGAATGTTTCATTTGGAGCCAAACTCTGAATACATTGATGTTCTTGAAAGAACTATTTATAATGGAATATTAAGTGGTTTGAATTTAAAAGGGGACAGGTTTTTTTATTCAAATAGATTAGCTGCATTGCCTAAAGAAATCGAGGCAAATCCCCATGGATTTAATTTAGAACGTCAACCCTGGTTTGATGTAGCATGCTGCCCGACAAACATTGTTCGCTTTTTACCAAGTATTCCTGGGTTTATTTATTCAAAAAATAAAATTGGTGTGAGTATCAATCTTTATATACAGTCAAAAGTTGTAGTTGATTTAAATGGTCAGAGTGTAACAATTAACCAAAAAAATTCTCAACCTTGGGATGATAAATGTTCAATTGAAGTTGATAATGAATCGAGAAAGGATATTAACTTATTTTTAAGAGTACCGTATTGGTCCAATAAAATTAAAGTAAAATTGAATAACAAACTAAAAAAGCTAAAAGTATCTAAAGGGTATTGTTCCTTGACTATTCCGATGAACAGTAAGTCTAAACTTGATATAGATCTTGGAATGGATATCAATTTGGTTGATTCAAATCCTAACGTTAGACAAAATTTTGGGAAGCAAGCTATTCAAAGAGGCCCTATGATTTATTGCATGGAAGAGATTGATAATAGTACAGATTTACACAAAATATTAATTAATAAAAAGTCCTTAAAAGCAAAAAAAGGATTATTAAATGATTATAACTATACTTTTATATCAGGTGATGCAAGAAAAGCTGATAAACTAGGTTGGAGTAAAAAACTATACTCAAATAAAAGTATCAAAAAATTTAAAAATAAGAAAATAAAAATGATTCCTTATTTTTTATGGGCAAACCGCAAAGTAGGTGAAATGAAAGTGTGGTTTATAAAAAATTAATTAAAAAAACATTTTCATTTATCTATGTCTAATACGCACCTAAATCCGATATGATTTGAAGAAGTAGTTTCGGAATTCCCAGTTCTTCTGCTAACTCTATATCCGCTACAATAACTATCATTACACAAAAATGAGCCACCTCTCAAAACTCTATGATTATTATTATCATTTGGTTTTCTTAACGGCCCCAAAGGATTAATGCATAGACTATCAGACTTACGCTTTTTATAAATATTTGGGTCATAATAATCTGAGCACCATTCCCATACATTTCCAGCCATATCATTCAGCCCATATCCATTGGAATTAAAGCTTCCTACAGGAGAGGTCAAATAATATCCATCTTCTAAAGAATTTTTAACAGGGAATACACCTTGCCAAAAATTAGCACGCATTGGAGATGCATTGATTGAAATATCGCCCCAAGGATATTTTTTATTTTTTTTGCCTCCTCTTGCAGCCCACTCCCACTCTGCCTCAGTAGGCAGTCTTTTGCCAGCCCATTCTGCATATGCATTTGCATCCTCCCATGATACATGAACAACTGGGTAATTCATTTTATCTTCGATAGATGAATTTTTGCCATTAGGTTTTCTCCAGTTAATACCTTCTACCCAAATCCACCACTTTGATTCATCATCAAGATTAATTGAAAATTGAGGTGATTTAAATAACAACGAACCTGGCAATAGCAATGAATCATTTATTTTTTTTGTACCATCAGGAAACATATGTTTAATTGATTCCCAATCAATAGGTTTCTCTGCAGTTGTCTTATATCCTGTTTCGTTTATAAAATTTAAAAACTCTTTATTTGTTACCTCGTTTATATCCATTAAAAATGAATTTACTTTAACTTTCTGCACAGGTGATTCATTTTCATAAGCATCTTCATTATCGCTGCCCATGAGAAAAATTCCTTCAGGAATCAGTACCATGGCTCTATAATGATTTAATATTCCTTTAACAAAAAAAGTTAAAATTAAAATAACTGGAATTATTAGATATATTTTTTTCATCTTATGTACCCAATTTACAAAAAATAACTCCATAAAAAATAAAACCCCTCGAAAGTGAGGTTCATTGAAAAATTAGGAGATATTGATTACCCCCAACTACCTAACAGTATTACTCTACCGTTGAAGACTTTTCAAAGTCAACCTCAATCCCTTTCCTAACTTTTACATTTAGTTTAAAACTGAATAAGGATAAAAAAATAAAAATTAAAGGATATGAAAATTTTGACATTTTATTTCTTTTGATGTATTAAATATTTAATTAATGTTTTTTACTTTTTCTTAAAGTTCACTTGATATTGTATTCTTTTATTTTGAACAAGAGAATCATACTCTTCATAAGTCAATAGTTTGTAATCTTTTAATATTACATGGACTATACACAACCTATAATTCTTAATTTTTTTAAAAAGGTTCTCTTCATTTTTTGTTATACCAAAAAAAT
>CETP01016309.1_pt1 | contig 14698 bp, 9 predicted proteins | sample 531311 | NCBI WGS metagenome assembly CETP01 (sample SAMEA2622657, study PRJEB7988) | marine metagenome | biome: marine biome (ENVO:00000447); feature: surface water layer (ENVO:00002042); material: "saline water (ENVO:00002010), including plankton (ENVO:xxxxxxxx)" | depth 5 m | reverse complement strand
AGTTCCAGTACCTCCAGGAGACATCTCACCAATTACATTTTCAATTGTACAACCAACAGAGGGTTGACCAACAAAAAAAGCATGGGGAGTGCCTTCAGTGTGCATCGGTAAATTATTAACATCAGCAAGTGTAGCATCGCTTACCGTTATATCAATTATAGTAGAATCTGGAATACCGGCGAATATTTGATAAGTGATATCGACAAGATGACCAACACTAGGTTCAATTGGGTTTGTCATAGAATTGTCATAAGCCGTCACACGGTATCCAGTTCCAAGGTCTGTACCAGAATACGACCAGTTCTCTAGATTTAAAATATCATTAAAATTTAGATCGACACCGGAAATAAAAGGAGGATCTGCTAAAATATCGAACTGGATACCATAAACTGGTTGAGTGTTTTGAAGAAACACAGACCCAACCGTTGAGGAACCAGCCTGACCATAGCCACCATATAAATTTAAATATTGAGTCTCAATCCCAACTTCATACGTAGACCCTTCGGCGGTCCAATTTAAATCTACAAACCCATCATCCTGTATTGATGTGCCAGAGGTATATGAAAGATTAACGGTCATTTCCTCATCCGCCACAGGATATAGTACAGCTCTGCAAACTGATCCATCACCAGGAGCAAGAGGTGTCCCGATACTAATACCCGTAATTGCAATAGTACCATCTCCCTGATCAGCAATTTCAAGCGCCCAACTTGAAGTCCTCTCAGTTGTTAAAATATTTAAACTGTTCATGACGTCAGGATAGTCCATTATTTCAAAATAAAATAAGCCTAAATCAGATTCGTTGTTAATATAAAAGTCAATCGTATCCATTTGCCCTGATAGTGAAGCACCATTATCCATCCACAATTCTACCCACTCAACAGGTGTAGCTGATACTGTGCCAGTTGGTCCTGATTCTGAACCATCTGGATAAATTGCGGTAACATAATAATAATAAGTGGTACTGTTAACAACATCTTCATCAAGATATGAAGTTGTGTTTGCTCCTACTTCAGCAATTTCTTGAAATCCTGTGGAGCTATTCAAAGAGCGATAAACTTTAAAAGCATCTAACTCGACTGGTCTATTCTCAGTCAAAAATGGTTGACTAAGATCCACTTTTAAATTGTGTGGAAGCCCACCTCCAAAACGAGACATGACTTCATCTTTTGGTGCTGTTAGTGCCCACTGTCCCAATTCTGTAAGCTCATAATGAACCAGGCGATCTATTTCTCTAGCTGCAAAAGTGATAAAAACATCATCAACTGCCCATCCAGAAGCCCATGCACCGTTATCATTAGAGTGAAAAACAACATGGAGGTTCGGTAAACCTGCAAATTCTGAAAGATCGACTGTCTCCATTACCCATTCAGGACTTGGTTCTAAAGCTACAACTTCTGTGAAATTTACACCATCTGTACTAACTAAAACATGTGCAGTCTGACCGTAAGCTCCATCATAATAAGATGCAAAATTTAAGGTTATATTTTGGGCACCACTTACATTTAAACCTGGAGTAATTAAATAATCAACGGACCCATCATCATCAGCCATATCATCATTAGAGCACATATACCAAGTATGTGAAGGCACAGTCCAAAATGCACTAGATCCATCTTGAGTTATAAACCAACCTTGTGCAGAGTTTGTAGTTAAGATCCAATCTTCAGGTACAACACCTTCTTCGAAATCTTCGTTAAAATCGGAAGGAATGGGACCATAGGGAGGATCCCAACTAAGTAAAACTTGGGCATCCATTCCATCTTGTGCTTGCAGGTTGTGAGGCTCTTCAATGTATCCAGGCGTAACTGTTACAGTCCCAGAATCAACTCCAGCAACCCAATATGAACCACCAATATCATCAGTTATAGTAATATTTTCAAAATTAACACCCACATTGGAGTTGTAGGCATTATCATGAACTACCATTTCCATATTGGCAATTGGGCCTGACCCTGATGCAATATTTTGATTGTCAGGACCATATAGCAACACTCTTGTAGCACCATTGGCTAATTCGTTAAATTCAATTTGAAAACCCTCTGTACGTGTGGTAGTGGTAAGATTAATTACGTCAAGGTAGTTCGGAGTATCGTACATATCAAATTGAACTCCACCAACCAAGCTTGAGTTTTGTATACTTATATCTACTGAGACTTGCTCTAGAACGTCTCCTGTATCTGGGATATCGCTTGAAAAGAATACAACATTACCTATAGTTACAGATCCATCAACAATATTTCCAGCAATAACATCTCCGTCTGCATCACTTACTGTTAGATTAAAGCCCTCGAGGTCGACTAAAGCAGAAAGAACATCCATTCCATTATAATGAAGATTTAAAACAACTTCATCACCTCCAGCAGGAATCCCTTCACCTGTGTTGGAATAAAACACAACTCTGGCGGTGCCATCATCGAATACATTGAAGTCTGCAGAGAAATCATTTTCATTCACAGAGCTAACATCTGAAACATTTATAATTGTTGGCATTGTAATCACATCAAATTGAAAACCTCCAACTGATTCATTTGGATTTGAAACTGTAATTGGCACTACAATATCTTCTGTGTAACCACCAACGCTAACATTGCCTATAGTGACAGTAACTTCTGAAAATGCTATATTAAAAGTCATAGTTAAAAATATAGTTTTGAACAATAATTTGTATCTGCGTAACATTTTTTTCTCCTGAAATATCAAATACGATATAATAAAAATTTTGTGATGGTATTACTACTTTAGAGTATTAAGCAATAAACCCATTTGTAAAATAACGATTTTCTGCCGATAATTCACTCATAAATTATTCATCCAAAGCTTGAGCCAAATCATTGATAAGATCTTCTAAATATTCAACTCCAACTGATAACCTTATCAAATTATTTGATAAGTTCATCGATTTTTTTATCTTTGGAGGGACAGAAGCATGGGTCATTTCGTAAGGAACACACACAAGACTTTCAACTCCACCAAGACTTTCAGCTAAAGTAAATAATTTAATTTTTTTTAAGAAACTTTCACGCGCTTCTTTTGTGTCACATTCAAAAGAAATCATAGATCCATAAATAGGTTCCCCAGATGGATTTTTTTGTTGCCTTGAGGCAAGACTATGTTGACTATGGCTTTGCAAACCAGGATAAATGACCGATTTTACTTTCGAAAAATCATTTAATATTCTTGCTATCTCCATCGCATTATCAGAATGTCGCTGGAACCTTAAAGCTAAAGTTTTTGTACTTCTGAGTAACATCCAAGAATCAAAAGGACTCAATACCGCACCTCCTGATTTTTGGATAAAATATAATTCATCAGCAATTGATACATCATTGGTAATTAAAACACCAGCTATGAGATCACTATGCCCTCCAATAAATTTTGTAGCGCTGTGCATAACCACATCAGCACCTAAGGCAATAGGACTTTGTCCATATGGACTCATAAAAGTATTATCGATGGCTAATTTTACGTCCTTAGACTTTGATAGATCTGACAATGCTTCAATATCACATATTTCGAGAAGAGGATTAGTTGGAGTTTCAGCAAAGATCCATTTTGTATTCGGTTTGATGCTCGATTCAACTTTTGCAATGAACCGTGTATCAACAAAATCAAATTCAAAACCATGATTAGCTAAAATTCGAGTTGCAACCCGGTGGGTGCCTCCATATACGTTTCTGCTGATAATAGCATGTTCACCTTGACGCATCGTTTGGAATAATGCCGTAATCGCAGCCATACCGCTAGAGAAAGCAATTCCAAAATTAGCATTTTCTAAAGAGGCAATATTTTTTTCAAATCTTTTCCTAGTAGGATTACCTGCCCTTGAATAATCATATCCTTTGTGTACTGCAATCTCTTTTTGTTCAAATGTGGACGAGAGATGAATTGGAGATATGACCGCTCCAGTTTCTTCGTCTGGTGCATTACCTACATGGATGGCTCTAGTATTAAAATTTTTATTTTTCATTTTATATTTGAGTAAAACCCTTTCTTAAATAGCTTTGTAATTTTTTATACTTAATTTCTATTTTTTTTCCATCTGGACCCTGGACTAATATTTTTTGATTACGTCCCATTTTCTGATCTACCTTTACTGGAGTCCTGACTTGACTAGGTTGATTTACAATTTGCTTTGAGCCTCCACCTTGAAGCCCCATCCCCGTTGTATCTTGATGGGAGGCTTCCATATTTCTAAGTATTGGCTTTCTAGTAGTTGAGGACTCCTCCATTCCTTGAAGTTGAGTTCTAAATAACCTTTGAACTGTCATTGCACTCATATCCGCCATCATCTCTTGAAACATTTTAAATCCTTCTGATTTATATTCTAATAAAGGATTTTTTTGTCCATATGCCCGCAGGTTTATACCTTCTCTTAATTGGTCCATAGCATAAAGATGGTCTTTCCATTTTTCATCAATAGTTCTCAGCATTATAAAGCGCTCAAAACCTCTAATAATCTGATCAGGTATTAAGTCTTCTCTTGATCTATAAATAGACTTTGCTTCTTTTAAAAGCCAATCAATAATTATTTCATTATTATCAGTTTCGCCAAGATCCTTTAGCAGCTTATCATAGGATACATCAACCATAATATGCGATGCAAAACGTTGTTTTAAATATTCCCAGTCCCACATCTCAGGAGTACCCAAATCAGCTTGGGAGTTAATTTCTTCAAAAATAAAATCATCTATAACCTGATAAACAGAATCGCGCATATTCTGTCCTGATAACGCCTGATTCCTTATATCATACACTACCTGCCTTTGTTGATTCATGACATCATCATATTCTAATAAATGTTTTCTAATTCCAAAATTTCTAACTTCAACCTTCTTCTGAGCACCCGATATTGCCCTTGTTACCATTCCTGCTGAGATTACTTCACCTTCCTCGATTCCCATACGATCCATAATTGAAGCAACTCTATCAGAGCTAAAAAGCCTCATTAGATCATCTTCCAAAGATAAATAGAATCTTGAGGAACCAGGGTCACCTTGTCTTCCACTTCTACCTCGAAGTTGTAGGTCGATTCTCCTTGACTCATGTCTCTCTGTTCCAATGATGTGCAGACCTCCAACATCTTTAATACCATCAGCCAATTTAATATCTGTACCACGTCCGGCCATATTTGTAGCTATAGTTACAGCGCTTTTTTGACCAGCTCTGGTAACGATATCAGCCTCGCTTTTATGTTGCTTTGCATTTAAAACATTGTGCGGGATATTTTTTCTCTTTAACATTCGTGATAATAGCTCAGATACCTCCACAGAAATAGTCCCAACTAAGATAGGTTGTCCTTTACCGTGGCATTCAGAAATTTCATCAATTACAGCATTATACTTTTCTCTTTTTGTTTTGTAGACTAAATCATCACGGTCATCTCTGGAAATTGGTCTGTGAGTAGGTATTACAGTAACATCTAATCCATATATAGACCCAAGCTCTTCAGCTTCAGTCTCAGCTGTACCAGTCATCCCTGCCAATTTATCATACAAACGAAAATAATTTTGGACTGTGATTGTCGCTAGAGTTTGAGTCTCTCTTTCAATTTGTACATTTTCTTTTGCCTCAAGCGCCTGATGTAACCCATCAGAATATCTTCTTCCAGGTAAAACTCGTCCTGTAAATTCATCTACTATCATTACTTTTCTATCTTGCAAGACATATTCAACGTCTTTTTCGTAGAGTGTGTAGGCCCTTAATAATTGATTAAAATTATGAATAGTGCTACTTCTTTCAGCATGTAGTTGATGAGCTTTTTCTTTTTCATATTCTATTTCTTTATTAGTCAATCCCTCACGTTCTTCTGCTTCTAATAATAACTCTCCAAGATCTGGTATGACAAAAGTGTCTGGATTATCAGGTGAAAGAAGATTCCTCCCTTTTTCTGTAATATCCATAACATGACTTTTTTCGTCAACCGCAAAATATAGTTCGTCATCAACCTCATGCATTTTCTTATCACGAGTATATATAGACTCTATTTCTTGAGATAGTTTTAACATTCCCGCTTCTTGAAATATCTTCATTACTTGAGGATGTTTCGGCATTCCTCGCTGAGCCTGTAATAATTTTAGGCCTGCTTTTTCTTCATTTTCTTGATCGATATACTGCCTGGCTTCTTTTACAAAATCAGAAACTAAGGATGTTTGTTTTTTTACTAAATTTTGCACACCTGGTTTTAATTTTGTAAAAGTTTCATCAACGGGAGTGTCAACTGCTCCAGATATAATTAAGGGTGTGCGAGCTTCATCAATTAAAACACTATCTACTTCATCTACAATGGCAAACGAATGTCCTCTTTGCACTTTTTCTTCTGATTGTAAAGCCATATTGTCCCGTAAATAGTCAAACCCAAATTCGTTATTAGTACCGTAAGTGATATCTCGACTATACATTTCTCTTCTTTTGGCATTATCCATAGAATTTAAAATGTAGCCAACTGTCAAACCCAATCTCTTGTACACCTCTCCCATCCACTCAGCATCTCTTTGGGCAAGGTAGTCATTCACAGTTATAACATGAACACCACGGCCTGTCAATGAGTTTAAGTATATCGGCATTGTTGCTACCAGCGTCTTTCCTTCACCTGTTTTCATCTCTGCAACCTTACCTTTATGCAGGATGATAGCTCCTAAAAGCTGTACATTGTAAGGTACCATATTCCATGTCACATTTTGTCCAGAAACATTCCAAGATTCCCCACACATTCTTTTGCATACAACTTTCACAATAGCAAAGGCTTCTGTCATTATCGAGTTTAAGGCATCTTGCTCAGCTTTTAAGATTTTTTCATCCCTACTTTTGTTCTCAGATATATTGTTTAGAGCTTCTTCTGCTTTTTGACGACTATTGACAACATAATTTTTAAGCTCATTTGTTTTGCTTATCAGATCCTCATCTGATTTTTTTAAAAACAATTCATAAGATTGGTTGATCTTATCAATTTCCACAGCTAATTTTTTTATTTCGCGTTCAGATTTTGTGCCAAATATTCTTGATAATATCATTTTCAATGCCTACTATTTATTTTCCTTTAAATAATCTTTGAAAACTGCATCTAAAATTCCATTTATAAAAATGGGACTTTCATCAGTACTATAAATTTTTGCTATTTCTACCATCTCACTGATAGTCACTTTTGGAGGTATATCGCTAATAAAATAAATTTCACAAATGCCCATTTTTAGTAATATTTTGTCAATCTGTGCTACACGGTCGATTTCCCAATTCTCAAGATGAGACTTGATAACATTTTCTGTCCATTCTTTTTTTGTAAAAACGCTATTAAAAAGATTTTTAATAAAAACATAATTATCTTTTAAGTCAGAGTTCTTATTTACCAAACCGTCAATAATTTCAAATTTATCATTCTTAGAGAGTTGGTAAGCAAATAACGCTTCTAAGACACATTGCCTAGCAGCTCTTCGCGGATGTAATTTAATTGTTGTCACGTCGAAACATCACATTTTTTTTGGGGAGGTATATATTTTTTAATTTAGCAATATCCTTCATTCTTTTCTCAGCAACTTTTAATGCGGCTTCTTGAGTTGTAACTCCATCAGTTTCTGATTTCCTAAAAATAGCTAGTAGAGTGTCATATATACCTTCCTCTGCCTTACGAAAAGCTCTTTCACGGTTATAGCCTCCAATTTCATTTGCTACATTAATTAATCCTCCAGCATTTATTGCGTAGTCAGGAGCATATAAAATTCCCCTATCTTTAAGCATTTGTGAATGAATTTTTTCTTTTTTTAATTGATTATTAGCAGCACCAGCTACTATCGAACATTTGAGCCTTGGTATTGTGTTATCATCTAGTGTCGCACCTAAAGCACAAGGAGAGTAAATATCAATGTCAGCGTCATATATTTCCTCATGACCTAAGAGAGTTGCACCGAATTCATCAACAACTTTTTTTATATTATTATCATAAAGATCTGTAACAAAAAGATGTACCCCTTCTTTTTTTAAAAAGCTACATAAATGATACCCCACATGCCCTACTCCTTGGATACCAATCTTTAATCCATTAAGAGAATTTTTTCCTAAATGTTTTTTTACTGCTGCTTTAATTCCAGAACAAGTTCCTAAAGCAGTGACCGGAGATGGATCTCCACTTCCACCCAATGCCCGAGAAATACCGGTAACATATCGTGTTTCCATTCTAACCCATTCCATATCTTTCACGCTAGTACCAACGTCTTCTGCTGTAATATATCTTCCTGCAAGCCCTTGAACAAATCGGCCAAAAGATCTAAATAATATTTCGTTTTTGTGTTTCTTAGAGTCACCGATAATTACAGCTTTTCCTCCTCCCAAGTTTAAACCTGCAATAGCTGCTTTATAACTCATACCTCTGGACAAACGTAATACATCCTTTAAAGCAGCTTCCTCATTTCTATAATTCCACATCCTACAGCCTCCTAGAGCAGGTCCAATTGTAGTGTTGTGTACTGCTATGATTGCCTTTAGACCGGTGTCCTTATCTCTGCAAAACACAATTTCTTCATGTTCTTTAGAGTCCATATTCTCAAATACTGATGTCATTTTCTACCTTCAATAAAAATTATTATATATTTACAGGAAATAACCACCCAAAAAGATCATTGATTTCTCCTCTTTGTATTTTGGTTAAAGTCTTTTTTAGCTTTTTTGTTACTGGTCCAATATCTCCATTATTGTATTTATATAATATGTTATTGTGAGTTATAGTTCCCACTGGAGTAATCTGTACTGCTGTACCTGTACAAAAAACTTCATCAGCACTAAAAAGATCTGATAAAAAAATATCAGTTTCCTGAACTTCTAATTCAAGGATTTCAGTGGCGATTTTGCAAACAGAGTCCCTAGTCACACCATCGAGAATTGACCCACTAACATTTGGAGTTTTAAGGATCCCATTATGATATACAAATATATTAGCTGACCCTATCTCCTCAATTCTATCTCCAGATATAGCATCTAAATAAATCACTTCATCAAACCCCTGCTCTTTAGCTTTTGCTAAAGGAAATAAAGATGCTGAATAGTTACCTATAGCCTTAGCATTTCCAATACCTTTCGGAGCAGCTCGATGATAATTTGTTTCAATTTTTAGATTTAGTAATTTTAAATCTCCTTTAAAATATGGACCCACAGGGGATACATATATGATAAACCTATAGTCTTTTGATGGACGAACGCCTAATGCTGGAGAGGTACCCCAAACAATTGGTCGAATGTACATACTACCTTTTCCATAAGGGGGCATAAAATCAATATTGTCTTTTACTGTTTTAAAAACAGCATCTATAAAAAAATCATTATTCATAATAGGTATGCAAAGTCTTTCTGTTGACCAGGCAATCCTTTCTGCATTTTTATCTATTCTAAATAGAACTACTCTTCCATCTAAAGTCTGGAATGCTTTTGTTCCTTCAAAAACTCCTTGCCCATAGTTTAAGACAACAGCACCTGGAGATAGTTCTATATTCCCATAAGGAATCAACGACCCCTTTTCCCAGTTTTGTCCAGTACGGCAATAGGCCGTATACATACTTCTGGTCTGAACTAAATCAAATCCCAAAGAATCCCAATTTATGTTTGCTTTTTTCAATGCCATTTAATCAAATAACTGATAATTACACGTTGTTTTAATACTGACTCTGCAAAATCTCTTTTGATTTCTATCAATATTTTTTGCTTTAGGGACATAGAAAAATCAATCATAATTTTCTACAATAATTGCTGAAGCTTCGCCCCCACCAATGCATATGGTAGCAAGACCTTTTTTAGCTTTTTTATTTTTCATTCCATTTAATAAAGTGGTTAGAATTCTTGCTCCTGACGCGCCAATCGGGTGCCCCAAAGCAACAGCACCTCCATAAATATTTATTTTTTCTTTAGGAATTCTAAAATCATCTATAACGGCCATTGTAACAGCTGAAAAAGCTTCATTTACTTCCCATAAATCAATACTTTCTATTGATAAATTCGCTTTTGATAGTACTTTTTTAATTGCCTTCCCAGGTGCAGAAGTAAACCTTTCTGGTTCATGAGCCACTGATGCATGAGCTAAAATCTTTGCTAAAGGCTTTATGCCTAATTTTTTTGCTTCGTACTCATTTGTGATTAGTAGAACAGCGGCACCATCGTTCAATTTAGAGGCATTTGCAGCTGTTATAGTTCCTCCTTTTTTAAAAGCAGGTTTCAGATGAGGGACCTTATCTATTTTTGCTTTAAATGGCTCTTCATCTTTTGAGATAAAAATATTTTCGCCTTTTGAATTACTAATTGATATTGGTACAACTTCATTCTCAAATAAATTTTTCTCATATGCTTTATGTGCTTTTGAATAAGATTGAATAGCAAATTTATCTTGATCTTCTCTAGTGTAATTACGCTCAGTCACCAATAACTCTGCACAGCTTCCCATATGCTGTTGAGTGTATACGTCCCACAATCCATCATGGACTAGACTATCAATTAATTCAAGGTGGCCTAATTTAGTTTCTTTTCTAGAATTGATATGTAAGTGAGGAGCATTAGACATACTTTCCATTCCTCCTGCAAGAATTATATCTGAATCTCCAGCCCTAAGAGTCTGGTCTGCCAACATTACTGCCTTTAAACCAGATCCACACATTTTATTTATCGTGAGGGCTTCAATTGAATCTGTACATCCTCCTTTAAGAGCAGCTTGTCTAGCAGGTGCTTGACCTTGCCCTGCAGATAAAACATTGCCAAGAATAATTTCATTAATCACATTTGGATTTAATCTTTTATCTTTAAGGATATCTTTTATGACAAATGAGGCTAAATCAGAAGCTGACAGAGATGAAAAATTACCTAGAAAGGATCCAATAGGAGAACGTCTAGCTTTTAGAATTACTGAAAATGAGCTCATTACTTTATAATTTTTTTATTTGAATGTATTTGTAATAAATCTGGTTATTTAATTAAGAAATTTGCATATTTAATTAATCAAAATCTATCGTAAGCTTCTATAATTTTTTTTACAAGGTTATGTCTAACAACATCATCTTGAGTTAATTGAACAAATCCAATACCTTTTATTCCTTTTAGAACCTCTACCACCTGAACAAGACCCGATTCTTGCTTAGAGGATAGATCGATCTGAGTAATATCCCCTGTGATAATAGATTTTGATCCAACTCCTAAGCGGGTTAAAAACATTTTCATTTGTGTAATTGTTGAATTTTGGGCCTCATCCAAAATCATAAAAGAATTATCGAGTGTTCTACCTCGCATATATGCCAATGGAACTATTTCAATTGTTTTAATTTCTAACAATCTAATTAGTTTTTTTTCATCAAATACGATACGCAATCCATCATAGAGCGGCGCTAAATACGGATCAACCTTATCTTTAAGATCTCCGGGTAAAAAACCTAGGTTTTCCCCTGCTTCAACCGCAGGTCTGCATAAAATAATTTTATCAATTAAATTACTTTCTAAAGCTGAAATTGCAAAGCAAACAGCTAAAAAAGTTTTACCAGTTCCCGCCGGACCATTACAAAAAACTATATCGTTCTTATTAACTGTCTTAAAATATTCTATTTGCCCATCTGTTTTAGTTTTAATAGTCCCTTTTTTAGAATAACATATCTTTTGGTGATAGTTAGTTCTTTTTCTACCATTTTTATTAACATTCATCTTTATCATTGAAATAAGATTTCTCACATCATCTTTATGCAAGCTACCTTTACTATTTAATGTTTCTATCATTTCAAAAAGGATTTGACCTGCTTGTTTCACATTATCCTTTCCGCCTATGATTTTAAGTTTTTGACCCCTAACCACAATGCTTATAGGAATTTCTGATTGAACAAGTTTTAAGTTGCAATCTGCAATACCTAATATAGAAATTGGGTCTATGGTTTTAATATCAATGATCTTTTCCAAAATTCTATTTATCTTTTAATTTCATACTTAAAAATTAGGTTCAATAATTATATTTTACTTTAAACATATATTATATTTGTTATCACTTTACTTTCTGTTTGGAATCGGCATAAACTGTGCAAAAAGCACTATTTATTCAAATGCAAAAGTTCAGAGTGTTGATTATTTAATCAAACAAGGTAATTTATTATGGGATCAAAGAATAGATCCATTAGCCTTTGATAAAGCTAAGCATTTCATTAGTCTTGCATACAAACAGCGCGAAGATGATTTTAATTTATCTATTTTATATAGCCAAATTACTTTTACAAAAGGATATTTTTTTGAAAATAATCTAAAAATTCAAGACTCATTATATTTAATTGGTAGTCAGTCATGTAGAAAAGCTATTATGAACCATGAAGATTTTATTCCAATATATAATAAATCTGAAGGTGATAGTAGCTTTAAATTATTGTCAGCAATTGCAGATGCTCCACTATCCACAGTGCCAGGGTTGTACTGGTGGGGAATTAATTTAGGTATGTATTTGAACAACCAACCTGTTTTAGTTAGGATTAAACATAGGGAATTACTAGAAGTAATAATGCATAGAATAATTAGTCTTGACCCTGGGTTTTACTTTAGTGGTCCATACAGATTTTTTGGATCATTATATACGCGGATTCCCGGAATTGAGCTATCTCAATCAAAAACGTATTTTGATCAGGCGGTAGCTGCAAATCCAGAATATTTTGGAAATAAAGTATTAATGGCACAATTTTATTACCAAAAAGCAGGTAAAAGGGAGGATTTCCACAATGTACTAAAAAACATCGTCGAATCCGATCTAAATGAACACCCTGAAATTATGGCTGACAACTTTTTTTATCAAAAAAAAGCTAAAGCTCTTTTAGAAAATGAATCCATTCTTTTTGAATAAACTAAAAACTACAAAAAACGCTATTCTATTTAAATGAAGTCGTTAGTGATTATGAGAATTATCATGATATATTATATAAAGGCGTTGATATATAAAATTCTTTTTTCTTGATTGAAAAAAATTTGAAAGCAAACGAAAATGAAATACTATTTTATTCAAATTGTTAATATCTTCATTGATAATTGCTTTGATTTCTGAAGTTTCAAAAAAGAGCAGTTTTTTCGGTAGTTTAATAGCGTCCGTTCCTATTATCTCTGTTTTATCTTTGATATGGATTTACTTTGAATCTAAAGATATTGAGCAAATTAAAAATCTGTCAAATAGTATCTTCTGGATGGTTATCCCCTCGTTAATGCTTTTTATATCTTTCCCTCTTCTAATAAATGCTGGTTTAAATTTTTGGACTAGTTTAATAATTGCAATAATTCTAACCATTATTTTCTACATACTAACAATATTGATTTTATTTAGTTATGGTATCAAGTAATAGATTTATCGCTTAATGGATGAAACAATAACCGCTATTCCATTTTCAAGACTGTTAATCCTTTTTTTTCCTGCAGGAATAGTATCTTTAATTATTTATTCTTGGTCTCTTGAATGGAAAAACTCTTTATATGCTCTTGCAAGAATGTTAGGGCAATTAATTATGATGGGATATTTTCTATCTTATGTTTTCAATTCAAATAGCTCAACTATAGTTTTATGTTTTTTAATATCAATGGCTTTAATAGCAAGTTGGATTGCATTAAAAATTTTAAACAAAAAAAGAATTAACTTATTAAAGTACGCTATTATTGCGATCTCACTTGGAGGCGGTATAGTTTTATTTATTGTCACACAATTAATATTGCATTTAGATCCTTGGTATATGCCTAGATTTATGATTCCATTAGCAGGGATGATTTTTTCCAGTGCAATGAATGGAGTAAGTCTTGCGGCTGAAAGATTACAAGCAGAAACTGATAATGGCATTGATTATAAAGATGCAAAAAGAGCTGCGTTTAAAGCATCTTTAATTCCAACTATAAATTCTCTATTTGCTGTTGGACTAGTTGCATTACCGGGAATGATGACAGGACAAATCCTGTCTGGAACTCCACCTTTAACAGCTGCCAGTTATCAAATAATGGTAATGTGTATGGTTTTCAATTCAGTTGGGTTGGCATCTTATATTTTTTTAATTCTTATAAATCCTAAATATATAAAGGGATAACTTTTTATTTTTAGCGCTTTTTAATTGTAATTCCTAATTCTTCTAATTGAGTATCGCTAACACGGCTAGGGCTTTTGTCCATCAATGATGCTGCTGAAGTAGTTTTTGGAAAAGCAATTACATCACGAATATTTTCTGTGCCCGCAAGTAACATAACAAGCCTATCAAATCCAAATGCTATACCACCATGCGGTGGAGCTCCATATGATAACGCTTCAACTAAAAATCCAAATTTATCCACTGCATCTTTTTTACTCAAGCCTAGCAATGAAAATACCTTTTCTTGTACCCCTGTTGAATGTATTCTAATAGATCCGCCAGCAATTTCATATCCGTTCATTGTTAAATCATAACCTCTACTAAGCGCTTTGGAAGGCTCAGTATCTAGCAAACTAATGTCTTCCATCCTTGGAGCAGTAAATGGATGATGCATTGCAATATAGCGGCTATTTTCCGCTTCATATTCAAACATAGGAAACTCTGTCACCCACATAGGGTAGTATTTGCTTGGGTTGATTAAATCATCTCTTTTGGCAATTTCAGTTCTTAAGTGCCCAAGAGCATTTAATACAATTTTTGATTTATCTCCAACCATAAAAAGGATGTCACCATCTTTAATATCCAGTTCATTCTTCATTCGTTCTTGCAAT
>CETP01210911.1_pt1 | contig 14731 bp, 7 predicted proteins | sample 531311 | NCBI WGS metagenome assembly CETP01 (sample SAMEA2622657, study PRJEB7988) | marine metagenome | biome: marine biome (ENVO:00000447); feature: surface water layer (ENVO:00002042); material: "saline water (ENVO:00002010), including plankton (ENVO:xxxxxxxx)" | depth 5 m | reverse complement strand
TGATAGCTGCATTTAGTTCGTGGATCGCGTACGCGGTCATTACACCGTTCTGGATTCCCTTTTCGACTGCCTGGTCCCTTACTGTATCAGACTCACCAGCGAATGGTCCAGTTCCGTCGATAGCAGCGGAAACGAAGTCGTTCCATGAGCCATCGGCTCCGTAGTAGTCGTCGTATGCGTGGTTCTTGCCTGCTGCATCAGCGAAGCCCATCAGTGTCCTGTAGGAACCGTCAGACTTCTCTGCGTATTCTCCGTTCTCGTAGATGTCCTTGACGCCATCCCAGTCGTATGCTCCGGATAGGTCCTTGATGTCACACACATCTCCCATCAGCATGCGGTGGTTGTCTACGTTGGAAGCGTAATCATACCCTCCATCAGAGTCATCCAGGTCAACCGCGCCATCCCCACCTGCGCACCCCGCAAGGGCACTGAGTAGGAACATCATTGTCATCATTGTGCTTTTCATTTTCAGATTCATAGTATCATCCTCAGGCCTTCGCGAGAGACTCTGGTATTTGTATTTTAGGTCTCCCTAAACTTTGGTTTTACCTGCGATAGAGTCTTGTCCAATGGCCCCTCTTGTTAAGGATATGAGAAGCATATCCGAGGGTCAATGGTTCTGCTTAGTGGTTGTAATATCAATCATTTCAATGCCATTCAATGATGTTGCTGACAGCAATGATGTGGATTCAGTCCCGCACAAAATGTTTCAGATCGGCGGAGGTGGAGGAAGTCTGGAGGAACAATGTGGCTCAATAACTTTCGAGAATATGTTTGAGTATTCCAAGGCCACTTTTGATATCATCATCAACGACGATTGGGAAAGCGCCGATGTCCAAGCAGTAGCTTGGGTCAACGGAACTTTGGCTGATGAATTAAGACTAACTATGGATGAGTTCATGGAACTGCTTGACCCTAACAAGGGAGGAGACGGTTGGTTTTCCACGGATGAGAGGGAATTCTTCAGGGCCTTAGCTAGCGAATGTATCGAGCACACCTTGACTAGGATAGGTCTGAGGGATGGGCCAGCACACAGAGGAGGTGTTGGAATCGATTGGAAGAACACTAGCTGGGAGGAGGATGGAGTTGAGATCGAGGAGTGGAATATAGTGCCTCCACGGCATTCCCAGATGAGGAGCTGTACTTCATCCATCGGAAGCGAATGCAATGAAGTCCCAGTTATTCCCGACGAAGATAGGGATTGTGATACGGATGTCTCATTCGATGTTGGAATGGACGAATGCAGGGTTCAGCTCTGGCTCAATGCCACGCTATCCATCTCTGGGGTGGATGATCCAAGCAAATTCACATTCTCAATGAATGCCTCGAACCTGTCAGGAGCAAGGTTTGACTTCACTTTCCCAGAGATGGAGAACATGCGTTTGGAGATGTGGGATGAATGTGAAGGCAGGGATGTTGGATTGAATGAGTCTACTGCTGGAGGATTGGCGCCGACAGTTGGGGGTTGTATCGGCGATGGATCATCGTCCTTCGATCTAATTGAAAACGAAGATGGTACACTGACTTTGGAGCTTAGCCCTAATGGGTATAGAGAGGATTGGCCGTTGGGAGAAGATTTGTTTTTCGACTTCACTACCGAACCAATTCCAGAACCAGCCCCTCCCATCTGGACGGATGATGCACCAGCGAACGGCACGTGGTTTCCTATCCCTTTCTCAGGGGATGTGATTTGGGCCGATTGGAATGATGCGGTCTCAAGATGGTTCTACGATGAAAATGGGGTCTCAAACCTGCAAATATCATGCCGAGATGGATCAGGCATGGAGTTGGATGAGGAGCCTGACAGATCGATTAGGGCGAATATTCCAGAATTTGGTACGTTAGATGTCACATGTCAAGCGACGGACGGGGAAGGATTAGCTACAAGTGAGAGGACCTGGCATATCGGAGTCCCATTCTCAGTTTACTCTGAGTCTGATACATTAACCAATCCCCACCATATTACTGTTCATTCGGAAGCCAACTGGCCAGCGTTGAGTGTTGTGGCTCAACTAGTTCAAGGACCTGTTAGTCAAGAAATAGGGACAGTGGAAATTATTTCATCGGACTCTATCGATATAGTAGGGGACTCTTCTAACATGCTTCCTGGACTGGTAGATATTCGTATCACTGTCACAGGTGATGAGGTCTTCCCGATGGACTACACTTACATGTTAGGGATTGTCAAAGAAAGTACACCTCCTTTGATTTCTATCACGGATTCTGAGTGGGAAGGGTGCTGTTGGTTGATGAGAGGGCAATACAGCGATCCCGATGGAGAATCCGTCTCTTTCACGATGAAATTAAATGGTGCGATGGCAGGTTCTGTGAGCGTATCTGGAAACTCTTGGTCAACCCCTCATATCGACTTCACACTTTGGGAATCTGGGGAGCACCGGGTAATCGTGGAGGGATGTGATGAATCTGGAAAATGCTCTGAAGTGGAGATGATGGTGAATAATTCTCGATTATTCGAACAAGTCGTTGTTGGCCCAAAAGAACCAGCTGATGAACCTACAGGAATACTTCCGGCTAGTGGATTGATGAGTTTGATTATTGCATTCTCACTTGGAGTTATCCTACCTAGAAGGAGGATTTGATATGACATTTTCAGGAAGAGTTGAGGACATTTCTCACATGAGGGGGCTATTGGTATCCTTTGAAGGAAGGTCACCCAATCTCGGAGATACCATTCGTGTCAAAGGAGGTAAAGTTCTAGGAAGAGTAGACACTGTTTTGGGGCCAGTTGATTCGGGTTTGGTTCATGTTTTTCCAATTTCCAAGGGAGTGGAGGTCGAGCGCGCGGTGGGGTCTCCGGTTGAGATTGCTCCACGTAAATCGGTCGGTAAGAGGACTCATGGGAACGCGAGGGGACATGAAAACTACCAGAGGGGAAGGAGTGGTAGGTCCCGGGGCCAAGTCAGTAGAGCTCACAACGGAAGGGGCAGAAAAAAACGGGAAGGTCAGAACAGGAACTCGGGGCCACGCAGAGGAAGGGGTCAGAAATCCGACAAAAGAGGGACTAGAAGGCATTCTAGAGGGCGTGGCAGAAGGTGAAGAATCTAGGTCACAGGCTTGGAGCCTCTGGCACGAAACTGGAAAATACGCTTGAAGGACTTCTCGGTTCTTTTGAACTAGTATCGGACAGAAGATTTAGGTATTGGGAATTTGATGTAAGAGAGTCTGGTGATGGCGTCATATTCGTATTTCATGATGATTTGATCATGTATCGGGGAGAGTTGGTTCATACCAAGAACATGAAATTTGATGATATCTTTCGGGCAGGACTCTCTCTTGGAATTAGTATTCCGAAATTCAGAGAAATAGTCGAGGAGCTGAAAAAGAGAGATGAACGAGTAATGATTGAAATCAAGTATGTCCATTCTGATGGCTGTAGAAATGAGATTTTCGATGCCGTAAAATGTAAGAAAAACTGGATGTTGATGTGCACTCCGAGTAGGTTCATCGATTCGTTCCCATCAGAATCTAGGGATTATTGGCGCAAAAGGGCTCATGAGTCGGATATCAAACTCGTTAGGGTGGGCAGGCACAGGATTGACCTGTTTCAAGCTTCTAAGTCTAAGACTATGTGGATTTTCGCTCAGATGAAGTGGTTTTTTGGTTTTTGAGTGGTCTCCTAAAAGAGTTTAGGCTACCCTAAATTTTATCATTGAACCTCTTTACGACCATACCATGAGAACAGAGGAAATCAAGAGTTGGGCAGTTACAAATAAGGCGTTCCTGATGGCAGGGATTGTATTATCAGCCGCAGTTTTGTATCTAATTTTTGACGTGAACTACGAAGCTTGTGAGGATGAAGAGAATTGCCTGACAATAGCTTTTGAGGTACAGGATACTTACCTGATATGGGACAAAAATCCTCAGCATCTAGCTGACAAGATGAGTTCTCTAACCGGAATGGACGTTGAGATTTACCCAGTCACCGGATCAGGCGGTATCATCGAGGCCATCGACAAGGGCAATGCGGACATCGGATTCGTTGACGGCGCTGCAGCGTGGCTAGCATGGGAAGTATACGACTTGGATGTTCTGGCGGCCGAGTGGAAGTCCGATGGAAGGGTTTACTACAATGCTGCTGCATGGGTCAAGGCTGACTCAGATATAGCAGCGGCCCACTTGGATGATGATCCGGACACCGACCCATTCGCACTGATGGAGGGCAAGAAGTCCTGTCACACAGGATGGCTAAAGAGCGCGGGGATGCTCATTCCGATGGGATACTTGATCGGGAATGGATACGCGGATGTTATCGGAGACCCCAATGATATCGACTCTCTCAGAGCGACAGTTACCAACTTCTTCAGCGAAGATTCGAGCATCCCAGAAGGAGGGACCCAATACTCCGGATACAAGGGAGCCATGAAGTGCATGATGACAGGTTATGGAGATGTAGCACTCGTCAAGGATACCGCCTACCGCTTGTACTGCGATGAAAACGATGACGGAGTTGCAGATGGAGACGATTGGTGCATGGATCTGGATGAGCTTGTCATGCTTCCTTCATTTGGTAAGGCACCAAGCCACCCAGCTCTCTACAACCCAGATACCATGGACATCGAGACTGTGGAGAAGGTGCAGAATGCATTGGTTTCATTAAACGAAGATGCAGAGGGCCGTGAAATCCTAAGTGACCTACTAAACACTGATGGAATGGTAGCAACCAATGCTGATACCCACCTAGGAACCTATGGAGATGCGGTTTCCAATGTCCCAGGAATACAGGCATATTTTTCTTGAGTCCATAAACAAAGACATATAACAATCACCGAAAAGCTTGCAACGGTGATACCATGAAATCAGCAATGGTGTTGACTTTACTGCTTTTTTCGTCTCTGAGCATGGGATGCTTTGGAGGAGACTCCGATGATGGTTTTGAGTGGCCTGACCCAATCTCTGATGGATGCCAGATGAGTTACGATCTTGAATGTCAAACTGTTCTGCAACTTGGAGAGACCGCGCATCATTCCCTGCTAAACCCATTGGATGGAAAAATGTGGATGATATTCCTAAGCGGGATTATAAAATCTTGGGATGGACAAAACCTGGAAGATGTTGCAGATCTAAGTGGGATAGTTAGTAGGTGCCATATGGAGCAGGGATTGCTAGGGTTTTCTTTTGATGAGGATTTTGAAAATTCCAAATTGGTTTTGTTATCATATGTTGAGGATGGTACTTGCGAAGGGGAAAATCAGTCTGACTTGGTTCTGTCATCGGCTGAAGTGGGGGATAATGGCTTGATTGATGCCGATTCAATTACAGTCCTGAAGAGAATCGAGCAACCATACAGGAATCACAATGGAGGATTCCTAATTCACGCAGGCAACAGTAGTTACCTCTGGGGGCTTGGCGATGGTGGATCTGCAAATGATCCTCACTCCCACGGGCAGGACCAGTCCAGTCCCCTAGGCGCAATTCTCCTGTTTGAATTCAGGGATAATGAGGTTTTGGCGGTTCTTGATAATTCAACGGGAGACCCGTACATACTTCACAGTGGGTTGAGAAACCCATGGCGCTTCGACGTTGGAAACTCAGATGATTTATGGATTGCTGACGTGGGGCAGAACTGCTGGGAGGAAGTAAATCTGGTTTCTCTAATTGAAAGAGCTAATTTGGGATGGAGTGAGAGGGAAGGATTTCAGGAATTCCAAGAGGAAATGAGCTGTTCAAGTGCACGAGATGACAGTGAAAATGGATTGACTGACCCGTTATTGGCTTACTCTCATGAAAATGGAAACTGCTCCATAACTGGTGGGTACTGGATGGATTGGGGGCCTGAGAATCTTCGTGACGGGTATCTGTATGGCGACTTCTGCACTGGATCAATTTGGATACTTGAAGAAACAGATGGAGAATGGATTGAGAGGTATCTAGGAAGTTCCGGGGGGATGATAGTTGGTTTTGGTAAAGGGTTTAATGATGAGATATTAGTTTTCCACTGGACCGGGGATATCGTGATGATAAATGGTAAAACATAGATCAGAAATAGTATCCTTCAAGCACTGATGCCTCACCCGGTTGACATGGTCGTTGATACAGGGGGCAAGGGTGACCTCTGGATGGATGCCATAGAAGCAGAAAAGAGGGGCGACAGAGAGGAGTCTCTTCGAGTCTGCAGAGAGCTTGTGATTGGAGAACCAGATAACTCCGATGTATGGATGATGATAGCGAGGATGGAGCTACCAGCTCCAACCAAAGGTAAGCAAGAGATGCCCAGTCTCGTTCAAACAGCAAAGTCAGTAACGGCACTCAAAAAAGTAGTACAGCTAGATCCCGAAAATCGGAGGGCTTGGGATCTTGGTGGAACCTTGCTTGTGGATCACTTAGGGATGATGGAAGATGCATTGACCTGGTGGGAGGAACGTAGGGGGCATGCGCCCACTGAGGTAACCCCCCTTATTGAGCAAGTCTCCATACTTGTTAGAATGGGGTACTACGAAGAGTGCGCTGATTTGATTGAGGAGATGTTCTCACCGGAGATGGAGTCTGTTGACGGAGGGTTGAGGATGAGGATGGGCAGAGTCAGTCAGACTGTCTCCAAGGCCTCGAAGATGGAGGAGGATGAGATTTTCAGACCCAATCAACCCAAGCATCCTAGGTGGGACATAATTGAAAGGCTGAAAAAAAAGAAGCCTATTTCGCAAGGTCTATTCCTGATGCTTTTCGTTGCTCCACTAGCATTTTTCATTGGTAGTGCTAGTATGATTTTCATAGGTAACTCTGGCTGGGCCTTGCCACTTGTTTTCATCATATTACTCGTAGCGGTGATGGTAATAAGTAGGCTAAGTATGAATTTGCTACAATCGATAAATAGGCATGCGCTTGATTTGGAAAGGGCGATAGATTACGAAACTACCACGGGTCAAGTCTGTATACCGAATAGTATCAGAGAGAGCCCTCTGTATTCGTCCCTGATGAAAGGCAAGATGCCAGCAATCAGGGAGAGAGTGGCTTTGATTGTCGAATCGGACGAGAAAATTCCAGTGAAGTGGGACTTGTCAATCCCGATGCTTCAGGACTAGGTTCCGGCTGAGAAGTCGAGCAGATACGATTTCTGATCCTCGGTCAGCTCATCGATAGTTATTCCCGAGGATGATAGCTTCAATGATGCTAATTCTCTGTCCTGTTCTGGGTGGATGTCATAAACTGTTTTTTGATAGCTAGAACCCTCCTTGGCGAGTCTGCACAGGGCTAGGAACTGATTCGCGAAAGACATATCCATAACCTCGCTGGGATGTCCCTCGGCAGAAGCTAGGTTGACCAACCTCCCTCTGGCCAAAAGGTGCAGTCTCCTGCCATCTGACATTGTGAATGCCTCGTTATTGTCCCTGATAGTGAAGACCTCTGTTGCCCTATCTTCCAAGTCAGTGATACTAATCTCACAGTCGTAATGCCCCGTATTGCAGATTATTGCTCCATCCTTCATCAAGTCGAAGTGCCTACCTACGATGACATCCTTCATGCCAGTAGCTGTACAGAAAATATCCCCAAGAGGGGCTGCATCATCCATTTTCATTACCCTAAAACCGTCCATTGTGGCCTTCAGAGCTGGGATTGGGTCAATCTCTGTGATTATCACATTCGCGCCCATTCCCCTTGCCCTGATTGCCAAGCCCCTTCCACAGTGCCCGTACCCCGCTACGACGAAGTTCTTTCCTGCAATGAGGACGCTGGTCGCCCTTAGGATACCATCAATCGTGGACTGCCCCGTTCCGTGGACATTATCGAAATCCCACTTGGTCTCAGCGTCGTTAACTGCGATTACTGGATAGAGCAGCTCTCCGGCATCCGCCATTGCCCTGAGTCTGTGAACTCCTGTTGTGGTCTCCTCTGTCCCACCGATTATTCCTTCAGCCAAGTCCTTGAATTTTGAATGGACACGGTAAATTAGATCTGCACCATCGTCAAGAGTTAGTGTCGGTTTGAAATCCAAGGTTCTGTCTATACAATTGTAGAATCCTTGGTTGTCCTGACCGTGCCATGCATGGATCGAATATCCCTCGGAGGCAAGCCATGCTGCAACATCGTCCTGTGTTGAGAGGGGATTGCATCCTGACCAGGATATCTGAGCACCCGCCGCCTGAAGCGTTTCTATCAAGACAGCCGTTTCCTTGGTTACATGCAAACATCCAGCGATTCTCTGACCATCAAGAGGTCGCTCAAGTTCTGCCTTCTCCCTCAGGGAGGCTAGAGCAGGCATCCTACTCCTAGCCCACTCTACCTTGAGTCTGCCAGAATCTGCCAAGCCAATATCGGCTATGGTAAAGTCTCCAGATACGTCCAATACTATGCCCCACCGCGTCTCTGTTGCTCATAATAGCTTGCGTAGTACTGCTCTGCATATGCTCTTGCCTGTTGCTCGTCGTAACCCGATGCGACCATTTGCTGCACATACGCCTCGACCGGATCCATTGTCTCCACACCTCCAAATTGTTCGACAGTGTCAGTCTCTACATCTCCCCTGGATCTTCCGCGTAATACCAGAGTTACCACGACTACCAATACCAAGAGTAGGGCCCCGCCAATTCCGACAAGGATTGTCGTGCTAAGGCCTCCTTCGGATGAGCCCCCTCCATTGGAGTCGCCCCCACGAGGCACTAAGCTGATGTCTATCGTTTCGGATAATACGTAGCGTGAGCCATCTCCCTCGGTGATACGGATGTATATCGTTGCAGATTTACCAGTTTCAATCTGGTAGAGATCTGAGATGTCCAGTGTCAGTGAGAATGTATCTCCGTCACTAAGCATGTCAGATTGGTTGAATTTACCAATGGTTCTCTGGGTTATTTTCTGAGTCGTAGAGTAGTCGAGTACTGATTCATTGAGGGCTATCTCGACCTTAACGTCGCCATTCTCCGCACCTGTTAGCATGTTGCCGGTAACGACTACGAGATCATCTCTCTGAGAGTCTGTCGGCCTTGGGGCTGTGAACTGCACCATAGGAGGATCGTCACCGAAGTTTTCACCAACGACAATGAAGTACATCCTGTGTTTCTCACTCTGCTTTCCTGCTTTATCGTAGACAATAAGCTCAACTCGGATTTCATTTTCAAGAGTCCCATCTGGATTGCTTGTTAGATTCCTAAAAGTGTAAGTCCACTCATCGGTAACCGATGCTGGGACTTGGAAAACGTGACCCTCTAAAGTCGGGCTCTGGCTATCCCAAGGGTAGTCGAAGAATACTTTCCACTCGAACAGCTCGATTCCTGACTCTCCTTCTGGAGCATCGGGATCCGTACTATTCTCGGCTGTGAATGCTAAGCTGATGTCGCCTGTTTCAGTGAGTCTGACTCTGTATATTGGCCAGTCTGTCCCTGCTACAGTCTTGGTTCCATCCATGGAGATGAACTCGGATATTGATGGATTGGATATTATCGAGGCAGAGGCCATGGGTCTGAACTCATCAGCCAGTGTATCGTCAGTCACGAGTCGGATGTAGGTGATTCTAGTATGTCCCTCTTCATCGTGCAGGTATAGAGTCAGAAGCCATTCTGCACCAATTCTGCATCCGGTATCGGATGAGGTGTTTGCGACACAGAAAGATCCTAATGTTGGTATTTCTGGAGCACTCTGTTGTGTATGGCTAATCTCTCCAGCATCGATTATGGCACCGTCCCAGCCAGTCACTGAATCATTATTTCCAGATGAAAGTGTCCAGTCTGCAACGACTCCAGGAACATTGGTGACATAGTCGAAAGATAGATCAGAGTTGCTCTTGATGTACATAGTTGAGTATGCCCCTGTTATTGAGTCGATAGAGGGGGATTGGCCATTAACGGTCAAATCATATCCCTCGCCTGCAATTCCGAAGTCTGCTGGGTAAGGAGTCAATCTGAAGTCCAGCAGGTTTGAGAGAATTGGTATCTGCTCGCCACCGAATGATTGGGTAACACTGGGGTTTTCCACGTCTATAGTGGTCACAATCATCCCTCCGGCTCCCCTGTTGCATATCGATAGCAAAGACTGGGATTCGTAGGTATTGTCTCGGATTAGAGTATGGAATGTGCCCGATGGATCACTGATTCGTCCGCCGCATACCTGTGGTATCTGTGTGAACTGAACCTGCGCGGTATCGAGTCCTGATAGAGCGACATGCGTTCCTCCGTTTATGGCACTGAATGCGGCCGAGTCGACGTCTTCCATAATAGGGTGGAACGGGTCGACTATTGTGATGTCTTCACTGAGGATCCTGTTGTCCTCTGTGAAGTTCACCTGATTCCTCATTGCTATGTCCATGCCAAATGGTAGGTTGCTTGGCTGGTAAGCATCCCTGTATGGCCCTAGGTGAATCTGGGTAGTTCCTCCCTGTACCATGAACTGCTCCAAGGTGTCTACAACAGACAGTCCGTCTGATGCCCTAGTAGAGGATAGCTTCTCGTAATAATCTCCGTAGTAGACGTTGTAATCCGTCTGCCAAGGCAGTAGAACCTTGTCGTAATGCTCCAGCCAAGAAGGCGTGGCGTATTCGTCCCAGTTATCTAGCCTCATCTGCGTATATCTCATCCCCATTGCCTCAAGGTCGGACTTTACCATCTGCAGACGGTTCTGATCCGTGGGGTTGGATAGGATTGCAACATCTATCTGGTCATAGAATGTAATGATGAAGAAGCGGACGTTCCCAGATGGCTCTATTGAGCCGTCTTCCTTGGTTACCTCTGCTGAGAAACTGATGTTGTAGGTATGCGTGTCAGCCCATGAGTTGAATGGCTGCGACCAGTTGGCCCATGCTCTCTGATGTGGCTCAAGCGCAAACGGACCATTATCAGCGGTTTGTTCGAATACCTGCTGGTTTGTCGTGAGATCCTTTATTGACATGGTAAGTGTGTAATCCCCATCAATTACACCGTTTAGAAGAGGAACGGAGAAACTGTGCATTGCTTGATCGTCAATTGGATAAACGCATTCGTATGTAATGTCGGTGACACACTCCATAACATCTGGTTGCATAAGGGTAATTTCTGCACTGGCAATGCTGAACATTATGCTTGAGATGTTGTTAGCCAGATTCACTTCTTCTGCGTTGTACCATGCTGTTGTTGGATCGCTTGTGTCCATCATGGTCATAGCATCAATTCTGTATATGCCGCTCCTGAAATCGTGATTGGCGATAGTGACTGTCGAGGATTCTGCGGCATCCAATCCCGTTACTTCTTCAGTGTAGTTCGCATCAAATTCGAATGTGAATTCTTCTACTCTTATGTTATCGATGCCGAATCCTGCAAGTCCGGCATTACCGTTAATTCCATCCTCGTTCGACTGGAATCTCCATGTGAGGCTTACCTCGGATCCAGCTAGTGTAGTACACTCGTCCCTCCAATCGGTAGAATCAGAGCTAGTTCTATTCTGTATGACTATGTGCGTTAAATCTAGTGTGACTGACTTCATGATGTTCTCAGTATCGAACCAGACAACGGAATTGAGCCTGTCAGAATGGTCGCCGAAATACTCAACTTCATCGTATCCATTCAGATCGAAGTCCTCACACCTGTGGAAATTTGGGTCCTGGGGATTGGTATTCTGTATTCCATTCTCGTTCAGGTCGTTCCAGCTCCCGTAAACTACTCCCTGGTATAACTCCCCCTCCTTGGTCCAAGAGATCTCGAGATTTGCTGCGTCCCTGATAGCAAGAATGTTTCCATTTGAGTCCTGAAGGAAGTCTCCTTCTGCATAATAATCAAAGGTCAGGTAAGTGAAGTCTGCACCTGTTGCTGCTATCGGTATGGGGTCGAGGGTCATGGTTTCATTCCAACCATCTCCATATCCTGTATCGGGGTGTCCGAGCCAGTAAGCGAAGTTCTTGAAGACTCCAACATTCTGTGGAAGCATATCGTTTGTCCCAGAAGAGTCATCGATCCTGCTTCCATTTTCGTTTCCGTCATCAGTCCAAATTGGGTCCACTCCAGAGAAGTCCTCAATTCCCACAAGGTCTGGCTCTGCGTTGTAAATCTCAGCTTTGACCGAGAAATCTGTCAATGTGTTACCCCAATTGGTGGCTCTAACTTCGACATCCCTCGTTCCTGAAGCATATCTGACACCATTCTCAAGATTCTTCCATGGCTCCTCTGCTAGTCCTGGATCGAATAGGTTGGCTACTGTGGTTTGGAACCTTGCTTCATCGTTGGTTGCGTCCATATTCTGGAATCCTGAAGGGGTCGATAGCTCAGTTTTGACAAAATACGTTGTGTTATCCACGAAATCTGCAGTCAGGCTCACTTCCTCCGAAGCACCTGCGGCTAAATCGGTGAAAGTTAACGTATCAGAGACGACCTCTTGAGTTCCAAATGTTACGTCTCTCTTTCTTATTGTGATGTTATCAAAGGCGAAACCATCCCACTCAGTATCTTGAGATGAGCCCTCGGGTCCGACGCTTCCGAGTAGGCCACTCCTGAATCTGAATCTAATATCCACAATTTGTCCTGCATAGGGGGTGAGATCTATTGACTCCTGCTGATTGGCTTCATCTGATTCCCCGCCACCCTCTGTGTAGTCCTCCCAACCTGTGGCTGTGACAGAGAATTGGTTTCCGTTGTAGGTGTTGTACTCAGGATCTACTCCTTGGAAAAGTAGTCTGAAGTACCTCTCGTTATCCCATCCCCCGTTGAAGAAGACCGATTCCCAACCTTTACCCTCTGACCATACTTCTATTCCGCAGGAGTCTTCGTAGAGCCATCTCTCGACTACAGAATATTGCTCTGCTAGGTACAGCTCAAAGAATGCGGTGGAGCAGAACAGGGAGATATCGAGGTAGGCTGCATCTGCCCCTGTTAGATCAACATTCTCAAGAATTATTGCCTCGTCCATATTGTTGAAGTATCCAGACTGGTTGTCTGACCCTTGGTAGTCTAATCCAGCCCACATGTAGGTTGTTGGATTGCTGTCTGCTTCATACCAGTCGTCTGTTGCGGAACCATTTGCATCGACTGAAGCATTCGATTCTTCATGCCATGAGGAAGACCCATCGCCATACATTCCCGTGTATGAAACCTTAGAGAATGAACATGCGGGACAGTTAGTATCAACCTCGTTTCCATCAAAGTCGTTACTGTATACAACAGTGTCAACTCCACCTAGGACCTCTTTGACCTCGAGGTCTACATCGATTGACCCCGATAGAGGGTTAAGGCCGGTGTTCTTGACGGTCACGTTTACGTATCTAGTACCTTCACCAAGCTGTGCCTCACCTGTGGCAGGGTTGAATGATGCAGGGGCTATGGTAACGTCAGTGATTCCCATATCTTCATTATCCAACGAGAGAACGGATAGGAAGTCTCCCGCTCCCCCCCATCCCTGAGTGTCTAGCCACATTGCATTGTTGGCGAATCGGTAAGAGTAGTCTCTCTGGCCGATTATAATTTCAAATGCGCTATCTTCGCCGCCCTGTAGCTGCCCAGGAATGGCCATTGTTGGCCTTCGTCCAACATCAAAGGATAGTGAAGAGAGGTATCCTGGCCCATCTGGATTGGCGAGAATGATCTCTACGGTGTTAATTTCCCTCAGGTTGTCCAATAGAAGGAAGGTTTGATTCTGAGCGCTAGAATCCTGCAACCTTGTCAGAGTTAGCTCGGTCGGAACGAAGAAGTCGGCCTCACCATCCCTATTGACATCCTCTATGGTGATTGATGCGCCCTTGTAGTTGCCAAGAGCGACATAGTTTTGCGTATTCCACTGACTTCCATCCTTTTCGGCGTAGGAAATATTTCCTGTGATTCCGTCAACGACGGCGATCATATCTACCTCACCATCTCCATCTATGTCTGAAATATCCATTCCACCCATTGGATAGTTATGCTCCGCATCCAGCTTGAACTCATGGACTCCTTGTGCGGTTGGAGTCATTGGATTTGGGAATTGGTCTTGGAGACAGTCGTACTCTAGAACTGTCATATTGTCGTAATGTCCTACTGAATATCCAACACCTGCATTGTAGGGAGGGGTTCTAAGTAGCCACATATCAAGATCCTCACAATCGCCAATTGGCGTCCCGATTCCCCCTCCTTGAACCGTCTCTCCCCAGTGTCCCAATAGAACATCTGTGTAAAGACCACTTGTCAAGGGCACGGGAAGGGTCTGCTGGTTAGTTAGTAAACTCGGGTCTGGTCCACGATAAACCTGGATGTATTGGTTGGAGAATGTGCCATCTATTGAAACTAGGACGATGTCATCGTTCCCATCATCGTTAATGTCTCCGACCTCCATGCTTATGTGGTAGGGATTTGAGATGGTAATCGCTGTATCCGACCAAGTGTTGACGGCACCATTGCAATCTCCCCACAGTACGGTTAGATTTCCGGGCCTGACGAAGGTTTCCCCGACGAATCTGATATTCTCTTGATAGTAAATTATGTCGTTCGTTCCGTCGCCGTTAATGTCTCCGACCTCGACATCGACACCGTTGGCTGTATCAACGAAACCAGCTCTTTGTGAGTTGTTGTTGGAAATGAATACGTCCTGCCTGTCCGCGAATCCTCCAGAACCATCATTGTAAAGTGTCGTAATGAAATGACCCATTGCACTGGCTGAAACGATATCATTGTCGCCATCACAATCCAAATCCCCGACTGCGATGTCCGAGGGATCCCTCTGAACAGCGTACTGGGTAATGTGAGATGCACTGGCACCCGGAACGAAGGATGCGAGTGGCATTGCTAGCAAGAGGAACACCAGTAACAGTGCCTTCCTCCCTTCTCTGAATCTATCTTGTGCGGTCTGCGGA
>CETP01016195.1_pt1 | contig 15150 bp, 6 predicted proteins | sample 531311 | NCBI WGS metagenome assembly CETP01 (sample SAMEA2622657, study PRJEB7988) | marine metagenome | biome: marine biome (ENVO:00000447); feature: surface water layer (ENVO:00002042); material: "saline water (ENVO:00002010), including plankton (ENVO:xxxxxxxx)" | depth 5 m | reverse complement strand
CATATTATCCATATTATCCATATTATCCATATTATCCATATTATCCATAATATTTTTTTTATTTTGTATTTTTAACGTTTGTATTTTTAACGTTTGTATTTTTTTCGTAAGAGATTAACAATTTCGTACAATACTTGACAATCATTACGATTGTATTCAATAATTTCTTTAATTTCTATATATCTTTTTAATGGTATCTTTTTCGAATGTTTTTTACATAATTCTTTAAAATGTATCATTGCATCTAAACCATTATCATTTTCTTCCCATGTCGTTTCTATCAAACCATGATTATATAAAGCTTTGCCAACTGATTTTAATCCAAACTTAAATACACCTTGAATAATAATAGGTTCCATACGAAAATAGTCTAATACATTAATTAATTTATACTTCGGAAATTCAATCTTTGGATAAGTTTGATGAATATATTGAAAATAATTATTTTCTGCATGTCCCCAATGATAAATATTGATTGTTTTATTTTGACCAATTTTTTTTAATTGAGATGAAAAATGTTCAATCATTTTTTTCTCTCCAAGTTTTGTAAATTCTTGAATTGTAATTTCATAAAATTGTTCCTTATAAATATAACCTAAAATACCTAATACTGGTTCTTCATTTTTATCTTTTCCAGAAAATAATTCTTGTTTCTCATCAAAAGATAAAAAACTTTCTACATCAAAATAAATATCAACATCAGTACTTTCTAATATTTGATTCAAATTATTAGAAATGCTTTTTCTTGGATAAATTAAAACATCCTTCTGTTGATTCATATGGATCATTCTTTCTTGAATATTTTTTTTCTTTGATTCTTTTAATTCTTTTAATAATTTAGGATCATCCCAACATTTTATACCCTTATTTAATAATTCACATCTTTCTTCATAAGAAATATTCCATACCAATGTTATTTCTTTAATTTTATTTGCTAATTTCATTTTTTCATTTTCCCAGGAAGATTCATTATAATTCATATTTGGAAATAATTCAAACTCACTGGGTTCAGGATAAATATTCATTGAGGAATAATTTTTCTTTAAAGTTTGAACCCATACAATTGCTTTTGAAATAACATCGGATATATTTTTCTCAAAATTAACTTTGGCAATAAACTCTTTCTTAGGTAATAACGTCTTACGATAATAATATTCTTTTCCTAATAAAAAGCATTCATATTTCTTATTAAATAATTCGTAAAAACATGTTTGAAATGAATACATCATACATTTTTTATAAAATAGTATGCCATCGTTCTGTACCTCTTTTAGATCCATTTTAAAATGGAGTGTTGAATAACTAATATCAATTAATAAATAATCGTTTTGACTTTTACAATATAAATGAAATGGTAAATTATTAACATAGGGAAATATTTTTTGAAATAATTCATAAGTAATTATAATATCACATTTAACATATATATTATTCTTGTCTAATAATACTCCTTGCAATATCAATGGAGATTTATTATTTATTAAATCTTTAGTATGTTCGTAAGTTGGTTTTAAAGGGATATCTAATCCTGATAATTCCTTTATTTTTTTGAATATTTTTTGTCTGTATTTATTTGATTCTTTACATATATAATCTTTATAATATGTATTTGCATCTTTAGTAAAAGTATTACTTTTATTTATTTCAAACCAATCACATATCGGATCCTTTAAAATGTAATTTTTTAAAATATCAAATTCTGGATATTTTAAAAAATAGTCCATATATTAAAAAAATTATAAAAAAACAAGTTTAATAAATACAATTTATATCTTGATCCAATTTTTATGTAATGGATTAATAGCATATAAATCACTGATAGTTGTATAATAATTTAATTCTTCGGTATAATTAACTAAAATATTTGATAATATATATTCTTCATTATAATAAGTATGATAAAATGGTATAATAGGTACAGTTTCAATATCCATAATATCTACATTTGTTGAATAAAAATTCACAGTATTCTTTTTCTGAGGGTTATTTTTTGAACTTATTAATAATATTCCAAGATTAATATCTTTATCAGATAAACTTTGTAGAATTAGTTTAAAATCTGGATTCTGAATACGATAATCATCTCTTTTTACTTCATCAATTAATTCTTTCATATTTGAATATTCTTTAGGATATTTTTGAAGAAAACTTTTTGTATTATTGATTTCTAATTCACTAATTAATAATTTTTTAATGGTTTCTGCATCAAATAATATCCCAGATTCAAATAAACCCTTTTCGAATGTCAAAAAGTCATTATTCTTTTCTGTTAAATTGAATACAACACTTGAACCTTTACCAAATAATTTTTGTATATAATACGGTATTGAATCGAGCTTTTTCATAATTATATTTCGTTTTTTAAATAATTTTACATTTGATGTATCTACAATATATTTACTACTCTTTGTAAATATTTCATTTAATATATTATTCTTATATTCTGAAAAAGTAAAAAATATTTCATGAAAATTTGTTGAATGCATTAATTCATTTACACTTACTCTTTCTTCTATAATTTTTTCTTTATTATCAATACCAAAAATAATTAGCTTTTCAATAAATTTCCACTTAATTCTTTCAACTAATAAATTCCCATTACTATCTTTTTCTCTAACATATAATTTACATCCATCATTTGTTTCTGTACATGGGTAATTACATAACTGATTTTTTTCATTACATAATGTTATAAATTGATCTAATTCATATTTCTGGTAATCTTTTTCTTTTAATAAATGAAATAATCCATCAATATGTGACTCTAATATTTCGTATAAACGAAGTTTTTTATGTGAGTTAATCATAATTGGATCGGATAAAACAAATGCTATTTGATCAATTAATTTAATTTCAATCTCAATCTTAGATAATTTTGGATATTTTTCATCTTCTTTCGGTGTAATCTTTGTAATTTTTCCATCGATTGTATAATTTTCATCAAATTGACTGTATAAATGATCCTTTTTATCAATTTTTTCAATAAATTCATACTTATCATGTTTAACAATCGTAAAATGTATTCTTTCTCCAGTTTTATAATAACTACTATCTTTAATAAAACCTTTGGTAAGTATTGTACTTTCTTGGATTTTTGAAAGTATATGATGGATCCCTAATTTAATAATATATTCTTCGTAATTTTTCATGTTAATAAATAAGTTTCTTTCATCATCATTATTATTTAAGGAATATAATTCTTTATCAACTTCCACCATACTACTTGATTGAATCCTTTTATATTTTGTTGTAATACTATCTTCTTCTAATAGGGGTAAGTATGTATCATTTGAGAAAACAATTGTTGTTACTTTGCCTTCCTCAGATTCGATCAATGATTTGATTTGAAAATATTCCTTAAATAATGATAAATATTTAATTGCTTTTTCATAGGTTGGTAACATTTGCATACAAACTTTATTATCTAAAAAGCAAACCATACTACATAAAATATTTGGATATTCTTTTCCTTCTTTAGAAATAACACCTAACTTTTCCCTACCTTTTTTACCAAAGGGTAATCTTTTTACCACACCTTCCCATTTTTGTTTTGGTCCAAACTTTACTTTCATTCCAAGTTTAATGTCTTGAATATCGAGGAAACTGTAAATAAATTCATATTTTTTATTAGTCGGAATTGGTTCTGGTACAATTGGTACAACTTTATTATTTCTTGTAATTAAATAAGATACATTTGAATAATTATCGATAAATAATTTTTGAATATTATCCCCATTTCCTCTAAGTATATTTTCATATATTTCAATATTTGATGGAGTTTTCTGTAATTCTATCTTTGATAATATACTTTCAAAAATAATTTCATAATGTCCATTTCTTAAAAAATCAGAGGTCAATAAATATTCCTCTTTAACTTTTTTATCATAATAACGATACAAAATAGGTTCATAATAATTCCCCCTCTTGTAAATAAATCCGATTTTTTGAGAATCTGTATAATCAGTTAATTTAATCTTAATTTCATCGTCGATATTCTCAAATATGACAATATTTATATCATCCAATAACAATAATAATGGTAAAATGTATGTATCATCACGGTTTTCATCGCTTTTTAAAAAGTCCAAATAATTTTTCAGTGAAAGTAAAAGTTGAAATAAATAACATGTTTCGTTTGATTTAAAAATACTTGATTTCATTTCATCTTTTAATCGTTGAATTGTTTTTTCCGAAAAAGATAATTTTGTTTCTTCTATCTCTAACATTTTTTCAATGAATGATTTATCTTCAATCGTAATTTTACTCAAATCTTTTCTAAAACGTTGATGAATTAATGGACATTTTTGAAATTTATCTAAGCTTTTGGTTAATTTATTTTCAATTATCTGAATAAAATCTTCTTCTTTAATATTATCTTTTGATAAAATACGGAAATAACTTTGTAAAAATGGAGAAGTTGTAAATACATAATCATTATCATTTTGTTTTACACCCTTTCTTAAAAAGCCTTCACCTTTCTTTTTTGCAAATGTTTTTTCACTTTGATTGAAATATTCCATTAAAAATGGATGTAAATGGGCATATTTTCCCTCTCCAACAGGGTCTTTATTTGATATATATCCTTCTCCAATAACTGCTTCTTCTTTCTTTTTTCTCCTTTTCTCAGGATCACCCTTTAAATTTTTGGATGCATTAAAACAACACGGTAATCCATATCCCATTGGATGTAACTGCTTACTTTCTTCACGAATATCAGGTACATAATACTTTACCTCATTTGCATCGGTCCAATAAATCGCCCTCCTTTCAAGTACTGATTTTCTAGTCCGACCATTTGATCCTTTAGGTAATTTTGCAGGTACAATATCTCGTTTGTTAACAGCATCAGGACGAATACTTAAACTTTTTGATATATCCCAAAACTTTGGACATATATAATGAATATCTTTTGATCGACGGGGTACATTTATCGCTTCAGAATAAGACTCTCTCCCAGAACCTTCCTCATATGATTCATTAATCCTTTCTAATTCTTCTTTTGTAACAGCTATAGGATGACGATCATCAACAGCTCCACATAGTTTAGGATATCCATATGCAACACCAGATGCTTGTTTTTTCTTACTTTTGAATTTAAATAAATCAGGATCATATTGTTTTAAACGTTTCAAATAATAACTTTTTGTTTCAAAATAACCTTCTGTATTCATTCCACCCAATTGATCAAAATCAATTTCATCATCATCATCATCTAAAAGTTCATCTAATTCATCTTTTTCATCGTCAATTCCATCTAATAACATTTCTAAATCATCTTCTTCACTTTTTTCTTCTTCTTTAATTTCTAATAATTCTTCTTCGTCCTCTTCATCATATATTTCTTTTGTATATTCATCAACATTTTCAAATAATCTTCTCTGTATTGTACCCTTACGATCATTAATGTAAGATAAATATAAATTTAACATCGTTTTTATAAAAACGATAATTCTTCTTTGTTCTTGAAATGATTTCATATTTTTAAGCTCGATTAAAAGGTCTTCTTTTTGATTTAACCATATCTTAATTTCTGATCCCCCTTCATTAATAATCGTTGAACTACGCTGAATACCCTCTTTCATGCTCATTAATTCCTCCCATGTTTCATATTCTTTTCGAATAAAATCGGGGTCTTTATTATAATCTTTTGCTAATTTTTGAATTATTATTTCAGGATCTTCAAAAATAGTTTTATATGCCGAGATTGCAGATTGTATTGTTGTAATATTTGCATAATTATCAACACGATTATATCTTCCGATTATCTGTGTATCAATATCTGTTTCTTCAAACGACTTTACACGAAAATACATTGGAAAATTCTGAATAAATGTTCCTAAATATTGATTCCAATTTGGAAATGTTTTCTTAGATTTATCTTGAAAATCATCTTTTTGAAACATAATACCACTATTCAAAAAATCCACTTCTGTCTCTGAATGAATATTCGTAAATACATCATTATCAAATGTTGCCAAAGATTCAAATGCATAAAACTGTTTCATGTTTATACCCGAAAGAATAACATTACAATCATGAATTATATGTAATACATCATCTTCTTTTAGTTCTCTATCATTATGTTCTATAATACATTCAATATCTCCATTTAAATGAATAATTAATGTACCATAAATATCTTTTGTAATATTGTATAATTTCACCATAATAATATTGCCCGAATGTAAATAATTATAACCATATTCAGTTTGAATGTTATATCCATCTGACCATTCTTTACATCTTTCTTTAGTAATATGTCTTTCAGATGTTTTATCACTTCCCTCGTATAATAGAGATTTTTCATATAATTTGTAAAATGCATCATCATGAGCATCTAACAATAATTTTACAAAAGGTATTTCATTTGTTAAATTAAAATCAGTAAATAGCTTTGATAAATGGACAGTATTATCTTTTTTTGTTAATTTCTTTAATCTCATAATAGTAAGGGAGTAATTTCCACATTTTATTTTTTCATCAATATCCTTTTCTAAAAATTCAGATTCAATAATATATGTCCCTCGATTGTATATATCATGAATTAATTTTTGTTTTTCATGCAATGAATTACGGATTTGTATAGCGCTTTCAGTTTTATAAAGTAATACATCTGATATATTTAATTCAGGCCAATACTTAAAAATCAAACCATTAAGGAATGATTTTAATTCTTTTTTTTGTTTAATCTCTTCTTCCGTAAATTTAAGTAATTCTTCAAACATATTCTTTTCTTCCAAATATTCTTCCATTGTAAAGAAATATATTACATTTGAAGAGTCTTTATTTTTTTCAGATAAAATAAGACTTTTATTACGGATTTGTTTCGGTATGCGGTCACCTACACTATCAATCAAACTTGTATCAATTACATTTTTAGGTACTTTATTATAAAAATCTAAATATTCGATGTTATTATCTTCATATTCAAATGTAAGTGGTATGTTTTTTGATCCATCATTATACCATGCATAGAGATAAGGTTCATTCACAATTTCTTTTTTATAACAATTATAAATAATTTTTCGGATAATTATTTCATTTGTATCATCTTCATTAATACTTTCATTTACAAAGATTAATCTTTCAGAAGGATATTTATTTAGAAACATAATTTCTTTAATCTTATTTTTTTGAAGTTCAATATCAGTCAATTCATCCCCTTTATATAATCCAAGATAACCATAAAGTTTTTGTATTTCTTCTGTTGTTAAATTCTTAAGTGTATCTTCTTCATCATTTTTTTTATTTTTTTTTATCTTATTAATAATACTTTTAATCAAAGGTATTTTTCCAGTAAATAAGTAACATGTATCAGTTTTTTTAGAAATACATTTTACAAATCCTTTTTTTAAAAAAACATTACAAAAACTATCCATGATATAATTATAAACAATAAAATTATTATTTATTAAAATCATATGGTGTAGTATTAATCTCCATACCACAATATTGTTCTGGATATAGATGGTAATTAACAGGAATATAGATACCAACTTTTTCCCCCTCTTCTAATAAGTATTTCATATTATTCCAGAATAATGGAGTATGTCCAACTTCTGGTGTCATTACATGGGCTAATTCATGAATAACTACAAATAATATAGTATTATCTTCGATAAATGTTTCATCTATTTCTTTTCTTATACAAATGGATATTTTTTCACCTTTATTTACAGAATATGAAGTATATTTAGATCCAGGCACAGTTTCTGAAAGTGCTTTGGGGTTATAATTATCTAATAAATCTTTTACACCATCTTTTTCAGTATCCAATGATCGAATTAGTCGTAATACTTTCCTATTAATTTCAGCTAATTTATTGGCAGCTTGTTTTGCATCTGGTAACTTACGTACAACATATATTTGATTGTCAATAGTTGATCTTATGCTTACAATATCACCTTTTTTATATACTTTATTAATAATTGTGAAAAAAACAAATATACTCAGAAAAAATAACAAGAATTCTTCCATGTAAATAATATAATATAATCTTATATTAAAATTTGATTTTTTTAATTACTTAAACTAACAAACATTATAATATATATAAATGGTTCAACTATGTTTTCAGATCATAGATATAAATTCAGATGATTTACCTATAGGAGAAAACTACTGGGACAAACAGTTTATTGTTACATTTTACGGAAAAACACAAGAAGGTAAAAATATTGTATGCAATGTTCAGGGATATAAACCTTTCTTTTATCTTCGAGTACCAGATAATTGGAGTAATTCAACCGTAAGGTCTTTTCTTAAAAAGTTTGTGAAAAACTTTTCCCAAAGTTGGAATACTACAAGAAATTCATGGAAAGGTACATATGAAGAAGATTTAATGGATGTAAAACCATCCTACAATTTCTATGGATACAACTATAATTTTGAATGTAATAAGATTAAGAATTATCGTTTTGCAAAAATTAGCTTCCAGTCCTACGGAGAAATGAAAAAATGTATTAGTGCTCTTCAATCATTTTATAAAGAAAATCAAAAATATATACCCGATGATAAAATCGTTTTAGGAAAAACCACAAATGGAGAACCAATTGTTAAATCTTGTGATTCAAAAATTAAAAACTTCTTTATACAAGAACATAATTGTGATTGTGTAGCAAACCTTTATGAATCTAAAATTCATCCAATGTTAAGATTCCTTCATGATAAGAATATTGATCCATGTGGATGGGTATCTGTTAGTGCAAATTCTTCATTTATTACTTCGAAAGATGAACAAATGTTTAATGTTGATATTGAAATTGATAATTTACCATTACGATGTATTTCTTCACATGTATCAGAAAATACAGCCGGTTTCATTACCGCTTCTTTTGATATTGAATGTGACTCTTCTCACGGAGATTTTCCAAATCCAAGAAAAGACTTTAAAAAATCAGCGATTGATATCCATGAATCATATTTTAGAAATAGCATTAATTTATCTTCTGTAGATTTTAAGAAAAAACATATTTTAAAATGGATTCAAGAAGCATTTGAAAATGGTTCAAATGATATTCAATCTATTTTCACAGAAAATGGTACCTATTCTGATGATTCAATTCAAAAACTTGAAAAAGAACTTACAGATGAGTTTCTTACAATGTTTGATGAATCAAAAAGTAATTCTAAAACAAGGGAATCAGCAATCAATAACTTAACAAAACTACTTAACAATCTCAAAAATGATCTGGGGGAAAATATTATTATTAAAGGTGATCCAATTATACAAATTGGTACTGTCTTTCATAAATATGGTGAAAAAGAATGTTATGATCGTTCTATCATCGTTATTGGTAATGAAGATAAACCAAATGAAAAAATATGCGATGATATTCCAAATGTCAATGTCTATGAATGTAAAGATGAAAAAGAATTACTTCTAAAATGGAAAGATCTTATTCTCTTCCATAACCCGGATCTATTTACAGGATATAATATCTTTGGTTTTGATTTTGATTATATTAATAAACGTGTTGATTACTTATTCCCTTGTTGTGATAAATGTGGAAGATACCATGATTATAAATGTCCTAAACACGATTTCTATCGTTTAGGGAGACTGATGAGAAACAGGGAGTCAGATAAGGTTTCTTCACTTGATCAACTATCGAAACCAAAATTACCAATGAAATATTACAATAACTTCTGGGAAAAAAGGTGTCAAGTTGTAAAGAAAGAACTTTCATCTTCTGGATTAGGCGATAATATACTTAATTATATTTCAATGGATGGACGTGTTATCTTTGATATTCAAAAGGAAATTCAGAAAGGTCATTCTCTAGATTCTTATAAACTTGACAATGTTTCGGCTCATTTTATGAAAGGCAAAATTACAAAAAAATGTTTCATGGTAAAACAAAAACAACACTTACTTCATACAACAAATACAGGAAACCTTAAAATAAACGATTATATTACTATTAATATTCACACAAAGTATGGTACTCTTAAATATAAAAATGGAAAAAAGTTTAAAATTGTTCATTTAGGACATAAAAATAAAATCATTGTAATCGATGGATTAATCAAACTTAAGAAGTATCAAAAAGATCTAGTTTTCTATGAATGGTGTTTAGCAAAAGACGATGTTTCACCACAACAAATTTTCGATTTTCATAAACATGGTGGAAGTAATGGTCGTGCAAAGATTGCTAAATATTGTATTATGGATTGTGAATTATGTATTCATCTTCTACAACTTCTTGATATCATCCCCAATAATATGGGTATGGCAAATGTTTCATCTGTTCCGTTATCCTATATCTTCTTACGTGGTCAAGGTATTAAAATTAGTTCTCTTGTTGTTAAAGAATGTTCCAAAATAAATACTCGAATTCCTACACTTAAGAATTTTGATGCTGATAAAATTGACGATGGTTTTGAAGGTGCAATTGTTTTAGACCCTACTCCTGGAATTTATTTAGATGATCCAGTCGCTGTACTTGATTATGCATCTCTTTATCCAAGTTCAATTATTGAAAAAAATCTTTCTCATGAAACATTTATGTGTTCTCAAGAAGACATCGATCAAAATCCTGAAAAGTATGGATGGATTCATTCTATTCCCCATCATATTATTTCATACGATGATTATAGCTACGTAAAAAAAGGGAAAACTGTCCACAAAGTAAAGGAAGACACACAAACAACATGTTACTTCGCAAAATATAACGAAGAAAAAGGAAAAAGAGGTATTATTCCCACCATTCTTCAAACTTTGTTAGATCAAAGAAAGGCCACAAGATCAAAGATTAAAGAAACAGATAATGAAGATAAAAAGAAAGTACTTGATGGTCTTCAACTTGCGTATAAAGTTACAGCTAATTCAGTCTATGGTCAAATGGGGGCAAAAACAAGTTCTATCTGTTTTAAGAAAATTGCTGCTTGCACAACAGCCATTGGTAGAGAAAGGATTGATGATGCAAGTATTGGTGTCAAAAACTGGGCTAAAGAAGAAGGTTATTATGAACCAGAGATTGTATATGGAGATACAGATTCTGTATTTGTTAAATTCTCTCGAAAACATAAAGATACAGGTGAAATTTTAGAAGGTAAAGAAGCACTTAAATATTGTATCGATTGTGGTGTAAAGTCTGGTGAATGGGTTACAAAAAATATGTTAAAAAAACCACAAGATCTTGAATATGAAAAAACATTCTATCCATTTATCTTAATTTCTAAAAAAAGATATACAGGAGATAAGTTTGAACTTTCTGCAGATAAATTAAAAGAAAGGACTTCTATGGGCATTGTTATGAAAAGAAGAGATAATGCTCCAATTGTAAAATACGTTTTTGGTAATGTTATTGAAATCATTATGCATCAAAAAAGTGTTGATTTAGCGATTCAATGGCTAAAAAAAACTCTGAAAGAAATTATCGATGGTAAAATTGATAAATCAATGTTTGTAATTACCAAATCACTTAGTGGATACTATAAAAATCCGGAAGGTATCGCACATAAAGTACTTGCGGATAGAATGGCAGAAAGGAATCCTGGGGACAAACCAAAACCAAATGATCGTATCCCCTACATGTATCGTGTTCTTCCAAATGATATGTTATATGATTATAATAATCTTTATAAAAGCGGTGCTCGAAAAGGGAAACCAAGGGATAAAAAAGTTCTTCAAGGAGATAGGATTGAACATCCAGATTATATGGAAGAACATAATATTGAAATTGATTATAAATTCTATATCTCAAATCAAATTATGAATCCTGTTAAACAAGTACTCGATCTAGAAAAATCAGAAGAAGAAACATGTGAAATATTCAAAAATTATATTTAGAATAATTGAAATTCGTATAATTACTTTTTATTATTTATATATTTATTATTATATAATAAATGGGAGGAGGTCTATTACAATTAGTTGCATATGGAGCCCAAGATATTTATTTAACAGGTAATCCACAAATTACTTTTTTTAAAATCGTTTACCGAAGACATACTAATTTCTCGATGGAATGTATCAAACAAACGATTAATGGTTCATCAACTGTTTCAGATACATATGTTACAGCTGGAACAGTTACTATCTCTAGAAATGGAGATCTATTATCTCAAATTTATGTAAAAACTGATCAAGAAACTACTTCAGGAATTAATGGAGATTATTTAGTACAAGATGTTGAAATAGAAATTGGAGGACAAAGAATGGATAAACATTATCGTGAATGGAATCAAATATGGACTGAGTTAACAACTCCAAGTTCAAAAGCAGAAGGATTTAAATATTTAACGGGTGGATTTAAAAATCCATTAGTTACAGGTGGATTAGCAAGTTCAGGAGGAACATCGCAACAATCTGTAATGTACCCATTACAATTCTGGTTTTGTAGAAATATTGGGTTGGCTTTACCATTAATTGCTCTCCAGTACCATGATGTAAAATTAAAATTTAATTGGGGGAGTGGAGCAGCTGCAGATGGTATGAGTCGTTCTGGTGCCGCTGCTGTAACACCGGCTGTCCAAGTTTGGTGTGATTATATTTATTTAGATACAGATGAAAGGAGGAGGTTTGCTCAAGTTTCTCACGAATATTTAATTGAACAATTACAACTTCAGGAAGAAGGGAGTTCAAGAGAAAATTTTAAATTAAACTTTGATCATCCAATTAAAGAACTTATTTGGACAGTTCCAACAAGCACAACAGAAGCAAGTACTATTATTTCGCAAAAAATGAAAGTTGAAATTAATGGTCACGATCGTTTTGCATTTCAAGATAAAGAATATTTTCAGATAAAACAACCTTTGATCCATCACACATCTGTTCCAGGATATAATATTAAAGAAAAAGATACTTTGGAATTAATTCAACCAATCACTATTGCTTATCGTGATGCGGGAACAGCTACTGGTACAGATGTTACAACACTCCATAATACAGTAGGTAGTACTTCAGGAACAAAAACAATATTTAATTTTTTAATCGGAACTAATTTTATCCCTGCTGTAACTTCAAGTAATTTTCCCAAAGTCGGGGATTTATTAAGGATTGAAGTAAAAGATCAAGATGAAGCAACCGTTGTAAGATTAAGAAATATTACTGCTCAAGTTACATCTGTTGCAGCGCAAACGAATGGATGGAATATCGGTTTATCGGTTGAAGATGATCAAGATGCAATCGCATCAGGATTTCTTGTTGGAACAGCAAATGATGATTTGGTGTCAATTTCAATTATTGCGAGGCTACAAAATCCCAAATCAAGATGTTCTCAATTAGATAGAGATATTTTTGTGTATTCTTTCGCTCTGAATCCTGAAGAACATCAACCAAGTGGTGCTTGTAATTTCTCTAGAATTGAATCTGCTAAATTCTTATTGGATTCTGCAGGTACGATTAGTAATATTTATGCAACAAATTACAATGTTTTAAGAATTATGTCCGGTATGGGTGGATTGGCCTATGCGATTTAAAGTATTTTGAATTTTAAGTATTTTTTAAAGAATTTTTTTTTTATTTTAAAGAATTTTTTTTAAATTTAATTTCATTTATTTTTTTTATTTTTTAATTTACGTATTTTCCCAAAATTTTTTTCTATGATATAGTATAAAAAAATATGGGAGGAGGATTGATGCAATTGGTTGCTTATGGCGCACAGGACATTTACCTTACGGGTAATCCACAAATCACTTTCTTTAAGGTTGTCTACCGCAGACACACTAACTTCTCGATGGAGGCTATTAAACAGACTATTAACGGCGCAACAACGGCTGCTGGTGGATCTGGAACTGTCACTATTTCCCGCAATGGTGATTTAGTCCACAAAGTTTATGTCCGTTGCGATCAAGACACAGATCAGGGTATTTCAGGTGATAAATTAATATCTGAAGTTGAACTTGAAATTGGTGGTCAACGCATTGACCGTCACTATGAAGAATGGAATCAAGTTTGGGCTGAATTAACCACACCCAATTCTAAATCAGATGGATATAAATACCTTACGGGTGGTTTCAATAATGTTTTGGTTTCGGCTGGAGGAACATCGCAACAATCTATTATGGTTCCTCTTAACTTTTGGTTCTGCCGTAATCCAGGTCTCGCTTTACCATTAATCGCCCTTCAGTACCACGAGGTTAAAATTAAGTTTACATGGGGTACTCTCGCCAATCTTGGGAGAGCGACCACCTTGGCGGCGGCCCCTACATGTGAAGTATGGTGCGATTACATCTACCTTGATACTGATGAACGTCGTCGTTTTGCCCAGGTTTCCCACGAATATTTAATTGAACAGTTACAGAGACAAGAAACCAGTGCTGCAACTACTCAAAGTATTACCCTTAACTTTAATCACCCAGTTAAAGAATTAGTCTGGACAAATACATCTGCTGACATTACTACTCAAAGAACTAAATTAGTTCTCAATGGTCATGATCGTTTTGCTGAACAAGACAGAGAATACTTCCAGGTTCGCCAGCCTCTCGATTGCCACACATCTGTCCCAGGATTCAATATTAAGGAAACTGAAAGACCAGTAATGCTTTCTAAACCACTTGTGATTTGTTCTAAACGAGCGGGGTCGGACCCGGACGGCACAGAGGATGCAACCAATATGGTTAGCATCAATTCTGATACCGATGGAACCAATACTGTTATTAAAATTTTTGCTAATCCCGGATCAAGTGGAGCTCAAGAATTGTATTCAGCAGGAACTAACGCAGCAGCGACGTCGAGTTCAACTCTTAAAGTTAAAGTAGGTGATATTCTTAATGTGTTTTGTTCAGATGCTGACAACACCACCGGCACTGGCACTCCCAGACATTTTACAGTTCAAGTGACCGCTTTGGCGACCGCCGCCAATATAACTACTATAACTACTTCACATGATGATCTTGAATCTGGGGTGGATGGTAATTATGATAGTTTAGATACAGATGCTATAAGCATAGTTGTTACCGCACGTGCCCAAGACCCACAATCCAATTGCTCTCAGTTAGCTAAGGATATTAATGTTTACTCCTTTGCTCTCAAACCCGAAGAGCATCAACCATCGGGAACCTGTAACTTCTCTCGTATTGACAACGCGAAGTTAAATTTCAGTTCAGCAACTGGTGACACCGGCGCTATTACTGTTTACGCTGTCAACTACAACGTCTTAAGGATCATGTCTGGTATGGGTGGCTTAGCGTACTCCAATTAAT
>CETP01210915.1_pt1 | contig 15239 bp, 18 predicted proteins | sample 531311 | NCBI WGS metagenome assembly CETP01 (sample SAMEA2622657, study PRJEB7988) | marine metagenome | biome: marine biome (ENVO:00000447); feature: surface water layer (ENVO:00002042); material: "saline water (ENVO:00002010), including plankton (ENVO:xxxxxxxx)" | depth 5 m | reverse complement strand
TTTTCTTTGTCAATGATTAAGTGACGTACTTGAGCAGCTTTGCTGATGTCGGACGTTGCGATGCGCCAAGGATTCTCCCCGGGAGAGGGGGCTCCGGGCGTTACCAATCCTCCTATTTTCCCAGATGCCACAGATCAACTCCTAGAGTCAGCAATCCGAGACGCACCTAGCGATGTACGAGGAATGCTAATTTTGGCTGATGGAACCAAGTATGAAGGAGTGCTATTCGGAGCCGAGGGCATCGCTGAGGGAGAACTTGTTTTCACGACTGGAATGGCAGGTTATCAGGAAAGCCTCACGGACCCCTCTTTTGCCGGCCAAGTGCTGACATTTACATGGCCTCTTCTGGGAAATTACGGAATAATTCCTGGCATCTCCGAGTCTTCTCGTGTGCATCCCAGAGGAGTGGTATGCAAGCAGATGATGAGAGTACCAGACCATAGGGACTCAGTCGGAAGTGTGCACGATCTCCTAGTTTCACATGGTATTCCCGGTATCGAGGGAGTTGATACCAGGGACCTTACCAGGAGAGTCAGGGAGTATGGTACCCTTCTCTGTGTTTTCGGGCCTGCAGACAGGGAATCCGAGATGGAAGTGATACTCTCAAAAATGACTCCCCCAGATAAGGGAGACCTGGTCCAATCGGTAACAATCGAGAAATCAGTAATCGCTAACCCCGGGGCTACTGACAATCAAGGACAGAAACTACCAAGGCTTGCAGTTTTGGATTGTGGAATAAAATACAATATCATCAGAGAGCTCTGCAGGAGGTTCGAGGTCGTCTGGTGCCCCGCTTCGATGACATTCGACGAGATAATGGATCAGTGGAGGCCTGATGCATTATTCGCTTCGAACGGTCCAGGCGATCCCGCCCACGAAGGTACTGCTACTGTGGCCAGAGAGTCCTTGGCTGCCGCAGTTAGGGCTGATATGCCTGTAATGGGAATTTGCTTGGGTCACCAATTGATGGGCCTAGCAGCGGGACTTAGGACCTACAAACTGAGATATGGCCATAGGGGTTCTAACCAACCAGTAGTCGACCTAGTTACTGGAAAGGTCAATATCACCAGCCAGAACCACGGTTTCGCTGTTGAAGATCCCAGCAGGGGGATGCTGGCCCCTCACCCATCAGGGGCCTGCTCAGAGAAAGGAAGTAACATCTTGGACGCAGAATTCACGGTCAGGCATGTTAATGCCAACGACAGAACGGTCGAGGGCTTGGACTTGGTGGGGAAGCCTGCATTTACAATCCAATTTCATCCAGAAGCCTGTCCTGGGCCCCACGACGCAGCCCGCCTTTTCGATCGATTCGCTGACATAGTAGCTGATCACCTCTCAGGAGATCCACAGCCCGCGATAATAGGTGGAGGTGGAAATTAGTGCCCAGAAGGAACGACCTATCTAGAATCGTTATTCTGGGAAGTGGCCCAATCAGGATTGGCCAAGCCGCGGAGTTTGATTTCTCAGGATCCCAAGCTTGCAGGGCCTTAAGGGATGATGGATATGAGGTAATTCTGATTAATTCTAATCCTGCAACTATCCAAAACGACCCTGAAATGGCTGACAGGATATACATCGAACCACTTCTGCCAGAGGTAGTCAAGAGAATTTTAGAGATAGAGAAGCCGGACGCACTTTTGGCAGGGATGGGCGGACAAACCGCATTGAACATAGCATCAGCGCTTGCCAAGGACGGATCGTTAGATGAACTGGAAGTAGAGCTCATTGGATGCGATCTGGCATCAATTGATGAAGCCGAAGATAGGGATTTATTCAAGAGGGTCTGTGAAAGCATAGACCTCCCTGTTTGTGAGGCAGTTGCCTGCTCCTCGATCAGTGAGGTCCTTGACGCAGCAGAAAAAATTGGGAAATATCCACTACTTATACGCCCTGCATTCACTCTTGGGGGGCTGGGAGGAGGAACTGCATTCAACAAAGGTGAACTTGTAGAGATTGCAAGTCAAGGTTTGCTTCAATCTGCTATAGGTCAGGTACTGATCGAGGTAAGCATTCTTGGTTGGCAGGAGCATGAATATGAGGTAATGAGAGACGCATCTGACAATGCTATCATTGTCTGTACTATGGAGAATCTTGATCCAATGGGGGTCCACACGGGGGAGTCAGTTGTCGTCGCACCCCAACAAACTCTCTCAGACAGGGATCATCAGATGCTCAGAGATGCCGCCTTGAAGTTGATCAGAAGACTGAATATCAAAGGGGGCTGCAATGTACAGTTCGCTGTTGAACAATCTACAGGTCAGTACAGGGTTATAGAGGTCAACCCTCGAGTATCCCGGTCTTCGGCCCTTGCATCCAAAGCAACTGGATATCCCATAGCTAGAATGGCCGCTTTGATTGCTGTCGGCTACACACTTGACGAGCTTCCCAATCCGATAACAGGTCAAGGAACCACCGCTGCCTTCGAACCCACACTGGATTACTGTGTAGTGAAAATTCCAAGATGGCCTTTCGATAAGTTCAGGACTGCTGATAGAACAATAGGGACATCAATGAAATCAACGGGTGAGGTCATGGCAATAGGAAGGTGCTTCGAGGAGGCATTCCTCAAAGCTTGGGCCAGCCTAGAGTACGGTAAGCCTCATCCAAGGCCCCTTACTATGGCAGATTCTTCAGGAGGGGAGACTATGGACGAGAGATCATCAGAGCCTTTGCCCACTGCAATTTTAGAAGACTGGCTCAGAGTGCCCACGGATAGGAGGATGTCCGCAATCATGGAGGCATTCAGAAGAGGGTATTCGCTAGAGGATGTCAGGGATCTCACAGGGGGAGTGACGAGGTGGTTCTTACATAGATTCGAAAAAATGGCAGCAATAGAGACTGAGATAAGAGCCGCTGGTGAGATGGGACTACGCCCCTCAGAAATCCCAGAGTCAGAAATGAGGTCTTGGAAGGGAGTAGGATTTACCGACTTGCACATAGCAGATGCATTGTGTGGATTCCCCTCTGCAGGTTTCAAAGACCTCCCTGCAGGAAGAGGTGAAGTTGCCGTCACAATTAGGAGGCACGAGATGGGAATCCATCCGAGATTCAGAATGGTCGACTCATGTGCAGCAGAATTTGCAGCCGTCACCCCGTATTATTACTCCACGTATGAAGGTGGTACAGGTGAAAATGGAATTGACCTAGTTCCCGGGATTGAAGACAAGACAAAACATAGGGTCGTCGTAATCGGGTCTGGTCCGATAAGAATTGGCCAGGGTATAGAGTTTGACTATGGGTGTGTTCATGCTGTGGGGGCGATCAGAGAGATGGGTCACGAGGCCATAATTATCAATAATAATCCAGAAACAGTTTCCACAGATTTCGATACTAGTGACAGGCTATATTTCGATCCATTGAATCTAGAATCAGTATCTGAAATTCTCCTAAGGGAAAAGGCCCATGGAATACTATTGCAATTTGGGGGTCAGACAGCAATAAATCTAGCTCTTCCTCTATCCGAAAACCTAAACCATTTGGAAAGAATGGGCCTAAACCTGAGTATCGAAGGAACAACTCCTGAATCTGTAGATGAAGCGAGCGATAGGAAGAGATTCGAGGATTTTGCAAAAAAATGTAATCTAAGGATGCCCAGAGGTACGACTGCAATTGAACCCGAGGGAGTCAGGGAGGCAGTTTCTAGAATTGGGTATCCTGTCCTAATAAGGCCGTCGTATGTTCTGGGTGGAAGAGGAATGGAAATACTGTCGAATGACGATCAGTTGGAAGCATACATGAGAGAGGCTTACTTGTCTCCGGAAAGGCCCTTGCTAATTGATGAGTACCTCGGTAATGCTATCGAACTTGATGTGGATGCGGTCTGTGACGGTAAAGAAGTACTAATCGGCGCCATAATGGAACATCTGGAAGAAGCAGGAATACACTCAGGGGACTCAACCTGTTTCATACCACCTCAGAATATTCCAGAGAAGACACTAGATTTGGTTGAGCAATGGACTACAGTAATAGGTCTGGAACTGGGAATAATGGGTTGTTACAACATACAATTCGCGATTCGGGGCGAGGATTTGTATGTCTTGGAAGTCAATCCAAGAGGATCTAGGACATTCCCATTCGTTGCTAAGGCTACTGGCGTACCATTAGCTAGAATTGCCGCTAGAGTTGCTCTGGGAGAGAAACTATCCTCATTGGATATCCCGAAGCCTCAGAGTGAAGCTGTCTCGGTAAAAGCTCCTGTCTTCCCCTTCATCAAACTCAGGGGTCTCGATCCAGCTCCAGGGCCAGAGATGAAGTCAACTGGAGAGGTCATGGGGTCCCATGCTAGGCCTGCGGCGGCTTATCTCAAGGCAAGAATGGCCACTGAACTTCCTGTCCCAACAACAGGAGGGGTGTACATAACTGTGAAGGACGAGGATAAGCATGACACAATTCCTTTGGCCAAGAGGCTTCAGGAAATGGGGTTCAAAATTTTCGCAACACCTGGAACAGCATCGGAACTTAGAAACGGGTCAGTGGATGTAGAAACCTGCTACAGGATTGCAGAAAGAAAGTCTCCGGATGCCCTAGACCTAATGAGGCGGGGTATGATACAATTAGTGATCAATACTCCGACCGCAACTGGCGGTGCAGTACTGGATGGTAATATGATGAGAAGACTGGCAGTGGAGCTGAACATTCCATTTGTAACCACCATGGCAGGAGCTAGAATGGAAGTTGAAGCTATAGCAGAAATGCAGATGGGTACTCCAGAACCAAGGCTACTAGAAATTTCAACTCTGCAGTGAACATGGGCTATATACGGCTAATTATGTCCTCCCTGGCTACTTCTAAATATTGACCGGGATTAAGTGAAAATTCGTCAAGCTCTAATTTTCCGATTGAGGACCTGTGCAGATCCAAAACCCGATTTCCAAGTGTTTCCATCATTCTCCTTATCTGTCTCTTCTTTCCCTCAAATATTGTAATCTCAATACTGTAGTCACCAATTCTAAGTACATTAGCAGGAGTGGTGGTGTATCTAACCTGTTCCCCGTAATCTGAATAGGAAATCTCAATCCCATCCCGGAGGGATGAGATATCTTCCGAGGTAATCTTACTTATTGCCCTCAAAATATATGTCTTCGCTATGTTACTTTTTGGATTGGCAATCTCATTTACCAAGATTCCATCATTAGAAACAATCAGGAGGCCAGTCGTCCCTTCGTCCAATCTTCCTACGGTGACCAGGGAATCAGCTGTATTCGAGTCAAGACCGTCAGAAAATATGTCGAATACAGACTTCTTACCGAGAAAACTCTCATGTTTGTTTATTCTGGAGCATATGACTCCTTTCGGCTTATTCAAGATGAAGTAACTATAATTCTCAGGAATCGTTAGAGTTGAATCATCGATTTTTACTTCCCTTTTAGCTGGGTTGAATTCGTAAGATATGTCTTTGACAGTTTTACCACCAACGGTAATCTTGCCGTCCCATACTGCCTGCTTAGCTTTATTCTTGCTATTGAAATACCCAGTTCGAGATAGAAATTGATGAAGTCTAATTTTCATACTATTACCTAGTCTATTCTAAATGTGCATATCTCAGGTCGACGGAAAATCATATGCCGATACTTTGCGACTATTCCGTATGCAAAATCCCTCAAAGGAAGGGGAATAATCCAGACTAAAGGGTAAATCACTCTCCAGTGAAGCCTCATGTACTTCAGACACCTAATTGCGGCAGAAGATCTGATGTAGGTCTTACCATTTCTAATTAGGTATACAGTATCAGCTTCCCGCAAAGAAGCCGGTAGTTTAGTGATTACCAACTGTGCATCCTCCGAATCGCTAGCCCTGAATGCTAGCGTTCTTCTGTCCACAATCCTTCGGTCTACGAAGTTGGCGAGACGATGACATAATCCACAATCACCATCTAGAATCAGCAGGTCTCTCCCATCCATAATTCCTATTTTACCACCTCCGCTGACCATGTCTTAACATATACTCCTTCTGAAACGTGGACCATGTCTGGAGTAAGCAACTCATCTATCCCGAGATCGAACTCCTCAGTTAGAGAGTTAGACTCAATCTTCACTGTACCCGTTCCAAATTTCCAGGGTTCATGATGGGTGTAGGCCACACATAACTTTCCCTTATGGGTCGTGTATAGGCAATATCTCTCAAAGAGAAACTCCTCCAGTGTTCCTCGACTGGCGTAATCTCCTTGATTATCCCATTTACACTCCCCAACAAATTCGTGTCCTCCACCCCTTCGTCTGGTTTCCCATTTGTACGATCCTTCAGAAGCACTCACCCTGGCTATCGAATATCTATACGGCAAACCATAAGCGCTCGGGGCGTAGGCACATGTTACCATACTTTGAGCTTCCAATGTTAGAAATAGTACACCAGCCTTCCCATTCCTTTTCACATATGTCCTGATGTTTATCTCGGGAAATGTTGAGATTCCGGGCACTGAGAAGGCAAATCTGGGTCTTACATTGGTCATCATGAATGGAATTACCCCAATAAACGCCCTACCCTCATAGAGGTCAATTTCCAAACCATCTGGAATAAATTTCGCTAACTTCTTTGGATCAACTTCCCAGTGCAAGAAGGTCAAAAACTTCCATTCCTGATCCAATGAATACGCCCTCTCTGGCATCGGAAATGGTAAGTGGTCGGTCCTCATACTAACTTCCTTTAGATATCTGAAAGAATGGCCAAGACGTCATCTTTACCTATCTCTGCAATTAATGAGGAAGCCCTTGGCCCGTGTTTCGCTCCAAGTATTGCCAAGTATATTCCAGAAAACGCGTCCTTCCCGGTTATTTCTGTGTTCTTTATCGAATTTCTTATAGCATCTGTGATGGAATTTTCTAACCATTCGCAACTGCTAAGATTCGCCGATAGCTCCCTGAGGAAGGATACTTGATTATCTGAGATCTCCCTTCTTGTTCCCTCGTCTATCTCCATTTGGATATTTATCCTCGCGGTTTCTGGAAAGTGCTCACTTTCGACCCAATTCCTCATTTTTGAGAGTCTACAAATAATCGACTTACTGGGTTCCCCAGAGATATGCTTGCTTTTCCTAAGAGACTGCCAGACCTCTTCATCTGACGATTTAATCTGGGCCAACATGGCAAGATGTCTGAACGAGACTCCAGCAAACGACTCCAATGGGTCCGATCCTCTGACTACCTGGCTCATCCTAAGGGCCCCTTCCCTTGTGTCTATTCTGGTTCGCATCCTCTTTGTGATCTCTCCCTCATCAGGCCTGGTTAAGAGCCTTTCATATTCATCAGCCATTTCGAAAAGAGCTCCTCCGGTATCGAATTCGATATGACGTCCGATCTTACTCCTTGCAATAACATACCTCAGAATCTCCGGAGGGACTAGGGAAAGTGCTTCCATGGGCCCTATTGTGACTCCAGAAGAACTCGACATTGGCCCCATCCCCTTCAGTTGGATCCATTCGTAAACTATCTTATCAGGAGGGGATCCACCAAGCAACTCACAGATTGGAATGCCCGTGTCATAGCTTCCACCTGCGGCCCCGTGGTCTTTCCCAGCGGGCTCGCATGTGACTCCATGTATTATCCATCTAGCCGCCCAGTCCAACCTCCATGGCATCTTTCCATCTGCCCTCCTAATATCTGATTCTCCGGTAACGCCATTCTCATCAACCCAGTAGACATGGGGATATTCGTACGATGTAACAGTGATTCCATCCATACTTCCATCGGAGCCACGAGGGCTGTAAGGAAACCAATCATGGGGGAGTTCTCTTCCCGAAACCCTCATTATAATCTCCCTAATTTCCTCCCTTTTTCTAATTGCTAGATCTATTTTTTCTGAGAATTGACCACTTTCATAAGTTTCGTGATTCATCACAATCTCAGGGAAGACCCCTATTTCCTTCAATGCCTCCAGAAATGGTTTAAGGAAGTACTCTGCATAACTTGTCTCCCCATTACTTGGAGTTCCGTCTGTATTTGGCGCGGGAATATATGCTAAGGGGACCCCAATGAACTGCTCATACTCTTCAGAGAGAAAATCGTAAACTCTCCTGAGAGGGTCCATGGAGTCCACAATGAATACATATCTTGACTCTAGGCCAGCGTCAAGGCATGCCCTATGAATCATCTCTGCGGTCAGAATCTCCCTTAAGTGTCCTATGTGAAACTCTCCAGAGGGAGTAATCCCAGAGACGATTACCTGGGGGGTGCCTCTGTCACGAAGTCTCTGAGCCCTAAAGTCCGCCCAGTGCATCTTTCTTCCTCAAACAGTCACTACTCTGACGAGTCCCCTCAGTGGGACTCCTTCGATGTGATTCCTATGGGATTTATTCGCCAAAACCATGCAAAGCTTGACTTCTGCCCCAGCAGCTCTTAGATTACTGACAGTTTTGCTCATGGTAGTTCCGCCCGATAGAACGTCGTCAACAACTACGCATCTCTTTCCTTCAACATCGGCAAAAACCTCTGAAATATGACCTTCCCCATCGTCACTGATGCTTCTACTGATGGCAATATCGAGATCCATCTGGCCCCCAATGGCCTGAGCAAATGCGATTCCATTGATACTTATTCCAACAATAGTGTCCACCTCGTCCCCAATCTCCTCTTCCATTATATCACAGAAAACATACGAAATAGCTTCTATTCTACCAGATTTAACTGCAATTGACCTCCACCCCACTCTGATATCTTCTGGCCTATCCTCTGATCCAATACCTCCGGAGGAAAGCCACTTGATAGTGGTCTGTGAAAGCGACATTTCGTCAGCAATCTGCTGGGTGTTCAGTCCCTTGGATCGGTATTCTTCAACGGTGGTCCGTAAATCATCCACGCTACTCGTCATCATACTGTGCCACTATCCGCTTCCTATGAACCTATTGAGAATAGAGCATTGAATATCCCTAGTTCACGACCACTAGAATCGTCCGGTACTGCCAAATCCACCGGCCCCTCTTTTTGTATCACCTAGATCTTCCACGGAAACCTCATCGAAACGAACCTCTGGGATTGGAGAAATGAGCAGTTGGGCAATCCTCTCCCCTGATTTCACGGTGTAGGATTCCCCTTCTCCTATCCAAGTCATTAGAACAAATAACTCCCCCCTGTAGTCTGCATCTATAGTGCCAATACTGTGCGGAAGGATAAGGCCCTTCGATCCTAGAGAAGATCTAGCTCTGACCTGCCCCTCGTAACCATCCGGGATAGCTACAATTATCCCCGTGCGAAGTTTTACGCTCTTTCTGAACGGAACTATCGAGTCTTCCAGCGCGTAGAGATCCCAACCAGCTGCATACTCGCTACCCTTGGTGGGCAATCTGGCATTATCCTCGGTTCTCGCTACAAGTACCTGCACTGCTCCATTCATGAGCAACCCTGCAGTATATTGGATTTTACATTCACCGATAGACGCTCCCCCGGTGAGGTGAAAAGGGAGACTACGTTCGCAAGCCCCATGAGCGGTTTTGATTACGAGGATTTACTCGACAGGGCTCGTGAAAGGATCCCGCTGGGAATCAGTCAAAGATCTAGGTGGACAATGCCTGAGCCGGAAATCCTAATCGAGGGTAGCCAGACCATTTTACGAAATTTCTCAGATGTAGTCGATGCCATGGATAGGGACGCTAATCATGTCTATCAGTATCTCCTCAACGAGCTTGGAACCTCAGGGACGAGAGAGCAGACTAGGATTATGCTCAAGGGAAGGGTCCCACCCAAGAGGATAAAGGAAAAATTAGTCAGCTACGTCAAGACTTTCATCCTTTGTAATCAATGCAGGGCCCCTGACACGAGATTTATCAAAGAGGATCGTACTACTCTCCTAAAGTGTCAGGCTTGCGGTGCCACTAGACCAGTAAGGCTCTGATTGGTGACGCAGGATCTTACGGAGAGAAGTCCAGAAGGATCTTTCCACGATTTTTTCTGTTATGCATGTGCATCTGGGCTTCAGCAACTTCTTCGAATCTCCAAACTCCATCGATTATTGGGTCAATTTCCCCTCTCTCAAGCATGCTGGAAATTGCATCCAAGTGACCCTTGAATATCGAAGGATCCTCCAATAATCCCATGTGCACGCCGAATAATGCCTTATTTGATGACATCAACTTAATCGGATCGAACTTAGGTGTGTTTAACCACATCTTCAACGCAGTCATTGGAGATCTCCTATCTCCCTTTACTGCAGATGATGCTCCGAAAAAATACAATTTACCACCCTTTCTAGTTGCTTTGTAGGACCTCAAAAGATTACTTCCCCCCACTGGATCAATTGAATGATGTACTCCCTTTCCTCCTGTTAGATCCCTGCAAATTTTCACGAAGTCTTCCTTTTCTCTATCAACAAATTTGACTCCTAGAGATTCAACAAATTCCCTTTTCGAAGAAGAGGCAGTGCCAACTACTAACGATGCCCCTGCCACTTTACATAATTGCGCCACAGCGGTCCCCACCCCTCCTGCGGCATGATGTAGAAGGACAGTTTCTCCTGGACTAATTCTACCGAGATGAAAAAGCATGTGATATGCAGTACCGTAGGTGACGGGTATGGCGGCAGCTTGATCTAATGTAATGGAGTCAGGCAACTTGATGACCCTAGATGAGTCAATGGATACTTTCTCAGCATAACCTCCGAATCCGGTCATTGCTAATACACGATCCCCCTCTTTCAATCCATTGACTCCCTTCCCAATTTCAGAAACTACTCCCGATGCTTCGTACCCCGGAGTGAAAGGAAAATCCGGATTCGAACCATATAGCCCCTGCCTCATCATCAAGTCTGCAAAATTTATCCCAGCCCTGTGTATCCTGATTACAACTTCCCCTTCAGAGGCAACTGGGTCGTCCTCCTCGATTATTTCTATTGAGTCAACACCCCCGACCCTCGGATAGATCACCCTCTTCATATGATCGCCTCAAGGGAGATATTTGACAATCTCACGTGCCTCCCCTTCTTTCTTCACAGGAATCGACTTTGGGTAACCAACCTTGACAAATCCAATAATTCTTTCTCGATTTTCAGAAATTCCAAGATTTTTGTAGGTAGATTGGTGTCTTGTTATCCCACCAGTACTCCATTGTGAGCCAATCCCCCTGCTCCAGAGGGACAAAACAAGATTATGCAAAGAACACACAGTCGCTGCGTAATCTTCCTCCTCTCTAAAATCATCCTCGGGAGTGAGTTTTGTCGTTACTGCAATTATTACCGGGACATCCATGATTTTCGAAATCGCCCTGGCTTCGGATTCCTCGCTAGCAACATTTCCCTTACTTTCCTCCTTCCTTCTGCATAGAGAGATTACCGTCGGTAGCAACATTTCTCTTGTCTTCCTCCCCACTACATAGTATTTCCAAGGGTAGGTTTTCTTATGGCAAGGGGCGTTATCAGCCGCTTCAAAAGCAAGCTCTAGTTCAGAATAATCAACCCGCTTATCGCTGAATTTGTAGATAGTTCTTCTACTGTTAAGAATTTCTTGAGCCTCATTCATGAAAATTCCTATCCCAATGAGTCTAGTTTCGCTGCTAGGATAAAATCCGATTCAGTCAAGCCATCGATCTTATGAGTCCAAATCAATGCCTTTGTACGCCCCCATCCGATTTCAAATTCGGCGTGATGATTTTCTTCTTCACATATCGCTCCGGCCAAATTTACAAAATTGAGAGCATTTTGAAAATCGTCAAATTCCCAAGTTCTCTCAATATGGTGGTTATCAATTAGATCCCAGCTTTCATTTATTTTGTCCAACAAGTTGTTAGATTCTTCTTCAGTTAAAGGGGGAACCCCTCCCTCGCAAGGTATGCATCTTTTTCCTTCTAGACCGCCTGTCATTATCTCATCCCCAAAGATGGCTGTCTATTCCGCCTTCGGCTAATTGCTCAGCCTTTTCCAACATACTTGATCTGCGACGCATATCCTCTTTCTCAAATGTCATCATCTCCCTGTCCTCAAGATATGGCACTCTCATGTGGGCAATTAGCCTAACTTCTACAATCACATCTCTTGCTATTGATCTAAACGTACCCTTGTCATCAACAATTTCTATTGCGTTTCTTGTGGTTCCAACTAGCATCCCCTTGGCTAATGTCTCACTATCTGAGGACAGTGCCCTCGAGTCAATCAGTATCTCGACTAAGTCATCCTTTCTTAGTCCAGAACTACGTTCTGACAGAGGACCATGGAAAACATCCTGAATATCATCTAAATTTGGTGAACCATGAGCCTCGTGAATCCTAATCGCCCACTCCGGAAGAGTGCCCTCTATGTCTGGCATGAGACTCCGCATGGGGGGCATGTAGAAAAAGCCCTTGATTTGAAAAACAATACAATTTCTGTCTATTGGCTTCAATAGGAATGAACTGGCCGTGGAGTCTGAGACACATGGCATCTGTAGAGTGGAGAAAAATCCCAACTGTCTTGAAAACAGATGAGATTCTCGACAAAGCATTCAGGAAAGCCAGTAAACAGTCCGATACTGTCGAGGATCCCGACAAATATCACAGAGTGCGGAAGCAGATGAACAAAATGGTTCAATCAGCGGCTTCAATCATTGATTCAACCCTCATTGCCTATGTCGAAAGATGGCCCAGCCTCAACGCTCTTTCAGATTTTGATCAAGCGTTGGTTGATGCAGCAGTTGGAAGTGATAACTATCGAAAAAGCCTTGGTGCGATTCAATGGGGGGCTGAAAGAGTTAGGTCTATTGCAGGCGAGACCCAGAGGAAGATTCTCAGACTTAGGGACATAGATGGTTTTCATCAGGCGAGGAGAGCCGCTTACGGTAGATTTTCATCAATCATAGAACAGATATCGCCTGAGATTGATTGGCTTGGAGAGGCTAGGGATACACTCAGAAAACTACCATCAATAGACCCCTCAGAACCATGCATAGTTGTTGCAGGCTCTCCCAATGTCGGCAAGTCCGCATTAATTTCATCCCTCTCCAGTGGTGAGCCAGAGATCGCCGCCTATCCATTTACGACAAAACAACTACATTTGGGACATTTTATCCATAGAAGAAGGAAATATCAGATGGTAGACACCCCGGGTTTGCTTGATCGTCCCATGTCTGAGAGGAATAATATTGAGATGCAAGCAATCGCTGCTTTGGAGAATATTGGAGACGTACTTCTATTTCTAATAGATTCAACTGCCAATTCAACAACATCTCTTGAAGAGCAAATGAATCTTCTCCAAGAGGCCACAGGCCTAATTTCAGAGAGGCCAATAATAATAGTTTATAGTAAGTCGGATTTACACGAAAAGGGCAGTCTAGAAGATAAAGTTGCAGTCAGCTCGATATCCGGAGAAGGTATAGAGGAATTGAGGCAAACTCTAGTTGAAATGATCAGAGCCGACGATATATCTGATCCACTGAACCTACCTGAGGATTGGCCAAGAAGTGACCTGGACTAGTTGGTGTGCCAAATATGTCCACATGTAGTGCAATACATATTGTAACCACCTATGGTTATCGGAAGTCCCCCTATGTCCAACTTAGACCCACACCCCGGACAGCGGTCAGCCATGGCGTAACGGATGGGAACAGGTTATTCAAGCAATCTATGGAGACTTATGCATCTCTGAATCTTTTCCACATCTCTCTGATGGGAAATGCCATCTCACTAGCTCCCAATAACAATGTTAATCCTATCGCAAATAGAATAATTTCAACGAAACCAGCAAGGTGAATCTCGGGGTTTATTGTTACCAACTGTTCATCTAGCGTAGAACCATCTTTCCCAGCAGTAACAAAGCGGTACTCTCCAGGCTCCAGAGTGAATTTGAAGCTACCATCTTCCGAATCTGGGCCTCCCGCAACGAAATCAAAATCATCTGATGTACACGTAGTGAGTCCATTGGAATCAGGCTCGCATTCTTCTGGGTAATCAGAAATCACCCCAATCCAACTTCTGTCTGGCTCATCCCATTCCAGTTCCATACCAATTTCTAGTAAGATGAAGGCGTTGGGAACCTCCAGGTCTTCCGTGGTCATCCCGACCATACAACCGACTGATTCGTCAGAGCATGGAACTATCGGCACATCTGTTCTCGAATCATCTATGTCTATCCCAACAAGGCTACCAAATGTTATCAGGATGCAGAGGCCCCCTACCAAAAATGGAAATGATGCCAAAATTCTAATCATATTCATTGAATTTTGCCCCCGCCTATGTTCCGCCTGTCATCAGTTGAAGGAAAATTAGTAAAATTGCTATACCTGGAAATAGGTATAGCATTATTGTCAATCTCTTCCTAGAGGATTCTCTTTTTTTATTATTTTCGATGCACGTAATATCGCCACAGACCGCTGGTTCACTATCAAGAGGAATCGGTTTCCAGCAAACTACACAGTGCCTGTGAGATTCAACATCAAGCAATTTGTCAGAGACTCTTCTTTTCTCAGATCGCTTCCTCTTACTTGCAGCTTCACGGGCCTCTTTAGCCGTCCTCATACCAGCAGCCGCGATCCTATCCGCCCTGCTCAAGAACTCATCACCCCTACTTCCGTACCCTTGAAGTCCCCACCAACTATCGCTTCTTTGATTAACTCAGTTTTCCTTCCATCCAGAATATTCAATATCATCCCCGACTCAAGAGCCTCTCTCGCCCCGACAGGATCGACAATTTGAGAGTCACCTGCCTTGGAATGTTCTGAAGAACCAATGATATCAAGAAGCTGGTGATGAGTCAGAAAATCATGTGACTGAGCCTTTGGATTCTGTTTCGGGTCCTCGTCAAAAACCCTGGGGACGTTTGTCGCAATGATACACTTTTTTGCATCTGATGCTACAGCAAAGCGAATGGCAACGGCATCTGTGGTGTGACCTGGATTTGTTCCCCCCATTACCACTACTTGCCTCTCTTCGAGCAATAGAACAGCTTCATCGATACTCTTTGGAATGGTCCCAGAAACGGGAATGCCTGAGTCCGATAGACACTCCCTAACTATCGTTGCATTCAGTCTTGTTGCAGCAATGCCGATTTTATCCAAGTGTGACTCGTCACTAATCAGAGGCCTTGCGAGCTCAATCCCTTCTCTTGCGGGAGCGCCACCTCCAACTACAATACCAATCCGGTCATTCATAGACACCCTTTCTCTGATTATAGATACTAAGCCTTCCAGCCAAGTGTGTCTTTCCTCGATCTCAGGACGAAGCAGACTCCCCCCGAGTGCGACAATCACCGTCGTCATCGACTACTGAGCTAGGACGCTCCCTTTCAATGCCTTCGTCCAACAGCAGTCTAAGGGTTGAAATGCTGCCCCTCCGGCCTTATACTGGAGGTCA
>CETP01210922.1_pt1 | contig 15641 bp, 13 predicted proteins | sample 531311 | NCBI WGS metagenome assembly CETP01 (sample SAMEA2622657, study PRJEB7988) | marine metagenome | biome: marine biome (ENVO:00000447); feature: surface water layer (ENVO:00002042); material: "saline water (ENVO:00002010), including plankton (ENVO:xxxxxxxx)" | depth 5 m | reverse complement strand
TTAAATACAATAAAGCTCTTAGTTCAGGAAATTTATTCTCTTTCTCAGCAATGAGCATGCATTCAGACCTAGATAATGGTAATGATAAATGGAGTCATTCTAATTTTAATGAACTTGATGTAACAAATTTTGAAACCGATACAGATTTCATCGGGCGTGATACTTTTTTGGGTAAATCAAACATTATAAAAGGAACATTCGTTGATAATAAAAATTTCCAAAAGATTAATCTTATTTTTACTAAATCAAAATATGACTTAAACTACGATTATGATGGGGATTGGTCAAATGAAAGTCATTGGAATGATTTGTATACAAATCCATTGAGCGAAAGTTATAGTGAAAATGCTTATTCATATTGGGCATTCCCAACATTCGAATCAAGATCAAGGCATGATAACAGCATGGAATTTAAATTGTCTAAATCATTTAAAAAGCATAACCTCATTTTTGGTATTTTCAAAAAAGAAATTACTGAACGTGATCTTGGGACTGGATTTATCTTTGATTTAGGTGTTGGTTACGTTGATAATTACAAAACGAGATATTCAACTGATTATAATTCCTTTTACATGCAACACACTTTATCATTAGATGATGAAAAATCACTAACACTCAATTTTAGAAATGATGATTATAATAATGAGTTTGATTACAACTATACCTACTATGATAATAATTCATATTTAACAAGTGAATACAAAACCGATGGTCAGGTTTATAAATATTCAAATTCTATACAAAGTTTTAGAATCGGTACAAATATAGATAATTTTTATTTTTCGGTCAGCAAAGGTCATAAAGCTGGAGGAATGAATTTAAGTCCATCTTCTCTAGTCACTGCTAATAATGATACAGTAACAGTTCTTAATAATATTGATCGAAAATATGATCCTGAGACAAATATAAATTATGATATTGGTTATTCATTAAATTTTAATAATCTAAATCTAAATCTTACTTTATTTTACATGGATAGAAAAAATGTTCAGGTAAAACTTCAAGATCAAATTGGAGATTGTCCAACATGTTACTTATTCATAACAAAAAATATAACAGAAGCTATTAATACTGGTATTGATTTAGAATCAAGCTACAGACTTAATTCTAATTTTTTAATGTTTTTAAACTTAGGCTTGTTAGAAACTGAAAGAGCAAATTATTCGCATACAAACTATGCTGGAACAACGAATTATTATCTTAAAAGAGAGCTCTCTAATGCTCCAAAATGGAGTTTAGCAACTGGTTTTGAATACAGTTTAAATGATTTATTTTTTTTGAGATATGATATATCTTCAAAAGATTCATACTATTACTACGATGATTTAAATGATAAGTCTTCAGTTACAACAACTCACAATATCAATTCTAGGTACATTATAGATGAAAATATTAATCTGACAATCTGGGTTAAAAATCTAACAAATAAAGTTTATCCTGCTCATATATATAATTTTTCTCATGGTCCAGGACTTGAAGCACAGCAATGGAAATCTCCAACATTACCCATGACCTACGGTTTAAAAATAGATTATAAATTTTGATTTGTTTTACATAATAGCAATTTACTTTTTGATTATTATTTTTGTTGGACTATCAACTAGGTACAGCAAAAATAATATAGATTTTATCTATGCAGGAAGAAAACTAACCGCTCTTCCACTAATGCTAACTTTAGTTACAACATGGTATGGCGCTATATCAAGTGTTGGTCAAGAAATATCATATAATGGAATTTCTACATGGCTCTATTTTAGCTTAACCTACTATATAGCTGCATTCATTTATTCTGAATTCATATCAGATCGAATCATTGATAAAAATATTAGTTCCATAACAATTGGTATACTTAATCATATGGGAAAGAAAGCAGCGATAGTTTCTATTCCAGTTGTTCTTCTTTACACATCACCGGCGCCATACCTTATCATGTTGGCAAACATTATTAATAATGTGATTTTTGAATCTAATCATTATTCACTTTCTTTATTTTTGGGATTATTACTAAGTGTAATTTATTGTTTTAAAGGTGGATTTAAATCTATTGTTAATACTGATAAGTATCAATTTTTATTTATGTTTGCAGGATTTGTAACACTGACTGTATATATAATATTTTTCTATGATTATGGTTTCAAAAGATTAGCAGAAACCTATTACTCCAATACAGAACTTTTTAACATACCTGGCAAACAAGGCTATATGTATATACTCGCTTGGGGCTTTATAGCAATTTTAACGTTTATTGATCCAAATTTTCATCAGCGTACGTTTTCATCAAAAAATAAATTAGAAATAAAAAAAGCTATTCGTATGTCAATTTTATGTTGGTTCATTTTCGATATGATAATTCTATTTTGTGGTCTTTATACTATAGGAACAAACTCAACTACTCCATATATTTCACTTGCAATAGACATCTATAGCGGCTATCCATTGTTGTATGGTTTATTTATAGTTTCAATATTATCTATCATAATGTCAACAATCGATAGTTTAACATTTGTATCAGCATTGATAATTGGCAAAGATCTTAAATCTATTTTTAATAAGAAGTTTAATCAAAAAGATATTAAATGGGGTATAGTATTTACAATCCTAATATCACTAATCATAATTCAATTTTTTGAAAATAATAGAATTATTGAAATATGGTTTGTATTTGGAAGTTATATGGTTAGCGCGTTGCTTGTACCTTTTTTTTGTATAATTTCTGGAATAAAAGTTAAACATCCATTATTTCTAATTCTAGCTCCACTTTTAGTAACGTTATATTTTGATATTATAAAGATTGATTGGATTATTTCAATGTATCCAGGATTAGTTTTGAGTTTTATTTTGATGATATTTTTGAAAAAAAATTAAGTATTATTTAATTTTGCAGAACTCACTGTATTATAAAGCAACATTGCTATAGTCATTGGTCCTACTCCTCCTGGGACGGGTGTCAGATGCGACGCAATATTAATAACAGATTCAAAATCTACATCTCCAACTATTTTGTAACTTTTCTTTGCGCTATTTTCGACAATACGATTTATGCCCACATCAATAATAACTGAACCTTTTTTTATCATATTACCTTTTAAAAAATTTGGGACGCCAATAGCACAAACAACTATATCAGCATTCAGTGTGTGGTGTCTTAAATTATTTGTCCTTGAGTGACACATAGTCACTGTAGCGTTACCTGTTTCAAACTTTTGAGAAAGTAGCGCGAACATTGGCTTTCCTACGATGTTACTTCTTCCAATTACAACACAATTCTTGCCTGAAGTATTGATTTTGTAATAATCAAGAATTTTTATTATTCCATGAGGCGTACAAGGAATGAATTGCGGGTTACCAGAAAATAATTTTCCTACGTTGTATGGATGAAATCCATCAACATCTTTTTTTGGAGTTATGGTCTCTAAAATTATAGAATCGTCGAAGCTTTTTGGCAGAGGTAGCTGAACTAATATACCGTGAATTGAATCGTCGTTATTTAGTTGTTGTATACAGCTTATTATTTCACTTTGATTAGAATCTGATGAGAAATTAAAAGTTTCGCTTTCACATCCATTTTTAACAAAAAATTTTGATTTGTTCTTAATATATATTTTTGATGCAGGATTATCTCCAACTAAAATCGCAGCAAGTTTCGGAATAATATTTTTATTTTTTAGATCCTTTATTGAAGAACTTAATTTTTGCGTTATATCGGAAGAAACTATTTTTCCTAAAAGGAGATTACTTTTTTGATTCATTTCTGTTTTCAAAAGAAAGGATTTGTTGGTCAACATATTCCTTTAACGAAATTGTTTTTGATTTAATTTTATTAACAAGTTCATCGGTCTTGTTGTTTCTTGATTGGAATAAATCATCAGCGATGTTTATGCATGTCAATATGGCAATTTTAAGATGTTGGGTTTTTGAATCAAATCCAGAACCCTTTAGCTCTTCAATTTTACTTTCAACATAATTTTCCAACTCTTTTATATACTCATTATCTGCAGAGGTTTTAATTGTATATGTTTGCCCTAAAATCTGAATATTAATATCTTTTTTTTGACTCATTTTATCTTTGTTTAATTTTATAATCTTTTTTTAGTTTTTTTAAAATTTTATTTATGTAAAGATCAACATCGTGATCTTTAAGAGTATTATCATGAGACTGAAATACCATCTTGTAAGCATAACTATTGAAATGCTCGTCAATAGATTTGTCTTTATAAACATCAAATAAATATACTCTATTTAAAAATTTACCACCAGCTTTCTTAATAGTTTGCATAATATCTTCAGAGCTATATTGCGTTGAAACTAGAATAGAAATATCTCTTTCAACAGTTGGATAAATAGATGGTTCTTCATATTTATTATCACTCAACAGAATCTCATTTAATTTATTTAATGACATTTCAGCATAAACTAAGTTTTTATCTAACCGATAGTCAGCTAATATATTGGGATGGATAATTCCTATGTAACCAATTGATTTATTTCTTGATATGATAGATAAACAAATTTCAAAACCTTTTTTATTTATTTCTTTCAATTGATAATTTGAAATGTTTAGTTGGTCTAATACAGAATTCATATCGCCTTTGGCATTAAAAAAGTCTTTTTTATCTTTATCTTTCCAGCTTATGAATCTATTTTCTGGCCAAGCCATTCCTATACACATATCTTCAATTGGAGGACTTTTATCAAAAGATTGATAAGTAGCACCTATTTCAAATAATTTAAAATTATTATTTTTTCTACTTTGATTGAATGAGACAGCTTTTATTAACCCTATTGCTATCGAATTTCTAACATATTTCATATTTTTATTTAGAGGATTTGAGACAGAGACTCCATCTTCAATTGCAAAATATTTATGTTCTTTGTCTGATATTAAACTATTTGAATAATGTTCAATGAATCCTTTCGATGAAACATTAAGCTTGAGATTATCGCTTAAATCTAGACTCTTTTTTATTGAACTAAAATTTACAGAAAAAGCTTTACTTGATTCAATGTTATCAAAACCATAAACTCGAGCAATTTCTTCGTATATATCAACATCTCGCATTACATCATGGCTTCTGTATGAAGGTATATAGCAAACATATTCATTATCGTTATAATCGTTTTTGATACCAACTTTATTCAAAATATTACTAACTTGTTTACTACTAAGATTAGTTCCAAGAAAATCATTACACGCTTCTAATTCAAAAGTTACTTTTTTGCTAATATCATGAGCTTCACCTTTAAAGATAGAGCCTTTTAATGCTTCTCCTCCACAATATTTAATAATCAATCCAGTAAGTATTTCAAGGGCATCATTCACCATTTCTGGGTCAACTGATCTTTCATATCTCCTAGAAGCATCTGTTGATAAATCGATAGATTTAGCACTTTTTCTTATTATAATTGGGTTAAAAAGCGCGCTTTCAATAAATACAGATTTAGTTGTGGATTTAATTTCAGTATTTTTACCTCCCATAACGCCAGCTATTGCAATTGGATTTTGTCCGTCCTTTATCAGAAGATTTTTTTGGGAAATTTTTCTATTTGTTGAGTCAAGAGTTTCGATTTTGTTATTATTTTTAGAAAAACCAACGTTAATTTCATTAGTTTTTATTTTATCAAAATCAAAAGTGTGCATTGGTTGGCCAATAGAAAGCATTACATAATTAGTTAAATCAACCACTATATTTACAGGCTTCATATTATGTGATTTTAATTTAGTCTTCAGCCATTGTGGAGATTCTTTAATTTGGATGTCTTTAATAATTTTTCCAACATAAAAGGGACATGCATCAACATCTTCAATTTTTATTGAAATTTTCTCTTCTATTTTTTCACTACTTTGAGGATATTCGTAAGATAATAAATCTATTATTTTCTTTCTTAAAGCTGAATGATCTTGAGATTCTAATATCGCAATTTCTCTTGCTATACCTAAATATGAAAGGCAATCTCCTCTGTTGGGTGTTAAATCAAAGTCAATAAGAGTATCATAGCTTAAATTTAAAGCAGTATCTAATTTTTCTCCAATTTTGAGATAATCATCCAATATCATTATTCCGTTGTCATTTTCTCCAATTTCTAGTTCTTTTTCAGAACAAATCATACCATGAGAAAATTCTCCTCTTATCTTAGATTTCTTAATTTTGAGCTTCCCATTTAGTAGATTAGCTCCAATAACGGCAACAGGAACAAGTATTCCTGTTTTAACATTTGGAGCACCACATACAATATTGATTTTCTGCTGCATTCCTACATCGACATTACAAATTGAAAGATGGTCCGAGTTAGCAAGCTTTTTGACATTATTAATTTTACCAACAAATACACCTTCAAAAGATGGTCCTCTATTTTCATCAGAGCATTCTAAGCCGAGATATGTGAGCTTTTTTACTAATTCACTTTTACTAAGATTAATATCAATAATTTCTTTTAACCAATTCAATGAAGTTATCATATTTTAAATTGCTCCAAAAACTTTACATTACCATCATAAAATTTTCTTATATCGCTAATACCATACTTTATCATCGCAATTCTTTCGATACCCATACCAAAAGCGTATCCTCTCCATTTACTCGAATCAAATTTTACAGATTCAAAGACATTTGGATCGACCATACCGCAACCAAGAATTTCAAGCCAACCTGTTCCTTTGGTTACTTTGTAATCAGATTCAGTTTTAAGCCCCCAATATATATCCATTTCAGCACTTGGTTCAGTAAAAGGAAAAAAACTAGGCCTAAATCTTACTCTAACGTCTTGTCCGAACATCATTTTAGCAAAATAATCCAACGTTGACTTTAAATCAGCAAAGCTTACATTCTTATCAACATATAAACCTTCTATCTGATGAAATAAACAATAACTTTTAACACTTATATCCTCATTCCTATAAACTCTTCCTGGAGATATTATTCTTAAGGGTGGTTTATTTTTTTCCATATGATGTATTTGTGTCGATGATGTATGGGTTCTAAGCAATAATTCGGAGTTGATATAAAATGTATCTTGCATATCTCTGGCAGGGTGGTCTTTAGGAATATTCAACGCTTCAAAATTATAAAAATCTGTATCTATTTCAGGTCCTTTTACAGTAGAAAAGCCAATTCGGTTAAAAATCTCTTTTATTTCGTTAGTAACAATGGTTAGCGGATGCAATCTACCCTTTGTAAAAGGACTTCCAGGGAGAGAAAAATCAATATTGTCACTATATTTCTTTTTAGACTTAGAATCAAGAGTATTAAGAACCTCTATTTCTTTCGAAATAAATTGCTTCAAACTATTAATTCTTTCACCGAACCCTTTTCTATCTTGTGCTGGAACGTCAGATATTTTTTTAAAAAGGGTAGAGATTTTCCCTTTCCTTCCAAGATACTGATTTTTTAATGCTACAAAATCACCAGCTCTCTGGGCTTTTACCTTATCTTGAACAAATGAATCTTTAATGTCGTCAATTTGAGAAAGTAAACTTGACACAGCTTTATGGTTATGAGACAGATTTTATAAGTTCAGATAGCCTATCCGGTTCGTGGACTGCCATATCAGCAAGAACTTTTCTATCAATATCAATTTCATTGGATTTTAATAAATGAATGAACTTAGAATATGATAATCCATGTTGACGTACTGCAGCATTTATTCTAATTATCCATAATTTTCTAAACTCTCTTTTCTTATTCCTTCTATCTCTGTATGCATATTGTAGAGCTTTCTGAACAGCATCTTTGGCTGTTCTGTAGTTAGATTTTCTTGTTCCAAAATAACCTTTTGCTTGTTTTAGTAACTTTTTATGCTTGCGCTTTCTTGGAACTGAACTATTTGATCTAGGCATGATTTCTCCTTATTATTTTTGAATCATTTTTTTTGTTCTGCTAGTCATAGCATCGCTAAGACCAGTATCTTTACGGAGGCGTCTGTTCCGTTTGCTTGTTTTTCTAATTTTAAAGTGATTAGAACCAGCTCGATTATGAACGACCTTACCTGAACCTGTAACTTTAAACCGTTTAGACGCACTTTTTTTTGTTTTTACTTTTGGCATTATATCTCCAATTAATTAGGGCTTAATATTAAGAACATTTTTCGACCTTCCAAACTAGGTTTTTTATCAATTATCGAAATTTCGCTAAAAGATTGGGCAACCTGCTCGAGAATTTCGACAGCGGAATCTTTTCTAGTAATCTCTCTTCCTCTAAACATTATAGAAAATTTGATTTTATTTCCCTCCTGAAGAAATTTCTTTGCTTTGTTAAGTTTTGTTATTAAATCGTGTTCACCTGTATTCAGCCTTAATCTGATTTCTTTAACATGAATAATATGCTGATTTTTTTTATTTTTCTTTAATTTTTTTTGTTTTTGATACAAATATTTTCCGAAATCTAAAATTTTACAAATTGGATGATCTTCAGTTACAGCAATCTGAACCAGGTCTAAATTATTTTGTTGAGCTATTGCCATCGCTGCGTTTTTATCCATTATACCACGCTTGTTACCTTCGTGATCAATTAGTAATACCTTATCAGCTCTAATTGAATTATTTATTAGTGTTTTTTCTTTTTTACCTATTTTAAATCCCTCCTTTTTTTTGAATTTATTTCTTCGACTAGTGTATTTAAATATTTTTTAAAATCAATCTCACCTAAGTTTCCTTCAAACCTTCTCCTTACAGAAACTGTTTTATTTTTTTGCTCGTTCTCACCGACAATTAGCATAACTGGTATTTTTTCAAGCTCTCCTTTTCTTATTTTCGCGCCCATTTTTTCATTTCTCGTATCAATCTTAAATCTACACCCGTTTTGCTCAAGTTTTTGGCTAATTTGATTTGCATACAAATTAAACTTATCTGAAATAGGTATTATTAAAACTTGAATCGGTGCTATCCAAAGGGGAAAATCACCAGCAAAATGTTCGATTAAAAAGCCAATAAATCTTTCGTGAGTTCCAAGTGGAGCTCTATGTATACACAACGGTGTTTGATTTTGATCATAACTATCTTTATAATTAAGTCCAAACTTTTGAGGAATTGCAAAATCTACTTGATTTGTAGCTAGAGTGAATTCACGCCCTATTGCACTCCATACCTGAACATCTATTTTTGGCCCATAAAAAGCAGCCTCTCCTTTTATCTCTACAAAATTCAAATTCCCATCAATGAGCGCTTCTTTAACCAATTTTTCTGTTTTAATCCATAAATCTGGTTCATCAACATACTTTTTACCTAACTTTTTTGGATCATGCAAACTTAATCGCATTTCATATTTTTCTATGCCAAAGATTTCGAAGTATTTTAAATACATTTTACAAACTGATAAAAATTCATCCTTAAATTGTTCCTCTGAACAATATATATGAGCATCATTCATTTGCATGCTTCTAACTCGCATCAGACCAAACAACTGTCCTGATTTTTCGTACCTATAACATGTACCATATTCTGTAAGCTTAAGCGGTAAGTCTTTATATGTTCTTGGATGAGAAGAATAAATCTTGTGATGATGAGGACAATTCATAGGCTTTAAATAATATTTCTTACCATCGACATCCATAGCAGGAAACATACTATCCTCATAATGAGATAAATGACCTGACTTCTCATATAAATCACTTTTGGTAATATGTGGAGTTCTAACTCTTTGATAGCCTAATTTCTCCTCGGTCTCCTTTGCTAGATTTTCTAACTCATCGATTATTACAGTACCATTTGGCAACCATAGTGGAAGCCCTGCCCCTACTTCATCATCGAAAGAAAAAATTTGCATCTGTTTCCCTATTTTACGATGATCCCTTTTTTCTGCTTCCTCAAGCATATTTAGATAATTTTTCAACTCTTTATCGGTTCTCCATGCAGTGCCGTAAATACGTGTAAGCATTTCATTTTTTTCATTTCCTCGCCAGTATGCTCCAGCAATTTTTAATAACTTGAAAGATTTTCCAATATGACCTGTCGTCGGCATGTGGGGCCCTCTACAAAGGTCAAGCCACTCTCCTTGGCTATATACAGTTATTAGTTCACCATCTGGTATGTCAGCAATAATTTCTTTTTTATAATCTTGTCCTATTTTTTCAAAATATTCGATAGCATCTGAACGTTTCCAAACTTCTCTAAGGAAAGGGTGACTATTATCAATAATCTCTGACATTTTTGTTTCAACTTTTTTCAAATCCTGTTCATTAAATGGAACTTTAAATGAAAAATCATAATAAAACCCATCCTCGATTGCAGGACCAATTGTTACTTGAGTACCTGGATAAAGTTCCTGAACAGCTTCAGCCATAACATGAGCACAATCATGACGAATAACCTCTAAAGCCCGATTGTCATCTTTCTTTAATATTTTGATTTCTGAATCAGTTTTTATTGGGAAGGCTAAATCTCGTAAAGCACCATCTAATTCAATTAATATAGCTTGTTTGGCTAGTCTCTCTGAAATAGAATTAGCAATTTCATAACCAGAAGTTTCGGAATCGTATTGCTTCACTGATCCATCTGGGAATGTGATATTTATTTTATTTTGCATATTTAGTTGTGGTCAGTACTGGATTCGAACCAGTGACCTCCACGATGTCAACGTGGCACTCTAACCAACTGAGCTAACCGACCAAAATCATAAAGCTTCAAATTTATTATAATAATTTCAAAATACAATGTTTAAAAACCTAATATTGAATAATATTTATCATAATCACTCAGAATATTCACAGCTTCCTTGTACTCAGAGTCAACATTTAATGCAGCTCCAATTCGTGCTCTTTCATTAACAATTATTCTTGAAAATTCTCTTTCTAAACCGTTCTTAATCCAAACTATATTTTCACTGTCTTTGAATTGTTTTTTCTTTTGCTTTTCAAAATATTTATTCATGCCCTTTACATACCATGAAAGTAGAAAATTATTATTTCTTGCAATATTAAAACCTGATTCATTAATTCCCAGATTATCTTTCATTTTTGCTAAATCTCTTTCTCCAGGCAATTCGTAATCAAGTTCAGAATCCAGATTTTCGCAATATTTCTCAAATTCATTTAATATCTTTTTGTTAATTTTGAAATCTACGTTTGTAATGTTATTAACATTTATATATTGAGATGAAAATCTAAGGAAGAGTCCTTCCCTCCATAATGCTCTTATAAATGAAGGCTGGATATTAGGCTTTGTTTTTACATCGGGAGTTATTCCTCCCCCTCCATTTACTGGTCTGTTCATATTTAAGGTAGAAAATGTTGCATTATTTAAATTTGATTTCTTATTTCTACTATAATCCTCTTTTTGTATTAGTCTTCCAGATGGAATATAGTATTTAGCATTGGTAACCTTGAGAGATATTGTGTCATTTAATGTTCTTACTTGCTGAACCAACCCTTTACCAAATGTAGTTCTCCCAATCACTATTCCACGATCTAAATCTTGAATTACTCCTGAAATAATCTCACTGGCAGAGGCAGAGCTATTATTAACTAGAACGGCTATAGGTATGTCTTCAGATAGTACTGGATCACTTGTAGATTTATATTTTCTAAGAATTTTTCCATCTCTCCCTTTAGTGTATAGCAATGGCTGACCTTTTCTGATAAGAGTATTAAGAATTTGAATTGCTTCACTTAGTAAGCCGCCAGAATTACCTCTAAGATCAATAATTAGCCCTTTTAACTGCCCATTTTTGTCATAAATTCCATTTTTGTTGCTATCATCATATTTCTCACCTGAATCCCATTCACCATTTTTATTTTTATCAGCATATCTCTCACCAAAATCCCATTCACCATTTTTATTTTCATCAATATATTTCTCTTCCAAATCTCTAAAACCATTTCCATTATTATCATAAAAATTTTCGGCGTCAATTTCACTTAAGGCTTTAGAAAAATCTTCGAAAGTGTTTCTGGAAAATCTTGTTATCCTTATGTAACCAATTGAATTTTCGTCAATTTTCCAAAAAGGAACATCTTTAACTGCGATATTTGATCTTTTTAATTCAAATGTAAGGTATTTTTTTAATCCAGGTCGTCTAACTTTTAATTCTACAATTGAACCTAGCTCTCCTCTTATGATTTCAGAAGCTTGCCTAGTCGAAAAACCAATTGCTTGAATTGTATCAATTTTAATTATTTGATCGCCGGATATTATACCTTCGGAATAAGCTGGACTATCTTCCATCGGTGAGAGAACAGTTAGTGTATCTCTTAGAGAACCTATTCTAATACCCACGCCACCATACTTGCCTTTAGTTAGCATATCTAATCGATCTTTACTACTTCCTATAACAATTTTGGTATATGGATCAAGGTCATCAAGCATTCCTTTTAGTGATGATATAATTAAATCTGACTGATTTGTGGTGTCAACATAATCATTTTCCACGTATCTTAGTGTTTTATCAATTAATTTTTTGTATTCTAAAATTTCGTTTTTTTCTGATAAGACCATGCTTATTGAAAAAATAATACAAATAAAATATTTAAACTTTAATATCATAAATCTCCTTGAATTTAGACCAAATAAATTTGGATAATTCATCTAAGCCATTTAAGGCGTCAATTTCAATTATTCTTCTTGGATTTTCTTTTGCAATAATTTTGAAACCTTCACGAACTTTATTTAGGTATTTTTCACCTTTCTGTTCAATTCTGTCAGATTTATTTCCAGATCTTCTAACTAAAGATTCCTCAACGGATATATCAAGAAAAAAAGTTTTGTAAGGCTCTAAACCAAAAGTTGCGAAATTTGAAAGTATTTTTAGATGTTTGATATCAAGACCAAATCCATATCCCTGGTAAGCAATAGTACTATCATTAAATCTATCAAAAATAACATATTCACCTTTATCTAATTTATTTTTTAATTTTTCAGTTATCAACTGATTTCTTGAAGCTAGAAATAACAATGTTTCTGCTTCACTACTGAGATTATAATTAGTTTTATCTAAAAGAAATCTTCTAATTTTTTCTGAGATAATTGTTCCGCCTGGCTCTCTAAAAACAGATACTTTTTCACCAATTTTAATTAATTTTTCGCATAGAAGATTAATCTGAGTAGTCTTTCCTGAGCCATCAATACCTTCAAATGAAATAAATTTTTTATTAGAATTCATAATCTTTTTTTGCAATGATAATTATATACTCACCACGTATTCTATTTACTTTTTCAAATTTTGAAATAATTTCATTTAATTTTCCTGTAAATACGTTTTCATTAATCTTAGTTATTTCTTTACAAACAGAAACAACCCTATTGCCAAGAATAAGTTCTAAATCTTTTAATGACTTTAACATTCTGTGGGGTGATTCAAGAAATATTATTGTTGAATCACTTTCCTTAAAGCTCTCGATTTTTTTCTTTCTACCTTTTTTCTTCGGTAAAAAACCCTCAAAAATAAATCTATCAGAAGGTAACCCAGATATACTTAGTGCAGCAATTGGAGAGCATGCACCAGGAACAGAAAAAACATTAAGACCGTTCTTTATGATTTTATTCACAAGCAGGTATCCTGGATCGCTTATGCAAGGAGTTCCAGCATCAGATACAAGAGCTATACTTTTCCCTTCATTGATATTATTTACTATTTGATCAACTTTACTATTCTCATTAAATATATTAAAGCTAATCATAGAATTTGATATTTCATATTTCTTAAGTAGATTTCCCGTGATTCTAGTATCTTCTGCTACAATCAAATCTACTTTTGATAAGATTTCGACTGCTCTAAATGATAAGTCCTTAAGGTTCCCAATTGGTGTTGACACAACAAATAAATTTCCAGACATTAATTAAGAATTTCCTTAATTGATTTTTCTAAAAAATCAAAAGCTGTATCAATTTCATAGACATTGACCGTTAAATGTGGTCTAAATCGAATAGTGTAATCACCAGAAGATAAAATAAGAAGCTTATTCTTCATAGCTTGCGATATAAGTCTATCTCTCTCAGTTGACGATGGTAAATCAAACGCGCAAAACAAGCCGCTACCTCTTCCGTTAGAAATATATCCTGGAAAAATATTTTCAAGATTGTTGATTTTTTTTAATAGATAATTGCCCATTTTCTCTGCATTTTCAATTAGCGACTCACGCTCAATTGTATCAAGAATTATTTTAAATCTGACCATATCGACTAAGCTTCCACCAAAGGTAGAATTTATTCTACTTGATTCTGAAAATACATTATTATCAACTTCCTTAATCCGTTCCCCTGCTAAAATTCCACATACTTGAGTTTTCTTACCAAAGGATATAATGTCAGGAAAAGGAGCATTTTCAACTGGAGGATTACATTGGCAAAGTTTTGGTGTGAAATGCTGGTGTGCCCACATTTTTCCTGTTATCCCAATACCTGTTTGTACTTCATCAAAAATTAATAGGAATTCGTTCTCATCAGCTAATTTTCTTAATTTTTGGAAAAATCTGCATCTAAAATGATTATCTCCACCTTCTCCTTGAATTGGCTCAATTATTAAGCCTGCAATTTGATTTTTGTTTTTTGTTATAGATTCTTTTATCTCAGATACTGCCAATTCTTCCTTAATCTTAACTCTTTCAATAACTTCATCAGTTTGAGGAAAAGACAAATATGGATTTTCAATTCTTGGCCAGTCAAATTTAGGAAAATACATAGTTTTTCTTGGATCTGATGTATTAGTTAAAGATAAAGTGTAACCCGTTCTACCATGAAAAGCTTGCTTAAAATGGATAATCTTCATGTCCTCATTAACTGGTATTCCTTTTTCAATATTCTTCCTAATTTTCCAGTCAAAAGCAACTTTTAAAGCATTTTCAACTGCTAAAGATCCTCCTTCAATGAAAAAAGTGTTTTTAAGGTACTTTGGTATTGCGATTCTATCAAATGTATCCATAAAATCAGCATATTGCGTACTATAAATATCGGAAAGAGTAGGTTTAAATAAAGATACTTCCATTAGTTTATCTTTTTGCTCTAAAATTGCAGGATGATTATAACCAATCGCTCCTGATGCATACATTGAAAACATATCCAGGTATTCTGAACCGTCTCGTTCATCAACCAACCATGAATCATGTGATTTATTTAAATCTATAACGGGTTCGAATCCATCAGCTAAAATATTTTTTGCTAATATTTTTCTTACTTCATTTGCTTTTACTGACATAATTTACTCCAAGTTAAATTTTATACCCTGTGCAAGTGGAAGATCTTTGCTCCAATTAATCGTGTTAGTTTGACGTCTCATATATGCTTTCCATGAATCAGATCCCGATTCTCTTCCTCCTCCAGTATCTTTCTCGCCTCCAAAAGCACCTCCAATTTCAGCTCCTGATGTGCCAATGTTTACATTTGCAATACCACAATCACTTCCGGCACTGGAAAGAAATTTTTCTGAATTTATTATATTATCTGTAAAAATTGATGATGATAAGCCTTGCTTAACATCATTATGTTTTTTGATGGCATCTTCTAAACTATCGTATTCAATTACGTACAAAATTGGAGCAAATGTCTCATCCTGTACGATACTAAACTCGTTTTTTGCCTTGATTATTGTTGGCTCAACAAAACATCCTGTTTGATCTAGCACGTTGCCACCATAGAGCACTTGACCTCCTTGCTTTACTGCTTTTGAAATTGCGATTTTATATGAATCTATAGCATCTTGGTCAATAACCGGACCCAT
>CETP01002018.1_pt1 | contig 15659 bp, 2 predicted proteins | sample 531311 | NCBI WGS metagenome assembly CETP01 (sample SAMEA2622657, study PRJEB7988) | marine metagenome | biome: marine biome (ENVO:00000447); feature: surface water layer (ENVO:00002042); material: "saline water (ENVO:00002010), including plankton (ENVO:xxxxxxxx)" | depth 5 m | reverse complement strand
AGATGCTGATGGTGATGGTATGGCTGATGAGGTTGGAAATGGTGCTTGTTCAAGTGCAGATTATAACTATGATGGAATTTTAGATGGTTTTGCATGTGAATTTTTTGCTTGCGAAGGTGGTGATTGTTCAGATTGCTCAGGTGAGTGTTTGGGTTCTGATCAAGGATCTGAATGTTGGGATGGATCTTTTCAATGCGACATTGCTGATTGCCCAGAAGAATGCGATACGCCTGTTACCCTAAATATGTATGATTCATATGGTGACGGTTGGAATGGTGCTATATACACAGTTCTTACTGCAGCTGGTGATCTGGTTGGTACAGGTACGCTTGCTGAAGGAGAGTTTGGTTTTGCAACATTATGTATGCCTGATGGTGACTACCTTGTAACTATTGGTGGTGGATCTTGGGATAGTGAAATTACTTGGGATATGGTAGACAGTGATGGTAACCTATTTGCAGGTGGAGCAGTTGGTGAATTTGAAGTAACTGTTGGTGCTCCTCCGGTTGAAATACCTGACGCACCTAGTGATTTAGTTGTTACAGGTGTTATGGATCCAGTTAACGGTCCTTCTTTGGCTATGACTTGGACTCCGGTAGAAGGTGCTGATGCATATAGTATTTACATTTGGGATGATACTCCTGCAGTTGATTGTGAGGGATCATGGTCAGCTTGTGTTGAGAGTCTTCAAGGTACAGAATATTATGAAGCATGTAGTGCAGAAGATTGCAGTGGTGGTCCTGGTGGAGAATGTGATGGTAACGTTGTACCAGGATTGACAACTGAATGTGGTGATATGGCAGCCCTTGTTGGTTCAGGCGAATGTCCTGATCCTTGTCCATACCAGCCCACACCTTGTGATGAATCAGGTGGTAATGGAATCTGGGTAAGTGATGGATATTGTGATGCTGTAAATAATACAGAAGCTTGTGAATTTGATGGTGGTGATTGTTGCCCTGGTGATTGTGTAAGTACAGATCTTTATGATTGTGCTCAATGGGGTGGAAGTTGTGATGATTGTATTGATCCATCGTCAGCTGACTTAGCAGAAGGCGGTCAATGCTTTGACGACGGAGGCCCTGCTTGTGCTGAGGGAGAATTGCTAGTTACAATGACAGATTCATATGGTGATGGTTGGAACGGAAACGTTTTAACAATAGGCGATGCGACATTTACGATAGAAGCTGGTGCTTCAGCTGAAGGTTGTTATGCTGGACCATCTGATGTGACTGTTACTTGCGATGGTGGCCTATGGCAAGCTGAAGTATCTTGGTCAATTTCAGATGAATCTACAGGTGATGTTCTTCTTGAGGGTGGTGCTCCATTCTCTGGATGTCTAGGAACTTGTGATGATGGTGGAACTGATGATGCTTGTGCTGACTGTATGTCATTTTGCGTAGGCTATGTCATGGAAAATTATGGATACACTGAAGAAGAAGCTGTATCTTGGTGCTCTACTACTCCAGATGCAGGATACGGATGTGCAGATACTTGCGCAGATGATGGTCCTGGAGATGAATGTGCAGACACAGAGTACACTGTTTTAATGGGTGATTCATATGGTGATGGTTGGAACGGAAACCAACTATGTGTTGATTCTGATTGTGTTACTTTAGATACAGGTACAGAAGGTACCGCTACTCTATGTATTGCTGATGGTCCTCATTTAGTAACTTGTGGTGGTGGATCATGGGGTTCTGAGGTTTCTTGGTCAATAGAAGGTGTTATTTCAGGTGGAGCTCCATTTGAAGAAGAAGTTATTTTTGGTAGTGGTGGTGATGTAGCATCAAATCATCCTATTGAAAAAACACCAGTTGTAGGATCTTTTGATCACAAGATGTCTTTATTGAAAAAACATACAAATGTAACTTCATTTGATCAACTAAATCATAGAACTTATACTAACAGTGATGTTGATAGAGAAGGTTGGGTGCTGCTTGGAACAACAGTTCACTACAGTGAATTCCCAGCAGACTATTTGACAATCTTTGGTTTTGCATATGGAGAAACAGCATTATTGGGTGTTTCTTCTGTTAATATAGCTGGTGAATCAGATATCGCTTCAGCTGAAGGAACAACCCCAGATATGGATACTCCATACAACTTACAAGCATCTGATGCTGGTGATGGTGTTGTATCTTTAACTTGGGAATACGATGGATTTGAGCCTGCTGCATATCCTGATTGTCTTGGTAATGTAACTTGGATTGGTGACGGATGGTGTGATGCCTCAAATAACAATCCTGATTGCGACTTTGATGGTGGTGACTGTTGTGCTGATTCTTGTGATGGGTCTGATGATCTATACTCTTGTGATGAGTGTGATACTGATGGAGATGGTGTAGGTTGTGGTGATCAAGCAGACGCAGATGGTGACGGCATTTGGGATTCTTGTGCAGATCCTGATTTTGGCGGTGAATATGAAGAGCCAGAAGATTGTGTTGAATTAAATGCTACAGGTACTGCTTATGCTGGTGATCCAAACGGTTGCTATGATGATGGCACAGGTGCTTTAAGTAATGCTTTAGAATTTGCATTTGAAGACAACTGTGGTGTTACAAGTATTCAATACGGTACTGACCCAGGAGAATTAACTGAGTTAACTGGCGGTCCATTCTTTGGTAGCTTTTTCTTCTACGGTTTTGGCCCTAGTGAAACATACTTCTTCATTTTAGGCACAGCTGATGGCGTCTATAGTGATTTATTTGAAGCAACAACAAGTGATTACGAGTGTGCTGGAGATGCACCTGAACCAAGTGCTTGTGGTGATGCGGGTGGAAACGATAGTTGGTTAGGAGATGGTTACTGTGATGCGGTAAATAATGTAGAAGCTTGTGGCTACGATAGCGGCGACTGTTGCCCAGGAGATTGTGTTGATGGTCCATCCTATAGTTGTGAAGATGTTGGTGGAACTTGTGCTACATGCGTTGATCCAAGTTCAGCTGATTTAGCAGAAGGTGGGCAGTGTTACGATGATGGTTCAGGTCCAGAGCCAATCTTAGTGTTTACATTAGATGGTATGATGGATGATGGAGCTAGTGGATCAGCTGCATTTACAATTCCTGAAGGTTGTGACGCACAAAACTTAATTGTTGATGGTGGATCTTGGCAGTCAGAAGTTAGTTGGACAATAACAGCTTTTGACACTCCAGATATTGTAGCAGAAGGCGGTGCACCATTTGATGGTACATTTGCTCTTCCAGCTGGAACACACGCTTTTAATGGTTTTGATGCATATGGTGATGGTTGGAACGGTAACGTTGCCACTATGACTTGTGCACCTGCAGGCGTAGCTGCAATGGATAATAGAACATATAGATTTGATTATTCATTAAGCAACGGATCTGGATTGTACGTTGTTCAAGCAACAGATACCTATAAACCTAAACCGATTGTAATTGATCACAATGTTGATAGAGCGGTAACTTCATTTAACGTGTATGATTCTAATACAGGTGAAAATGTAGGTGTTGCTTTTGATTTAGCATTCTCGCTTCCATCTGATGGTGGATGTTGGGTTGTGACAGCATTTGACGATGCGCTAGGTTTAGAATCAGGTGCCTCAAACGAAGCTTGCTTTAGCGGATGTTCAACAGCAGGAACTGGTGATTCTAATGGTGATGGATTGCTAAACGTTCTAGATGTTGTAATCATCGTAGGAGAGATTCTAGAGCCGACATGGGATGGTGAGTCTTGTGATACAGCTACTGCTGATATGAATGGAGACGGTGTTGTAAACGTACTTGATATTGTAATTATTGTAGGTGAAATTCTTGAAGGTAGAACTGTAGACGCAAATTCTGCTACTATCTACAAAGCTGATAATGGTGTTTCCATTGAAGCTGATGGATTTGTTGCAGGTGTTGAGATAAAAATATCGCACGATTCTGACTTTTCTATTGAATTAACAAATGATGCAATGGTTGCTAAGCACGTAACTAAAGACAATACAACTCATTTAATTGTTGTTGCACCAGAGGATGATGTAATATTTACATCTAATGGGAACTTTACAATTGATGAGGTTATTGCAGCTAATACAAATGGTGAGTACATTAACATAACTAATGGTTTACCAACAGTATTTGGTTTAAGTGCTGCATATCCTAATCCATTTAACCCAGTAACAAATATGGAATTGTCATTGGTTAATGAAGGAGTTGTATCTATGAACGTGTACAACGTTTCAGGTCAGTTAGTTGACGTGTTAGTTGATGGCGTTTTAGATGCTGGATACCATAACATTACTTGGGATGCTGCTAACATTGCAAGTGGTGTTTATTTTGTGAAAGTTATTTCTGGATCAAATGTATCAATGCAAAAAGTAATGCTTCTTAAATAATTTAAGAACATCTTAATTATGAAAGCCCTATCTGATTTTAGATAGGGCTTTCTTTTTTTAGTTAAGAAATTGATAAATTATAAATTATGGAAGTTAAAAAAATTATAATCATCTTGTTCATATCCATAGCTTGGGGGAGTATTAAGGAATGTGGTACAATACTCGATTTAGAAAATTATAAAAAAAATATAAAAAACTTTTCTGATTCACTTTATGAAATTAAGCGTAATGAAATGCCCGATATAATATGGGCGCCAATTACATTTCACATAGTTAGATCAGATAATGGGATTGGAGGTTTGCCCCCACACAGAATTGATATAGGCTTGGCTGATATTTTAGATGCATACGAAAATGCAAATATTTTACCATATCAGCTTGGAAACATTGATTATATTGATGATTCAGATTTTTTGTCGATCGATTCATATGAAGAAATGGATCAATTGAGACAAATTAATGTAGTTGAAAATTCAATAAACATTTATGCTGTAGATATACTAAATAATGGTGAAAATGATTTATGTGGTATATCGACATTTACTTGGTATAATACGCAGGGTATTATTATGGCAAATAGTTGTTTTGCAACATCTGACAATCATTCAACTCTTGCTCATGAAATAGGCCATTATTTTAATTTATTTCATACACATCAAGGATCAAGTGATCCAGATGAAAATGGTGTTGTGTCAGGAAATAGTACCGAATATGTTGATGGTACGGAATGCTCAACAAGGGGTGATGGTTTATGTGATACTTCTGCAGATCCCAATCTTTCTGATTTAGTTGGAGATGGTTGCGAATACATAGGTGAATATGTAGATGGTCACGGTGATCTGTTCAATCCAGACGAAACAAATTTAATGTCATACTCAACGAAAAATTGTAGGACCTTTTTATCAAATGATCAAAATATTAAATCTATTTATACAATTGAAACCGAAAGGCCTGAACTAAACTATCCACCAGTAAATCCATTTATTGTTATGTTAGATTCAAGTATTGTTGAATTTAGTGGAGATGGTGATGGAGTGATAAATCCAAACGAAGTAGCTGCATTAAATATCAATATTCAAAATTGGGAAAACTGGCCAGATGCAAATAATGTTATCATTGATTTAATATCTGATAGCCCGCATCTTAATATTATTGATGGATCTCATAATATAGATATTCTAAGTTCAGGTGAAACCTATTCAACAGTCGGCGATCCATTTAAAATTGAAACCTCTTCTGAATTAGGCACTTTTAATCTTAAGGCAATATTAACCTCAGAAACTGTGGATGGAATGATATATACAAAAGAATTTAGTATAAAGTTGGAAGTTAGTTTATATCAACAAGGGTTTCCATTAATCGGCTACAATCAAGTAGAATCATCACCTTATGTTTACGATATTAATCAAGATGGTGAAAAAGAAATTATTTTTGGAGACTATGATGGGCTTGTTCATTGTATTGATTTATCTGGTATAGAAACAAATGGTTTTCCTGTCAATTTAGGAGATGATATTTGGGGTGCGCCTGCTATTGCTGACCTTAACTTAGACGGCGACTTTGAAATTATTGTTGCATCTAAAAATGGTTCTTTGAACATTATAAATAAATCTGGAGTTTTAGATTTAGTATTGGATTTAGATCAATTTCTTATGGGAACGCCTGCGATTGGTAATTTTGATTACGATAATGATTTAGAAATTGCTATAGCAGGATATTCAAATTCAAGCTATTTACACGTTATTAATTATGATGGTTCTCCAGTTGAGAATTTCCCTTTGTTTATTGGAGAAAAAGTATTGAGAGGACCTTCAATTTATGATATTGATGAAAATGGTCTTGATGATATTGTAATTGCAACTGAATCTAATAACATTTATTTGATTCACGATAATGGTAATATTGCAAATGGATTCCCATTTACATCAAATGGAAAATTTAAATCATCACCATCAATATTAAGTTTAAATGATGATGTTTTCATTCTTGCTGGTTGTAGAGATGGCTATTATTATGCAATTAATAGTTTAGGAGAAATAGAATGGAGTTTTGATGCTGGATCTAGTATTTCTACATCAACTGGATTTGTAAATTTAAACAATAAAGTTGGTCTTTTCTTCGGAACGGATTTAGGTCTTTTGTATGGTTTAGATGAGAATGGTCAAATTTTACAAGGTTTTCCATTGAATACTAATAATAGTATAACTATTACTCCTTCCTTTTCGGATCTTGATAATGATGGACAAGCTGAAATTATTTTTGGCAATTCAGGAGGTCAAATATTTTCTTATTCAATTGATGCGGTACCAAAACAGTTTTTCCCAGTAAATGGTTATTTTTCGATCATTGGATCGCCATCAATTAGTGATATTGATTTAGATGATGATCTAGAATTAGTTTTTGGAACAACAGCAGGTGTATCTATAATTGATTATAAAAGTTTAGGTAATAATGAAAACTATTGGAATATGTATAAAGGTAATATGTATAGGAAAGGATCATTTGAGATAAATTATGAATTTGAATGTGACAATTTTCTTGCTGGTGATTTAGACTGCAATCAACTTATTAATGTTTCAGATGTTGTCATTATTGTTTCGATTATATTAGATCAGAGTCAGCCTAATTTTTATCAAGGGGAAGCTGGAGATTTAAATAATGATAATATACTAGATATATTGGATATTATATCAATAATAAATAATATATTAGGTAGCTAAAAATAGGAGTAAAAATGAGATATTTATCGTTTGTAGTATTACCAATGTTACTTTTTTGTTCTAATCCAAAAGCAGGTGGTAAAAAAGCCGAGGTATTACAAGGAACAGAAATTGGAATTGAATCAATTAAAGATAATGGAGATGGAACATTAGATATTGCAGTTTACTTATATACAACTGTTCCAGTTGCAGGATTTCAAGCCGATTTGCTTCCAAAAGAATATTTTGATTTAGAAAGTGTAAATGGTGGTATTGGAGAAAAACAAGAATTTATGATGAAAGGTGGAAAGTCAACATTTTTAGGGTTTTCTATTAAAGGGGCTGTAATATCTGAATCTGAATCTTTATTTTTATCAGATAATATTCTATGTATTTTGAAAGCTAAGAAAAAGCAAGATATAAAATTACCAATAGAGGTTAGTTTAGATCCTATTATCGCTGGTAAAAAGGGAGTTAAAATTAACTCAGTAACTAAACCATTCATTTGGAATAAATAAACAAAATTTACTCGTTTGTAAATGTATGTAACTTGTTCTAATTTCTATAGTTAATTTTTCATAAAATTAATAAATTCAAGTCAAAGTAATTTTAAAGTAGAAAATGCTAATTTGCATTTTTTATTCATTTCTTAAAACAGGGGGAGGTTTTAATGATGAAAAGAGTATATCTTTTTATTTCTATTCTATTATTTAATTTTATTTTTTCACAGGCTGTACTTTCTATGGGTGATGGCACTGTGAATGCAGGTGAAACTGTAGTTATATCAACTAATCTATCTAATGATGAAAATATTAGTGGATTTGAAATCCGTATAGTTGATTGGCCAAACTACTTAACTGTTTCAAATGCAGAATTAGATGTTTCAACTACTTCGAGAACTCCAGGTTTTACGCTTGTGGGTAATGAACAAGAAGATGGAAGCTTTATAATTTTAGGTTTTGATATCGGTGGTGGTATTATTGAGCCAGGTACAGGTTCAATTGTTGACATAACATTCACATCAACAAGTCAATATAGTACAGAAATACAACTTTCAATTTTGCCTGAAGCATCAGTCCTTTCAGATCCAAACGCTTCAGCTGTTGATTTCGATGTAGAAACAGGTTTAGTTACTGTTGTTGGTGAAGATCCTCCACCGCTTTTTGCACCAGAAAATTTAGTAACAGTCGGCGGTTGGGAAATGATGAATTTGTCATGGAGTCATCCCGAGCCTTGGACTGTAACCGGCTATTCAGTGTTCAGAGACGGTGTGTTTTTGGGTACATCAGAATTTACTAATTTTGCTGATTCAGGTTTAGATATTAATACACAATATTGTTACACAGTTTCTGCTTATAATGATTTTATAGAATCTGATGTATCTAATGAATCTTGTGGAAGTACTCTTGATTTATATCTTGAAGAGCCAGGTGATTTAACAGCTTCAGAAAATGGACTAGAAATTTTTCTTGATTGGAACCCCCCAGGATTAGGAGAATATACAATGTTTGTTGGAGGTGGATCTTGGGAAAGTGAAGTTTCTTGGGATTTACAATACGAGGGGCAATCTGTAGCTAATGGAGCTGTTGGTCAGTATGATTTATTGTTAGCACCTGGAGATTATACCATTTTTATGTTTGATTCGTATGGTGATGGTTGGAATGGAAATATTTATGAGATTACTGATTCCAATGGTAATGTTGTAGCCTCAGGAACTTTAGATACAGGATCAGAGGGCCAAGAGCAATTCAATTTAGGTGGATTGGCAAGAGAATTACTTGGTTTTGAAATTTACAGAGATAATCAAGGAATTGAATTTACTACTGAGTCACAATATGTTGACAATCAGGGCCTAAATTATTTAGTAGAGTATTGCTATAACATCGTTGCTGTTTATGATGAAGGAAGCTCTGGCTATTCAAATACTGCATGTGCTACCCCACAATTAAGTGAACCATCAAATTTGAGTGCTGAAGGTCAGGGTGATCATATATACCTGATGTGGGATCCACATTCTGATAACGCACAACAAAGTTTTAATATATATAGAGATGGTGAGTATCTAGATAATACATCAGATACAATGTTTTCTGACTTTACAGCAATTCACGATGTAGAATACTGTTATACAGTAAGGGCGGTTTATGAAGAAGGTGAATCTCCTGATTCGAATGAAGATTGTGCTATGTGGATGATTTTACCTCCTTCTGATTTAGAAGCTAATGCAGGAGATGGATATGTCGATTTAAGTTGGGGGCTACCAGATCCAAATACTGATGCTGATATGGTTGGAACTTGGAGTTTGACTTATGATTGGTATTGTACAGGTGTTCCTGCAGGTCCAGGCACTGCAACTTTTTATGAAGATGGAACTGGTGAGGTTGATGGTTTCCCAGTAGTATGGGGGGGAGCAAATACGGTTGAACTGGGAGATGGATTATGTAGTGGAATTGGAGAGTTTGAATATAATGCATATTTTCAATTTGAAGGTTATGCAGTTTATTATTATTTCAATATTGATGGAGATTATGGCGAAGGATGGCAAGACGATAATGGCTATAATGGAGAAAATGTTGACGGCATTACAACTATTACGCGCATAGGAGCAAGAGATGCTGCATTATTTAGTGCCAATAGTATTGATTTAAATGGAGTAAACCCAATATCACCTTTTCCAAATCCTCAAATGGTTGATTCTAATATTAATACTAGCAGAGAGTTGCTATCTTGGAATATTTACAGAGACAACAATTTAGTTGGTAATGTTCCATCAGAAGAATTCACATATAGAGATGAGCCATTAGATAATATGACAGAGTATTGTTACAGTTTGACTGGCGTCTATGAAGAAGGTGAATCTCCACAAACTGAATTAGTTTGTGCAACCCCAATCCCTGGTATAGCACCAACTAATTTGACAGCATCAGACATGGGTGGTACAATAAGTCTTGAATGGCAGGCCTCAAATGATCCAAATTTAATTCAATACAACGTTTATAAAGATGGTCAAATTCTTGGTTCTACAAATGATACAACTTTTGATGATTCGGAAGTTATAGCAGGAGTCGAATATTGTTACGAAGTTAAAGCAGAATATCCATCTGGAGAATCTTTTCCAACTAATCAGGCTTGTTCAACATATGTTCTTAATCCTCCAGTTGGAGTAAGTGCAATTGGAATGGATGATGAGCAATATATTCATGTTTCATGGAATGCACCAGGTTCATTAAGAGAATTAACAGTTGAGGTATTAACTGATACTTGGCCAACAGAAACATCCTGGACTCTTGTAAGTTCAGATGGTACTGTAATTGAAAGTGTAGAATCTGGATCACTTACAGAAGGGGGCGTTTTGTACCAGTGGAGCTATTTGATTGCTCCCGGATTGTATACATTTACAATATTTGACACTTGGGGTGATGGCATTTTAGATCCAGGCTATTACAGTTTGTTTGTTGATGGAGAATTGGCTGTTTCTGGTGGAGGATCTGGTGGGTTTACTAATGAAGAAAGTACAACTTTTGATACTGACGACTTTAGTTTGACTACGATAATTACAGATCCCAACCCTACAAGATTAAACAATAGCTTAACTAACACAAAAAATTATGACCAACAATTAAATGTTGATCAGGACAATCCTGAGCTGATTGTTATGAGATCTATTGAAAATATTAATAGAGATCTACTTTATTATGAAGTTTTTAGAGACGATCAATTCTTAGCTCAGGTAGATATTGGTACATATGAATATCTTGATTATGAAACAGAACATGATATTATCTATTGCTATTATATAAAAGCAGTTTATGATGAGGGAAATTCAGTGCCGTCAAACGAAGCGTGTGACCAATGGATATTGCAGCCTGCAAGTGAGCTAAGTGTATTGCCAATTGATGGCGCATTAGAACTAACTTGGCTTGCAGCAGATTCTGATGTTATAGATTACACTATTTACAGAGATGGAGAAGCCATTGCAAATACTACTGAAACTACCTATGTTGACAATACATCCGAACATGATGTATTATATTGTTACACCGTAACAGCAAATTATGATTTAGGTGAGTCTGGTCCAACAAACGAAGATTGTGCTATGTGGATGATACTGCCTCCAGCAGGTTTAACTGCTGAGGCTGGAGATGGATTTGTTCATCTAGAGTGGTTTGAACCGGCAACAGATTTGTGTGGGAACTACCAAATACCCTCATTGCCATATACTCATCAAGGAAGCAATATTGGTGCTGGAGATGATTGGCTTGTACAGGGTTCGTCAGGTGCGGATGTAGCTTATTATTTATATTTACCTACAGCCACAAATATCACTGTTTCAGTTTGTAGTCAAAATACTGACTATGACACAAAACTTGAAATTTTTACAGCTGATTTTGATTGTTTTGAAACAACAACTGGATATTATAATGATGATTTTACTTGTAATGATGCTCCAGTAGGATCTTTAGCATCAACACTAGATCCTGTTTCATTAAGTGCTGGAAGTTACTACATTGTTGTTGATGGATTTGGGGGGCAAGAAGGTAATTATGAAATAACGGTTTCTGAAAGTAATTGGGAAGTTGGTGATTGTGTTGCTGAAGCTCCATATGATGATGATTGCTATGAGCAAGTAATTTCTCAAGATCCATTTTGTTGTGATAGTACTTGGGATGAATTATGTGAACAGGCATATCAAACTTGCATGGGTGGAGATAATTACAGCAACAACGAAAGAATTCTTTTAGAAAACATTGCACATGAATCAAATAAGGCTAATCAAGAAATTTCTATAGATGAATGGAAAAATAATATGGCTATCAATACCAATATTAACCGTGATTTGATGTCATATAATATTTATAGAAATGGTAACTATCTTGATAATGTTTCTTCAGATACATATGAATATGATGATTTTACAGTTGAAAACATGAACGAATATTGTTACACTTTAACAGGAATTTATGAAGATGGAGAGTCACCTGAATCTAACATAGCGTGTGCAACACCCATACCTGGAGATGCGCCTACTCAACTAGATGTGTCAGGTGGTGAAGGTTTTGTATTACTAGAATGGAGTCCAGGAAGTAATGGAGTTATTGATTATAATATTTACAGAGATGGTACTTATCTTTCGTCAACTTCAGAACTAACATTTCAAGATGTTACAGCAATTCACGATGTTGAATATTGTTATCAGGTCACTGCTAATTATCCTTCAGGAGAATCGTTCCCAAGTAATGAAGATTGCGGAATGTGGATGATCCTGCCTCCTTCTGATGTTACAGCAATAGCTGGAGACGGATACATAGATTTATCTTGGGGTGCACCTGATCCTAGTATTGATGGAGATTTAGTTGGTACTTGGAGTTTGACTTATGATTGGTATTGTACAGGTGTTCCTGCTGGTCCAGGTACAGCTACTTTTTATGAAGATGGAACTGGTGATGTTGATGGATTTCCTGTAGTTTGGGGTGGTGGCAGTACAATAGAGCTTGGAGATGGGCTATGCTCAGGAGTTGGAGAATTTGATTATAACGCATATTTTCAATTTGAGGGCTACGCAGTATATTATTATTTTAATATAGATGGTGATTATGGTGAAGGCTGGCAAGATGATAATGGCTACAATGGAGAAAATGTTGATGGCATAACGACTATAACTCGATTAGGTGCAAGAGAAGCTGATTTAAGATCAAATAATGTTGTTGACTTAAATGGTATCAATCCTATATCACCATTTTCAAATCCTGAGATGATTGAAACTAATGAGCGTGAAAACAGAGAACTATTATCTTGGAATATATATAGAGACAATTCATTAATAGCCAATGTTCCAGCAGATGAATTTTCATATAGAGATGAACCTTTAACGAATATGGTTGAATATTGTTATAATATTACAGGATTGTACGCTGAAGGAGAATCTCCTCAAACCGAAAATGTATGTGAAACTCCAATACCTGGTGTTGCTCCTTTTAATCTGTCGGCTATTGGAGGCGCAGGTTTTGTTGGATTAACTTGGGAAGGTGGAGATCCAATTGAATATATTGTGTACAGAGATGGGGTAAACATTGGATCGACTACAAATATGTATTATGAGGATATTACAGCAGTGCACGATGTTGAATATTGTTATCAAGTTACTGGTTTGTATGCTTCTGGGGAGTCTTTTCCAACTAATGAATCTTGTGGTATGTGGATACTAGGTCCTCCTGTAGGATTAAGTTCTGAAGCAGGTAATGGTTATATAGAATTGTGTTGGAATGCTCCTGGATCTCAAAGAAACTTAGAAATAGAGGTTTTTACCGATAACTATCCAACAGAAACTTCATTTACATTGGAATCTTCAGATGGAACTGTTATAAGTAGTGTAGCGGGAGGAGAGCTCACAAGCTCTGAAACTTTATATGAATGGGAATATATGGTTAATCCTGGACAATATACTTTCAGTATTTTCGATTCTTTTGGAGATGGTATATGTTGTGGTTATGGTTATGGTTATTATAACATACTTATAGATGGTGTAATTGTAGCCTCTGGTGGAGAATTTGCAGATTCTGAGATTGTGGAGTTTAATACTGAAGGTGCATTACTATCAACATTATCAAGTTCAGCAACTGAAAATGCAATATTAGATAAGGAATTATGGTATGAAAACAATATGCCTAACGTTCTTGAGAGCATTGAACATACTGATGATGTAATTGTTATGAATTCTATAGAATCCATCATAGATAGAGATCTTTTGCAATATAATATCTATAGAGATGATCAATTTTTGACTTCAGTTCCTGCAAACGAGAGTTGTTACTTAGATGATGGACTTGAAAATGGAACGCAGTACTGTTATTTCGTCGTTGCAGAATATGATGAAGGTGAATCTCAGCCATCAAATGAAATATGTGATGCACCTGACGCTGGGCCTATGTGTCCACCAGAAGATTTTGTAGCTATAGCTGAGGATGGGTCAGTAACTGTGGAGTTGGATTGGAATCCACCGTTGGCAAATTGTGGGACATTGAATATTTCTAATGAAGAAAATATTTCAAGAGATTTTATTGGTTATAATGTTTACAGAGATAATGAATTATTGTTATTTACTGAAAATACTGAATATGAAGATATAGAAATTCAGTTTGGAGTAGAGTATTGTTACAAAGTTAAATCCCTTTACGATGATGGTGAGTCCAATCCTACTGAAACATTGTGCGTAACAGTAATAGATCCAGCTAATTTTGCTGTACTTGCAATTGAATCTGCAGATGTTTCATCTGGGAGTGATATTACGCTTAGTATACCACTGAACAATCCAATTGATGTTGCTGGTTTTCAATTTACTCTTACAGACAGTCCTGATGCTTTGACATCTATTGATGTTTTAACAACAGATAGAACTGAAACTTTTATAATTTCATTTAATGAGCAACCAAATGGTTCTGTTATAATAGTAGGTTTTGATGTTGGGGGTGGTGTTATTGAGGCTGGAGACGGATCAATAGTAGACATTGTTTACTCAGTAGAAGATGTGTTTAGTCAAACTCAAGTTAATTTGACTATGTCGGATATTTTCCTAGGTGCAACAGATGCAAGTGAATTACCGGTATTTTCAATGGATGGGTATGTGAATATCACTCCGGCAGGCGCTGCTCTTTTAGGTGTTGAAAGTGCAATGATTGATTTGAATGATAGTGGAGCTATTGCTATAACGCTGGATAATGAAGATGATGTATATGGATTTCAATTTGCAATTGAGGACAATCCAAATATTATATCTTATGTAGATATTGTTGCAACAGATCGAACAAACGGATGGGCTATTTCTGCGCAAGAGAATGATGATAATATAGTTACTGTAGTTGGGTTTGATTTTTCAGGAGGAACAATTGCCCCAGGAAATGGACCTATTGCAATATTAACTTTTAACGGAGATATTGAAGGTCAGACTAGTGTATCAATATATGATCCTATATTATCGGCAGATAATGGTGTACCCATGCCTGTTGCTACTTCAAGCGGAACTGTTGATGTTGGAGGCGAAGCTCCAATATTTGGATGTACAGATCCTGAAGCTATAAATTATAACCCGGATGCAACAGAAGATGATGGAACATGTGAATACACTGTTATGCAAAGTGTGACTCTTAATTCATTTATGCTAAATTCTGTATCTTTTAACGTATTGCCAGATGATTTATCAATCGAAAGTAATTTGGAGGATATTCCAGTTCTATTGATGAGTGATGACAATGGAGGTTTTTATGCGCCATCATTTGGTGTAAACCAGCTTGGTGATCTAAGTCTTGAGGGATATAGATGTTTTATTTCAGGATCATCAGACTACACAGTATCTGTTGAGGGTACACCAGTTGATCAAACTACACCTTTATTAATTGAAGCATTTAAATTGAATTTATTGCCATATCTTCCACAAATGGAGATGTCATCTGATGATGTTTTTGGTGATTATTATGATAATATATTGTTAATATCAAACGATATGGGTCAGTTTAATGCTCCTTCTTTTGGTGTATATCAAATCACCACCATGTCACCTGGTGAGGCATATTCAATATTCCTAAGCGGTGCTAGTGATGTTGATTTCAGTTATCCTGGAGAAG
>CETP01210924.1_pt1 | contig 15832 bp, 16 predicted proteins | sample 531311 | NCBI WGS metagenome assembly CETP01 (sample SAMEA2622657, study PRJEB7988) | marine metagenome | biome: marine biome (ENVO:00000447); feature: surface water layer (ENVO:00002042); material: "saline water (ENVO:00002010), including plankton (ENVO:xxxxxxxx)" | depth 5 m | reverse complement strand
TAAATACATTGCTAGATCTAATCAAATTATCAATCAATTAGAAAATAATGATTTATCTTCTTTAAAAATCAATCAATCATTAGACACATTAAGTTTTTTAAGAGATTCGGCTTGGAATTTATTTGAATATGACAAAAATGCGGCTGTTAATTTATTTAAAAATACTGCTCAAAATTATAATGATTATCTTTCATATTATAGTTTAGGCAATATATATGAAAATCATTTATATGAACCAAAATTAGGTATAGAGTATTTTTTAAAGAGTTATGAATACACAAATGATGATTCATTTAAGAGCGTTTTAAAAAATAAATTATTATTAATTGAAGAATCAATAAGTGATAAAATTGATTCGTTAAATCAAGTTGAAAATTATAAAATCGGATATAAACATTTATTAGAAAAATCAAATTTGGATTCAGCGAAAAAATATTTTAGTGAATCGAAAAAAATAAAATTTTCATCACAACTTAACCAAATATTGAGCGATTACATTAATAATTTAAATATGATAAATTTTATTGAAATTCAAGATTCCTTAAAAATAAGTAATTGGTCACCTGAAAAATTTAATAGATATCAAATAGATTCAATTTTAATAGATTTAGCAGAAACTTCTTTTTGGTATATTAAGAATTTTGAGAATACTAAGTTATATTTGGATTTTATACAAATAAATGATTCCTCTGCATTTTTTGATAAATACTCTGACCTCAAGAAAAGATTAGCAACAAATGATTTTACAAAAGATTCATTGAATACAAGGTTCAATCCTCACATTCAAAAATCTCAAAAATTTAATGATTATTATATCATGATTATTGATAATAATAGTATGTATAAAGATGATTTATCTAAATATAATAATTTATTAAATTACTTATCACAAAATCTTCATTTTAAAAGTGATAATGATAGTTTAATTATCGAAAATAATAATGAACCAGATATTAATGGCATTAAAAATAACATACCAATAATGAGAGATATTCAAATGGGTATCCCTGTTGATATTAATATAAAAGTTGATGATGAAAAAAATAACTAAATCAAAAATTAATGTGATATGGTCTATGAGAAAATGGCCCAAAAACTATATTATGTGGAGATTAACAACAGCCTATCCAAATGGTTGGAAATTTGCATTATTGCATCCATTTTTGTTTATAAAAGATTTATGGAATTTTTTAAGTTGGTGTCAAATGATTGACAAAGATATTGAATTATAATTATGTTAAAAGTTAAAATAAAAGATATAGAATTTACATCACCAATCATTGCTGCAAGTGGTACATTTGGGTATGGTGATGAAGCTTCAAATATTTTAGATTTAAATAAAATTGGATGCGTAATAACTAAATCAATAACTTTAGAAAAAAGAGAGGGTAATCCTCATCCAAGAATTCATGAAGCCTCATCAGGAATGTTAAATTCTATAGGTTTAGCTAATGTAGGTGTACATGAATTTTGCAAACAAAAATTGCCAAAACTTAATAATATTAATACTAAGTTTATTGTAAGTATTGCTGGCTCAACGATTAGTGACTATATATCTGTTCTAAAAACTATTGAAACTGAAAATGGAAATCATATTGGATACGAAATTAATGTGTCTTGTCCTAATGTCAAATCAGGTGGAATGGAATTTGGTATCAGTAAAGATATAATATATGATTTAACAACTCAAATAAGAAAAATTACAAAAAAACTTTTAATTATTAAACTTAGCCCAAATGTCACAGACATCGAAAATATTGCTTTAAGTGCTGAAAATGCTGGTGCTGATGCTATAAGTGCAGTAAACACACTTCAAGGCTTGGCAATTAATCCAATAACAGGTAAATTTTTACTAAGTACAAAATTTGGCGGATTATCAGGTCCAGCTATAAAGCCAGTAGCTCTAGCAAAAATTTTTAAAATTTATAATACTATTAAAATTCCAATCATTGGCATGGGAGGAATATCTAAAGCGAGTGATATAGCAGAATTTTTCAGAGTGGGTTCAACAATGGTTCAAATTGGTACTGTAAATTATAGAGACCCTTCATTAATATGTAAATTCTATGATCAATTGTTAAAATTTATGAACGAAAATAAGATTAAAGATATTTCGGACTTAACAGGTAATTATAAATGATTAAAAATTTGATATATATTTCAGTTTTAATACTATTAAGTTGTGCTCCTTCTCCCAGGTATACATCAGATAATATTATTTATGGAGTAGCATCACATTATGGACATAATGACGGATTTGATGGTCAACTTACAGCTAATGGAGAAATATTTGATCAACATGGTCTAAGCGCAGCACATAAAACTTTGCCACTAAATTCTTGGGTAAAAGTAACTAATTTAGATCGTATAACTAGACCATCAGTCAAAATGAAAATAAATGATAGAGGTCCTTACATAAAAGGTAGAGTCTTAGATTGTTCATCAGGTGCGGCAAAGAAATTGGGTTTTTTTGAACAAGGAACTGCCAATGTAAAAATTGAAGTATTAAAATGGGGTGATAATAAATATTACAAAAGCAAATGAAGATTGATAAAAAAAATAGAAGTTTAGTTAATATTATTGGAGCACCACTAATTGTGTTTTCAATATTGTATAATATTTATACTTTTTATATCTTAATATTTTCTATAGTCGCATTTTCATTTTATGAATTTACAACTTTGATAATAAGCAAATCTAAACTTACATATTTAAAATTAATTGGTGGATTTATATGGATATCATCAATAGTATTATTTATTCCACTTTTCGAATCAAATAACATTTCAAAATTCTTTATTTTAATACTTTTTTCATCTGTATGGATTACTGATTCTGCAGCATATGTTATGGGTAAAAATTTTGGTAAAAGAAAAATATTACCTAGTGTTAGTGCAAAAAAAACATGGCTTGGTAGTTTTTCTGGGTTGTTTTTTTCAATACTTTATCTTTTGTTAATATTCAAATATTTAGATAAAAGTATTTGGCCAAATAACTTTACTAGCACTAATATTGTTTTCTTAGGATTAATTACTGGCTTATTTAGTCAATTTGGAGATTTTTTTGAATCTTATTTTAAAAGACAATTAAATGTAAAAGATTCGAGTCACATATTGTTAGGTCATGGTGGTTTTCTGGATAGATTTGATTCAATGTTTGCAGTAAGTTTTGCAACATATTTTTATTTATTGTGTACTGGTTATTATGGATAAGAAAAATATTAAGGTTATATTAGCAACAGATTGTGGATCTACAACGACCAAAGCAATATTAATTGAGTATATTGATAATGAATATAGGCTTACTTATAGAGGAGAAGCACCAACAACTGTTGAGGCACCTTTTGAAGATGTAACGAGAGGTGTTTTGAATTCAATTATGGAGTTGGAAGAATTATCTGGTAGACATATTTTAAATCAAGAAAAAATCATTACACCTTCAATTAATGATGAAGGTGTGGATGTTTATATTTCAACAAGTTCTGCTGGTGGAGGTCTTCAAATGATGGTTGGTGGAGTTGTTAAAAATATGACAGGAGAGAGCGCTCAAAGAGCAGCACTTGGTGCAGGCGCTATAGTTATGGATATCTTAGCATCAAATGACAAAAGGTTGTATCATCAAAAAGTTAAAAGAATTCGTGAACTTCGTCCTGATATGGTTTTATTATCAGGAGGTGTAGATGGTGGTACTATTTCCCATGTGGTAGAGTTAGCAGAGATTATAAAAACTGCCAATCCTAAACCCAGATTGGGCATGGATTATAAGTTGCCAATTATTTATGCAGGCAACAAAGAAGCTCAAAACAATATTAAAGAAACACTTAGCGATTCAACTGATCTTATAATGGTTCCAAATATTCGACCAACATTAGAAAAAGAAAATTTAAAGCCAAGTAGAGATAAAATTCATGATTTATTTATGGAACATGTTATGGCACAGGCTCCTGGATATAATAAATTGATGAAATGGACTGATCATCCTATTATGCCAACACCTGGTGCTGTTGGTGAAATGATTAAAAAAATTGCTGAGGTTGAAAATATATCTGTAGTTGGTGTTGATATTGGTGGCGCAACAACAGATGTTTTTTCTGTTTTTAACGGTGAATTTAATCGAACAGTAAGCGCTAATTTGGGTATGAGTTACTCTATTTGTAATGTTTTATCTGAAGCAGGAGTTTCAAATGTATCAAAATGGGTACCTTTTAAAATAGATTCAGATAATTTAACAAATAGAATTGCTAATAAGATGATTAGACCAACTACAATACCTCAGACTTTAGAAGATTTAAAAATTGAACAGGCATTGGCTAGAGAGGCTCTTAGATTATCATTTATTCAACATAAAGATTTTGCTGTGTCTTTAAAAGGAATTCAACAAGAGAGAACAATATCTGACACATTCGATCAAAAGATGTCTGGCGAAACAATTGTAGATATGCTCAAATTGAATTTAATTGTTGGTTCAGGAGGAGTTTTATCCCATGCACCTAGAAGATCTCAAGCGATGAGAATGATTATTGATTCATTTTTACCAATTGGCTTCACTGAAATAGCTGTAGATTCAATTTTTATGATGCCTCAGTTAGGTGTTTTGTCTACTTTTCATGAAAAAGCAGCAGTTGAAGTTTTTCATAAAGATTGTTTAATAAAATTAGGTACATGTATTGCACCTTTAGGTGAATTTGATTTTAACAAAAAATTATTAAGTTACAAAATAATTGTTAATGAAAATATTTACGAAGGTGAACTAAAATTTGGTGAAATTAAGTTATTAGACGCACCCATGGGTAATTATGATTGTAAAATTGAATTAGATAAAAATGTGGATTTAGGTTTTGGTAAAGGTCAACTTTTCGAAGGTTCAATAAATGGTGGTGAAGTTGGAATTATTTTAGATGGAAGAGGAAGAGAATTAAGTTTTCATAGTGATGATTTAAATAGGATTGATCAAATCATTAAATGGTCAATAGATACAAATGAATTTAATGAGGAATAAACATGTCTAAATCATATACTCCAGGGCTAAAAGTACTTAAAAATACAAAGGTAAAAAAAGAAAGATTATTACCTTTAAAAGGTAAAGTACATGTTGAAGTTAAAGATGTAGTTGATTCTGATAAGGTAGTTGCTTCAACTGAAATTCCAGGAAATGTTCATATGATAAATCTTTCAAATGAATTAAACATAGACCCCAAACAAGTTCATGAATATGTTTTAATTAATGAAAATGATTTTGTTTCAAAAAATCAAACTATAGCACAAAATAATGGTTTATTTGGTTTTTTTAAAAGTGAAGTAAAATCGCCAATCGACGGTCAAATCATGAACATATCTAAAGTAACTGGACAAATAGTTATTTCAGAAAAACCACTTCCTATAAATGTTGATGCTTATATACCTGGTGTAGTTGAAGAAATTTACAATAAAGAAGGAGTACTAATTAATACAATCGGTACTTTTATACAGGGAATTATCGGAATAGGAGGTGAGAAAAAAGGTGAGATAAAATGTTTAGTAAATTCTGAATCTGAAAAAATTAATGAATCAATCATAAATGAAAATTTAAAAGGTAAAATAATTATTTGTGGTTCTTATATTGATCATAAAATTTATTTAAAAGCTAAAGAGATGAAGGTGAGCGGAATAGTTTGTGGTGGAGTTGATTATAATACAATTTCAAAAATTTTAGGATATTCACTTGGAGTAGCAATAACTGGAACAGAAAACACAACAACATTAATTTTAACAGAGGGCTTTGGTGAAGTTAATATGGCAAAGAAAACTTTTGATTTATTAAAAGAAAATCAAAATAAAATCGCCTCAATAAACGGAGCAACCCAAATTAGAGCAGGAGTTTTACGTCCTGAAATTTTTATAGAATCTGAAAAAAATGAATCTAGTATAGATTTTAAAGAAAAAGATTTGGTAATATCAGAAGGTTCAAATGTCAGAGTAATTAGAGAACCATTTTTTGGTAGATTAGGTGTTATTACTAAATTGCCTTATGAACTAGTTGAAATGAAATCTGAAACAAAAGTAAGAGTAGCCGAAGTTAAATTTAAAGATGGAAGTATAGAAATTATACCAAGAGCTAATTTAGAAGTTATTTTATCGAATTAATTAACTTATAATATGGCTATGAATATTGAAGATAAAAAGATACTAAAATATTTTGCAAAAAAAATAGTTGAAAAGGGTTTAGCAGTTCCTGCTATTTTTTTATTTGAAAGTACTAAATATATTTCCTTTATAGCAGGACAAACTCTGATATTTTTAGGACCAATTCTTACTTTTTTCGTTAGCGATAAAAAATATTACAATTTAGTAGATTTGTTAGAACGAAAAAGAAATATTGAATATTTAATAATACAAATAGAAGAACTTAATTTAAGTATTAAAAGATAAATGGTTAGCAAATTTAAAATAGATCAAATTTTTATATTACCTTTTTTATTATTGTTATTTTATGCATTTAATTTTTTGCATAATTTTTTTGTTTTAGGAAATGAATTATCATTTTTTACTATATTATTTTCTTGTATAATAATTGAATTTTTCATTCGTAAAGCAAAAAATGGCGATGATATTTACATGAGACCTATTTCTGCTATGCAGGCTATGGAAGAGGCGGTAGGAAGAGCAACTGAAATGGGTAATTCTGTTTTGTATGTACCAGGTATATCAGGTCTTGATGAAATAGATACGATTTCAGGTGTTATAATTCTAGGTCATATAGCCGGTATGACAGCAGAATATGAAGCAGATTTACACGTTCCATGTTGTGTGCCAATTGTTATGGAGGCTGCAAGAGAATCATGTAAAGAATCTTATTTAAAAAAGGGTAGGCCCGATTTGTATAATGATTCTATGGTTCATTACGTTACTGATGATCAGTTTGCATATGCAGCTGGTGTAAATGGAATTATGCTTAGAGAAAAGCCAGCAGCAGTTTTCTATCAAGGTAAATTTTATGCTGAATCATTACTGCTAGCTGAAACAGGTAGTTCAATTGGAGCTATACAAATAGCAGGTACTGGATCATCTTCGCAGATACCTTTTTTTGTAACTGCATGTGATTATGTTTTAATTGGAGAAGAATTCTATGCAGCAAGTGCATATTTATCTGGTAGTCCAGAAATGATTGGTAGTATTAAGGGTCAAGATTATGTAAAATTATTTTGTATGATTTTTATTTTGTTTGTGGTGATGGTTTCAATTTTCAACTATTTAAATCTTTTATCAATTGATATATCAAATATTTTCAAGATTAACATTATGGATGGGTTGAAATAATGAATTTTTTTAAAAGGCAATTAGCAATTGTTGTGATGTCTGCAATGGGATTCATTGCATTGTCAGGTTATTTTATTAATTGGACTACATTAAGAAATTTTACAGATAAAGATGCAACTAATTTTTATATGATTATTGCTGGTTTTGCTGCATTTCTTGGTTGTTTAAACCTGCTTCAATTACATCTACAAAAAATTGCTTATAAAAAAGAAAATTGGCAATATAGTATTTTTACATTAGTTGGATTTATAATAATGATAATTTTTGGATTTATCTATAATGGATCAGAAGTTGATATGGGTCCACACCTAAAAGATGATAAATCTGCATTTTACTGGATGTATAATTATATATATTTACCACTAGCATCAACAATGTTTGCTCTTTTAGCATTTTTTGTTGCCTCAGCTTCTTATAGAGCATTTAGAATTAGAAATTTTGAAGCTACACTATTATTAATTTCTGGAGTTTTATTAATGCTTGGCCGAGTTCCAATAGGGGCATTAATTCCATGGTGGGTAGTAACAATTATGTTTACATCTATATTTTTTGCCATAATTGCATCTAAAATTTTAAATAGGAAAGTTTTTTTCCTGTCCTATGTTTTTTCTAATATCTTACTTATAATTTTAGGATTATTTTTTGATTGGTCTCAAAAAACTCCCGCAATACTTTCAATACCTGCAATTCAAGAATGGATTATGGCTGTTCCAGCAACTGCTGGTTCAAGAGCTATAATGATTGGAATTGCTTTGGGAATTGTTGCGCAATCTTATAGAATTATGACTGGAAGAGAAAGGTCAATACTTGGAGATTAAATGAAAAATTATATTTTAAAATTAGGAAATTTAGATAGAAGAATCATTTTTTTATTAATTGGTCTTTCTGTTTTGATACCTTTAATAAATCCTAATTTAGTTGATTTGCCATTGGGACAAGATCGCAATACAAAAATTGTTTATGATTCAATAAGCGAACTAAATGATGGAGACAGGGTATTAATTTCTTTTGCATATGGTGCAAGTACTAAGCCTGAGGTTCATCCAATGGCTGTAGGTTTACTAAATCACTTATTTACAAAGGGTATAAAGGTTTACATTGTTTCGTTATGGCCTGAATCACCAATAATGGCTGAACAAGCCATATCTGCAGTAAAAGAGTCGCAATTATTTGATATTAAAGATGGAATTGATTTTGTTATGTTTGATTATAAAGTAGGTGGTTTTGTTGTTATCAAAGGAATAGCTGATAACTTTAGAGATATTTATCAACAAGATAAAAATGGTATATCAATTAATGATCTTCCAATTATGGAAGGAATATATGATGTCAAAGATTTTGATTTTGTATTTGATTTTTCAGCAGGTGTTCCAGGAAATGCTGAATGGGTTCAATATGCATGTGATCCAAAAAAAGTACCTCTATCTTCTGGCTGTACCTCAATAATGGTTACTGATGCAATTCCATATGTTGAATCTGGTCAGTTAAAAGGTATTTTAGCAGGAATGCCTGGTGCAGCTGAATATGAAAAAATGGTTTATGATTTTATGGTAAAAGAGCAAAATAACAATAATAAATATATTAATTCAGAAAAAGATATCATAAAAGGTAAGGCTTATGCAAGAATGTCAGCCCAATCAATAGCTCATCTTTTGATGGTATTATTTATTATAATAGGAAATATAGCATACTACTTCAGTAGAAAAGAAAACTAAATGGTATTTAATTTTGAAATAATCGGAATATGGTTTTTAGTACTTATGACACTAAGTATTTTGAGTTATTTGTATGGTGATAATCCATTTTATAAGGCTTCAGAACATATATTTGTAGGAGTTTCAGCTGGATATATATTTGCTTTAACATGGTGGGATCAAGTTTGGCCTAATTTATTTGGAAGATTATTTCCAAATTATGTTCAAGCAGGTTTTGATTTTAACATCATATATGTTATCCCATTAATACTTGGTATTTTTATGTTATTACGACTCATACCATCTTTGAGTTGGTTAGCAAGAATATCAATTGGTTACATTGTTGGAATGGCTGCAGGTTTAAAAATTTATGTATTTATTAATTCTAATATTTTAATGCAAATTCAAAATTCAGCTATTGATTTTAGTAAAAGTGGTTTTGATATATTTAATCATATTTTAATTTTAGTTGGTGTAATATCTGGACTGGTATATTTTTTCTTTTCAAAAGAACATAAAGGTGTTATTGGAAAAGTTAGTAAAATTGGAATTTACTTTCTTATGATTAAGTTTGGTGCTTCATTTGGTTTTGCTGTTATGGGAAGAATATCTTTATTAATTGGACGTTTCGAGGACTTAATTAACTACTCCGTTGAAGATTATAACTATGCAACTCCAGTAATTTTTACATTTATGATCATTTCACTGCTAATATGGTCACTTAAACAAAAAGATAATACAGAAGATTATAAAGGATAAATAATAAAATGAATGAAATATTAAAAAATTTAGGTATAAACGAAATCAGTATGGGATCATGTTTTGGAGGTGAGACTTGGATTGACAATGGTTCTAGTAATTATATAGAAAGTTACAATCCAACAAATGGAGAATTGCTTGGTAAAGTACAACTTTGTGATGAAAAAGATTATGAAGATATTATTAACAAATCAAACGAAGTTTTTAAAGAATGGAGAATGGTGCCTGCACCTATTAGAGGACAACTAATACTTGAAATGGCAAATGAATTAAGAAGTAAGAAAGACGAATTGGGAAGTTTAGTATCTTTAGAAATGGGAAAAATTAAAGCTGAAGGCGATGGTGAAGTTCAAGAAATGATAGATATAGCTGATTTTGCGGTAGGTTTATCAAGACAATTATACGGACTTACTATGCATTCAGAAAGGCCAGAGCACAGAATGTATGAACAATGGCATCCAATTGGAAATGTTGGTATTATTTCTGCATTTAATTTTCCAGTAGCAGTTTGGGCATGGAATGCCTTTATAGCCGCAATATGTGGAAATATAAGTATTTGGAAACCTTCATCTAAAACTCCTCTTTGTGCAGTTGCTGTTCAAAATATATGTAATGAAGTTTTAACTAGAAATGGCTACAAAGGGATTTTTAACTTAATTATTGGAAGAGGTTCAGTAATTGGAGAAAAATTTATCAATGATAAAAGAGTTCCATTAATATCAGCCACAGGTTCAACTGCTATGGGTAAGAAAGTCGCTAAGGCAGTAGGTGCTAGATTAGGTAAAACAATACTTGAATTGGGGGGTAATAATGCAATTATTGTTGATGAAACAGCTAATATGGATTTAGTAGTACCTGGAATAGTTTTTGGTTCTGTGGGGACAGCAGGTCAAAGATGTACATCTACTAGAAGAATAATTGCACATTCCTCAATTTTTGATAAATTAATTGATCAACTTAAAAATGCTTACAAACAAGTCAGAATCGGAGATCCACTTAAATCTGATACTTTAATGGGTCCTTTGATTGATAAAGGTGCCATTAATGATTTTGAAAATGCATTAGTAAAAGTTAAAAATGAAGGTGGAGAAATTTTATTTGGAGGTAAGCCTATTGATGGTTTGGGCTGCTTTGTTGAACCAACTATAGTCAAAGCAGAAAATTACTATCAAATAGTTCAAGATGAAACTTTTGCACCTATTTTATATGTAATGAAATATGATACCATAGATGAGGCTATTGATTTACATAATTCAGTACCTCAGGGATTATCATCATCAATTTTTACAAATAGCATCATAAACTCGGAAACATTTTTATCTCATAAAGGAAGTGATTGTGGAATTGCTAATGTTAATATAGGGACATCTGGAGCAGAAATTGGAGGTGCATTTGGTGGTGAAAAAGAAACTGGTGGAGGTAGAGAATCTGGTTCAGATGCATGGAAAGCATATATGAGAAGGCAAACGAATACAATTAACTGGAGTAAAGAATTACCTTTAGCACAGGGTATTAAATTTGATTTATAAGGAATAAAAATGACAATTAAAGCAACAGAAGTTAGAGAATTATTAGATAGAAATATTTTAGCAGATGGATTTGAACCAATATTAGATTTAAAAGAAAGTCATGATTCATGGATTGTTGATAAAAGAAATGGTGAAAAATTTTTAGATATGTTTTCAATGTATGCTTCTGGATGTATTGGATACAATCACCAAAACATACTGAAAAACAAAGATTTGCTTGCAAATGTATCTTTATTTAAGCCAACATTATCAGATATTTATACAACTGAATACGCTGATTTTTTAAATGTATTTGATAAAATTGCTATCCCAGCGTATTTAAAAAATACTTTTTTTATTGAAGGAGGTGGATTAGCCGTAGAAAATGCACTTAAAGTTGCATTTGATTGGAAATATAGAAAGAATTTAGAAAAAGGAATAACTAATAAAGGAAACCAAATTATTCATTTTAAAGAAGCATTTCATGGAAGAACTGGTTATACGCTTTCTTTAACTAATACTGATCCAATCAAAACAAAATATTTTCCAAAGTTTGATTGGCCAAGAATTGAAAATCCTTATTTGAGTTTTCCTACAAATTCAGAGATATTAAATGATGTCAAGAAAAAAGAGGAATTAGCAATATCACAGATTATTGAAGCTATTAAATCTAACCCAAATGATATAGCTGGATTAATTATTGAGCCAATTCAAGGTGAAGGAGGCGACAATCATTTTAGATGCCGATTTTTTGAAAAATTAAGATCACTTGCAGATGAACATGAATTTTTATTAATCTATGATGAAGTTCAAACTGGAGTTGGAATTACAGGTAAAATGTGGGCACATCAACATTTTACACCATCGTTATGTCCATGCGATAAAACTATTGAAAAAGCTCCTCTACCAGATATTATATCTTTTGGAAAAAAATCACAAGTATGTGGAATTCTTGCAGGAGATAGAGTTCTTGAAGTTAAAAATAATGTTTTTAAGAGATCTAGTAGAATAAATTCTACTTTTGGCGGCAATTTAACAGATATGATTAGATTTAAAATAATTCTAGAAACAATTGAAGAGTTTGACTTATTAGAGAACGCTGCAAAGATGGGTAATTATTTACTTAAAAAATTACATAAATTAGAGGATCAATTTCCCGCATTTGTTATTAATTCTAGAGGATCTGGATTATTTTGCTCGTTTGATTTACCATCTTCAGATGAAAGAGATTTATTGACACAAGAGGCATATAAAAATAATTTAATAATCTTGGGCTGTGGTATTAAAAGTATAAGGTTTAGACCTCATTTAACTGTAAGCGAACAAGAAATTGATTTTGCTATTGATTCTTTAGAAAAGTCTATTAAAAATATTTTAAAATAGTGAATGGTAATTTATATATTGTCGCAACTCCTATTGGGAATCTCGATGACACAACTATTAGATCAAAAATAATTCTTGAAAATGTAGATTTTATAGCAGTTGAGGACACTAGAGTTACTAAAAAATTTTTAAATAAATTTGATATTGAAAATAAACTTATTGTATACAATAATTTTAATGAAAAAAAACAAATTGATAAAATTCATAAGATTTTAAAAAAAGGTAATGATGTTGCTCTTGTTTCTGATGCAGGAACACCATGTATAAGTGATCCTGGATATTTACTAGTTAACCATTGCAGGAAAAATAAAGTTAATGTTTTTACTGTTCCAGGTGCCAGTTCATTAATATCCGCACTATCTATTAGTGGTTTACCTTCTGACTCTTTTTATTTTGAAGGTTTTCTTCCAAAAAAGAAAGGAAGAAAAACAAAATTTGAATTTTTAAAATCAATTCCTTGTTCAGTTATTATATTTGAATCACCTAAGAGAATAATTAAAACATTAGCAGATATAAGAGATTATTTAGGTTCGCAAAGAGTTGTGAGTATACATAGAGAAATGACTAAAGTTTATGAAGAAAGTTTTATTGGTTTAGTTCAAGAATCTATTGATTTTTTTTCTTTGAAGAATCCAAAAGGTGAATTTGTTATTATTATTGCTAAAGAAGGATATACATTATGATGAAAAATAAATTTATTTCTTTTGAAGGTGTTGATGGCGTTGGAAAAACTACGCAAATTAATTTATTTTTAGAAAAACTTAAAAAATCAAATTTTGATTATCAATTATATAGAGAGCCTGGTGGAACAAGTTTGTCAGAACGAATACGAGAAATTTTACTAAATAATGATAATGATATTTCAAGTATTACTGAAACTTTACTATTTCTTTCTGCTAGGTCTGACTTAATTAATAAAAAGATTATACCTTCGGTTGAAAAAGGTAAATCATTCATTGTATGTGATAGATTTTTTGATAGCACTCTAGCTTATCAATCCTATGGTCGAGGAATTAATATCGATTTAGTAAAAAAAATTACAGAAGAGATTTTGCAAAATTACATACCTTCAACAACTTTTTTACTTGATTGTGATATTGATTTAAGTTTAAGTAGGTTAAACTCTAAAGATAGAATGGAAAGTTCAGGTTTAGAGTTTCTTAATAAAGTTAAAGAAGGTTTTTTAGAGTTAGCATTATTAGACAAAAATAGATATGTTATAATAGATGCGAATGATAGTATTTCTGACATAGAAGAATCCATTTGGGAGCAATTTAGCAAAAGGTATTTAAAATGATTAAAACATCATGTAAAAGTTTTTTTATTATAATTTTATTTCTAGGTATTCTAATACCAACTGAAAATGATTTAGATGAATATTTTGATTTATACCAAAAAATATTTGAAACATTTACAAAAAATTACGTTGATACACTTGATAAAACAGAATTAATAAAATTAAGTTTTGATGGTATGTTTAAAGAAGTTGATCCTTATACAAAGTTATATGTTGGTTCTAGTAAAGACAGATTAGAAATTATGACAAAAGGTAAATATGGCGGTATTGGAATGCAGATTGGTTTAATTCAAGATACTTTAACAGTTTTAATGCCTTATGAAGATAGTCCTTCCTACACAGAAGGTATTCAATCTGGTGACCAAATATTAATGATTGATACTATCTCAACAATAGGTTTAACATCATCTGAATCATCAGAATTAATTAGAGGCGAACTAGATTCAAAATTAATTTTAAAGATTAGAAGGCCGTCAAATCAAAAAGAAATGACATTTGAATTAGTTAGGTCAAATATCATTGTAAAAGATGTTCCTTTTTGGGAGGTAAATAAAGATGGTGTTGCTTACATAAGAATAAAGAAGTTTTCAAAAAATACGGCTAAAGATTTTAGAAAAGGTTTAACTCAGATATTAAAAAACCCAAATACTAAAGGATTAATCATTGATTTAAGAGGTAATACAGGTGGTTTATTAAGTAATGCATTAAATATTTTAGATCAACTAGTTCCTAAGGGAGAAAATTTACTTAAAACAAGAGGCCGCATTGAAAAGGCAAATAGAAATTTCAATGCAAAATTTTCAACTAAGATACCAAAAAATTTTCCTATGACAGTTTTAATTGATAATAGGTCTGCTTCTGCTTCTGAAATTGTATCTGGAACTTTGCAAGATCTAGATTTAGCGTTAGTAATAGGAACTCCATCATTTGGAAAAGGTTTGGTTCAAAGAATATTTAATGTAAATGATTCTATAAGTTTGAAAGTTACTACATCCAAATATTACACACCTTCTGGAAGATTAATTCAAAAAAAAGATTACCTAGACAATGATGTGTTAACTGATGGCTTAGAGGATAGAGATTCAACTTTTTATACTAAAAATGGTAGAACAGTAAAAGGTGGTGGTGGTATTTATCCAGATATTGAAATTGAAAAGAAGAAAATCCCCCCAATTGTACAGTCACTTTATAGAGAAAGATTATTCCTTAAGTTTGCGTCAGAGTATACGTTTAAAAACAATATGAAATTGCCAATTAAAATTTCGAAAAAAATATTGAAAGATTTTATTGAATATGTTCAAAATTACGAAATCGATTATATTCTTCCTGGTGAAAATGAGTTAGCTGATCTAAAAAATAGTTTATATAGCGAATATGGGACAACTGTTGATAGCAAACAAAATAAATTTAAATATCAAGCTGATGAATCATATATAATTGTCGACGCTTATGGTTGGCTTAGATTAAAAAATGGATCTGGGAAAACTATAAAATTAATATCTCCTTCAAGTCATAGTTTGAATACAGGTGAATATAATATTAATGAATTGGGTCAAATTGTTTCTAAAACCAAATTACAAAATACTGATTTAGAATATTTATCTTTTTTAACAAGTAATATTGATGATTACTTCAATGAGATTAAAGTTTTACAATATATTGACAAAGATAATATAAAATGGATTGAAAATTCATTATTGAGAGAAATGTCTCTAGTTTTAGGTAATGAAAAAGAAAAAATTAAAGTTAGTTTATATAATGATGCTGAATATCTAAAGGCTAAAGAACTAATTTTAAATTATGATGAATATAGCAATTATATAAGTCCAAAAAATTAATTTAGTCGATTAGCTCAGTTGGTTAGAGCGCTACGTTGACATCGTAGAGGTCACTGGT
>CETP01210926.1_pt1 | contig 15976 bp, 12 predicted proteins | sample 531311 | NCBI WGS metagenome assembly CETP01 (sample SAMEA2622657, study PRJEB7988) | marine metagenome | biome: marine biome (ENVO:00000447); feature: surface water layer (ENVO:00002042); material: "saline water (ENVO:00002010), including plankton (ENVO:xxxxxxxx)" | depth 5 m | reverse complement strand
TTATTTAATGCATATTGAAGCCAGTAATTTTCAAACCGGTAAAACTACGATAGATACAGCGCCAGTTGTTATAGGGATAAATAAATGAGATTTATACTGAGCATATTATTAATTTCCTTCTCTTTCAATCAAGTTTTTAGTGCCTATGATTATCTTGGCACAAGGGCAACTGCAATGTCAGGTGCAGTCACAAGTGGAAATAGTATTGAATCTGGAATTTTTCATAATCCAGCTCAGTTATCAAATTCTACAGATAAATCAATAATAAGTGGACATAGCAATCTATATGGCTTAGAATTTTTAACTTTATCTCATATTGGTATTTTAATGAAAAATTATTCAATAAACTTTGAAAAGATATCTACTGAATATGGAGGAAATAGTCTGTCATCAGAAACAACTTTTGGTATTGCAAGGGGCGTAAATTTATATAAAGATAGACAATCAATGATTCAAATGGGTGTTAGGCTTAATTCCTATAATTATAAGTTTGGAAAAACTGCAGGAACAGAGGGAGATGGTAGTAATGGTATGAGTCTTGGTTCAGGTTCTGCTGCCGGTTTTGATATTGGTTTTCAAGGTGTATTAAACAAAAAGTATTTTGTTGCATACTATCTTCAAAATATAATTTCATATTCTGAAGGATCAAATTTAGGTCAAAATTTACCAGAAACCATAAGTATTGGAATATCATATTTACCTTATAAAGATTTAACTACTAGTTTAGATATTAATCAGCTATCTGGAAATAAAGATTCAGAAATTAGATTCGGTATTGAATACAAATTAATGGAATCATTAACAATTAGGACAGGTTTACAAAGTAATCCAAATCGATTTTCAGGTGGTTTCGAATTTGGAAATATAAAATTAGCAACTTTATATAATTTTAATTTTTCATATAGTTTTTTAACTCATCACGTTTTACCCACAACCCATCAATTTTCAATACAAGTTAAATTTTAATTATGTATAAAAAATTTATATATTTTTTTTGCATAAATTTTTTATTAGCATTTAACATAAATTCAGCATCGAATGATGATTGGAAAATATTATCTCAATCAATAGATCAGTTTAAAGTAGAATTGATTAAGAACTATATTGATACAAATGGTACAATTGAAACTATTTATGATTTAATTGAAATTGAAGGGATTAATATTAACGATATCAATCAATTAAAGGGATTTGTTAGTGTTGCACCAATTGGTGTAGAAAACTCTTTCACTAAACGTTCATCATATAAATTAGAAAGATGGCTATCTTCTTCTGAAAATCAAGAAGGTCTATCTGAGAACTGGCTCGACTTATTTTTTAATCCCATGAATGTTAATAATATGAACTATGATGATTTGTATTCATTGCCTAATCTAAGTCCAATTGATGTAACAGCTGTACTTTTGCAGAAAGAAAGAGGATATATTAACGGTACTTTCGAATTAAAGAATTCACCTGGTATTAGTTATTATGGCTATAAAAATCTACTTGATTTTGTTGATTTCAAAGATAGAGATTTTTCTAATCGTAGTTATTTTAGATTTTCAACAATTATAAGAAATTCGCCATTAACAAGTACGCCTGATGATGATGCTAGTTTAGTACAGTTTTATAATCCAGAAATTCCTCAAGTTTTATCAAAGTGGATTATTTCTAATAAACACATATCATCTGGATATTTGTTTAACAGAAATGTCGGTGAAAGTTCAGAAAATAGTACTCAAAAATTTTATTTATCTTTTAAAAAAATAAATCTTAAATCTTTTTTTAATTTCCAAATAGATAAACTAGTACTTGGCAATTTTACTGCCTCTTTTGGTCAAGGTGTAGTTTTTGAAAGTAGCGATTTTTTTAGTCCCAGAAGAACGGGATATGGATTTTCAAAACGACTTAGCGGAATACACCAAGATGAAACAAGAAATAGTCAATATACATTAAATGGGTTAGGATTACAGTTATCAAATAAACTTTTAAGGTTAGCTTTTTTTGGTTCTAAAGACAAGAGGGACGCTATTATAAATGAAGATGGTAGTTTTTCATCTTTAATTGTTATGCAACCAAGATTATCATATGGTCTTGGCTACAATGGAGATACTACAGTTTTTCATTCATTAACTAATTCAGTAGAAGAAATAACATTTGGTGCTGACATTAGACTATCTCCAATAATTGGCACAAATTTAGGTATTACTTTTTATGAAAGTTTATATGATAGAGTACTAGATCCTCAAATTAGAGAAACTATTGTAGGTGGCCCAGATCCTGATTATTCAGGAGATACTTATTATCTAACATATTTAACAAATTCAGCTGATCCAGAAATTGCAGCCATGTATTCAAATTCATCAAGCGCTTCTGGATTATTTAGCACCTTTGATGATTTTGTAAAGTCTTCTAGAAAAGTATTAGGATTAAATTTTTCATCAGTTATAAAAAATATGTCAATTCAAGGTGAATATGGAGCATTGCTTGATGATTACAATATTAAAAAAATCAAATCATCTCCAAAAGCATCAGTACTTAGTAGTTACTTTCAATTTGATAACTTTAATTTACTTTTATTTTATAGAAATTATGATTTGGAATATGATAATCCCTATCAAAGATCATTTTCTAATTATCAAAGATATAAAACATCAATTTTAGAAGATTCATATTGGTTAGACGACCCAGTATATGCTTTTTTATATACTGCCAACCCTCAACCACAAGCTGAAGAAGGTTTTTATATTAATTCTAGATATCAATTTCATAGAAATATTACTGGTATTTTACAATCTGATCATTGGACAAGAAAAGCAGATGATGCTAAATATTTTAGAACAGTTTTATCATTACAATGGAGACCAATTTTTAAATACAGAATCTATTTGAGACAAAAATGGCAAGCAAGAGGAACATTTGATATTTTTCATCCAAGTCCATACTACTCCAGAGAAACAAGAATTAGAATTAAAATGATGCTTTCTAATTTTAATGAATTAGAATTTTTATATGCTTTAGGTTATACAACTTTTTCTCCTAGGCCCAGATTAACTGATGGCCCTTATGGAGAAGATATGGTTATTGGAGATATAGGATCTCCTGATAGAACTATTGGAATAACTCTTAAGTATAATGTAACTGATAAATTTAAGATTAGAACAGGATCGTTATATATAAAAGGTTTTACGTGGTATTTTGGGGATAATGATTTTAGAATATTTGATAGTGAGTTTGGAGCATTTCATCATTGGTTATCATTTCATAGTTTAGTTAATCAAAGGTTATCATTTAATTTTAAATTTAGTTATACTTCTGATCATCCAATGACAAATATAACAGAAGCCCAAACAGAACAAGGTAATTGGATTAACAATCCATGGGTTTCAAATAAACAATTCGATTATAAAATACAGGTAGATTATGCATTTTAAGATTTTCTTTTCATTTATATTTTTAAATTTATTAATATCTCAATCTCTTCTAAATAGAGCTATTGGAGAAGAATTAACATATGGATCAGCTCGATCATATGCAATGGGATCAACACATGCTACAAGTGGTAATAATTCTTCATTATTAAGATTTAACCCTTCATTGCTTTCAACAACTTTAGATACAAACCCTTCATTTGTTGATTTCCAAATTAATTTGAATGCAATTAGTGAAAGAAGAAGTATTTTGGTAAAAGACTATTTTGGAGATTTTTTGACTTATGCTGATTATGTAAATAATGTAGATATGTATAATTTTTTACAAGGAGGATTTCTATCAAAAGTTGGTAATTTCACATTGGGCGCTGCATATTTACCCCTAGCTTCATTTAACTATAGTTATTCTGAGGAGGTAAGAGGCAGTGCTGATATCGAAGATGGAGATGTTGGACTTAAAGATCCATTAGAAGGATTTCACCAGTTTAAATCTAGTGGTACTTTAAATAACCTTTCTTTTGGTCTATCATTTTCAAAGTTATTAAACAATTTATCTCAATTACATGTAGGGTTTTCTTTAAATCAAACACTAAATACTAAAGTAAAAGATATTTTTAGAGTGGATACTCTTAGAAGCGAATTTGAAAATTTAGCTTTAGTTAATAATTATTCATCAAATAGAAATTTAGACACAAAAGATGTATTTTTAAATTTTGGTATTTCATATATGAAGAAAGATTATTCATTTACATTTTCCATGGAGCAAGATTTACTAATTCAAACAAATAATTTTTCTACATACAATTTTATAGACTCGTTGGGAATTATATCTTACTTAGATTCTTCAAATACTAATTTTATTTTAGATGGAATAAATTACTATAAGCCAGCAAGATATAATTTAGGATTATCGTATAGTCCATTCGATAATTCAAATTTAACAGTTAGCGCTGAAATAGAATATAATAAATTTTACCAGACATCACATTTTGAAGATTCAAAATCATTTAAGTTTGGCTTTGAATATATTTTACCAAGCAATGTCCCTATAAGATCTGGAATCATATATAAACAATCAAACATGAGTACTTTGCCTGATCAATCAATCATCTCAGCTGGTTCAGGTGGAACTTTTAAACAAATTCATTATGATTATTCTGTATCTTATACTTTTTTTGATTATTACTATCCTGATTTATTTGTTTTAGATAATGAAAACTATGATAATTTTGATCAAATAACAGATTCAAAGTTTAACTTTATGTTAGGTATAAAATATTTATTAAAATGAAAAAATTAATTGTTTACATAATATTTAATATAATTTTAGCTAATCAAATTAGTATCGACTTAATTACAACAAATGATATTCACGGTGTAGTTAATAAACAAACTGCATATTTTATGAATCCAGAATATCCCCCAACAATTATTGGAGGCGCAGGTTTTTATAAATATTTAAGTGAATTAAAAAAAGATGAAAATATTAATACATTAATTTTAGATGGTGGAAATTTTTTTCAAGGCTCAAATTTTGGCATGAATGATAAAGGTAAATCTATGGTTGAGTGGATGAATTTATTAGAATATGATGTATTTGTTCCAGGTCAATACGATTTTATTTTTGGTGTTGAAAATTTAAATGATATTTTAAAAAATGCTAAATTTTCAGTTGTTGGTTCAAACTTAAATTGTAATAACTGCATTGAAAATTTAAAACCTTATGTTATAAAAGAAATTGAAGGTGTTAAAGTTGGTATATTAGGAATAGTTAATTCAGAAATTCCTGAACTAGTTCCCAATTCAAAATTAAATGATATCTCTATTACATATGAACAAAATACTTTAAAAAAATGGGTTCCTGAAATTAAATCTCAAGGTGCTGATATTGTTATAGTATTAACAAGTTCAGGTGTCCCTTGGGATAGGGAAGAAGTTTATGAAGATTTTATTAAAAACAAAAATTTAAATCAATCTTTGAATGCAATTGAAATGGGTTATTATGCTGAGGGAGTTGATTTAATAGTTTCCGGAGGTATTTCTAAAGGTTATAGAACAGCTTGGTATGATCCAAACTCACATGTATTTACAATTCAAAATTATGGAAACGGCACCAGTTTTGGTCATCTAAAACTATTAATTGATAGTCATCATAAAAAGTTTATTGGAATTGACTATGTAAATAATAATGAAATTTCGCATACACTTTTCTCAGATGATTTTGAACCTGATAGGGAAATTCAGTCTTGGATAGAAAATAAAATAGAATCTATTGATGTAAATAAATCTTTTGAAATAAACAATATTTCTAATTTTATAAACCAAGAAAATGATAATTGGAAAGTTCCTTCTTACAATACAGAAGATGGTATAGAAATTATAACATGGAATTGTGAATTTTTTCCAGCTGCCAATGATTCTACAATTAATTCACTATCAGAAATAGTTAAAGACATTGATGCAGATATAATTGCTTTTCAAGAAATTAAAAAAGCTGGTTGGTTTGAAAAATTAATGGCTAGACTTCCAGAATATAATTATGTTATCTCATTGCAAGCATCTTTTATGGATTTAGCGATAATCTACAAAAATAAACAATTCGATTTTATATCCCATACAGAATTATTTTCTGATAATGATTATAATTTTGCAGGAAGACCTCCATTAAAACTTGATTTAAAACATTTAAAATCAAATACAATTTTTAGTGTAATTAATTTACATATGAAATGTTGTGATTCAGGTTTAAAAAGAAGGCAGAAAGCATCAAAAATGCTTTATGATTACATTGTAGACTATGATACACATGATAATTTTATTGTATTAGGAGATTGGAATGATGATTTAAAAGACAATGTAAATGAACATTGTTTTACTCCTTTTTTAGATGATGAAAATTACTATTTTGCAAACGAAGAAATTGTTTGGGATTTAAAACAGGCAAGTTATCCAAAGCATCCTTACTTTAGTTTTTTAGATCATATTTTAGTAAGTAAGAATTTTATTAAATCAAACTCAATCAATGATGTACTAACAATACCAATGGATGAATACATGAATGGATATGAGATTTACGAGCAATATATATCTGATCATATGCCAATTTTACTTTCGTTTAATATTAACTTGAACAAGTAAAGACTAATTATTAAATTATTTTATGATTAAAATTATTTATAAATATACACTATTTATTTTTTTTAGTTTAGCATTGTGTCAATCGAACCATCCCTATCCACCTCTTCATTTAATAACAATTCCTACTTCAGGAGTTTTACCTTATGGTAACTATTCTCTTGAAGGTCTTTTAATTGATAATGGAGGTATGGTTCCAAAATTATCAATTGGAATTTCACAAAAACTTACTTTAGGTGTATCATGGGGAATACAAAACTTAATTGGTGATGATAAATTATCTTTTAATAAAGAATATCCAGAATATCATTTTAAATATAGATTATTTGACGAAGATTTAGTTAAACCTGCTGTAGTTATAGGTTTTGATTCACAAGGCAGAGGAAGATATAAAGAAGTCATTAATAATGAAACTTTTGAAACATATTTCAGATACCAACATAAATCTTTTGGTTATTATTTAGTAGCTAGCAAAAATTATCTTTTTATGGGAAATCTAGGAGTTCACATTGGTTTAAATAAATCTTTAGAATCTTATGATGATGACGATATTAATATTTTTATTGGTATTGATAAAGAAATTAATAAATCTATTTCATTTATGATGGAATATGATGCTATGCTAAATGATAATGATAATGAATATAATTATGAAGAATTAACTATTGGTAAGGGAATTGGATATTTGAATGCAGGTTTCAGATGGATGATTGCTGATAATATACTTGTAGAACTAAATTTTAATGATATTAATAGAAACCAAAAGATTTCTCAAACAGCCCACAGAGAATTTAAATTTATTTATTCTAAGAAATTTTAATTTCATCCTTTATGAACCTTTCAAATCTTATAAAAAACAAAGCCTATGAATTAGGTTTTTCAAAAATTGGTATTGCAAAGGCACAATTTTATGAACAAGATAAAATTAATTTAAATAATTGGATTGATAATGGTTATCATGGATCTATGGATTGGATTAAAAGAAGAAGAGATGAAAAGTCAGATATATTTCAGTATTATCCAAATGCTAAATCAGTTATATCTGTAGCATTAAATTATTTTACAGGACATTCTAAAGATTACTTTTCAAATCACAAGATTTCAAATTATGCCTGGGGTGATGATTATCATAATTTATTAAAAAATAAATTATTCACTTTACTTGATTATATAAAAAATTTTGATAAAAGTTTGAATGGAATATGTTGTGTTGACACCTCTCCAATTTCTGAAAAAGTTTGGGCACAAAGAGCAGGTTTGGGTTGGATTGGAAAGCATACTAATTTAATTACAAAAGATTATGGTACTTGGGTTTTTCTTGGAGAAATTATAACAGATTTTAAATTAGAATACGATAAAGTATTTACGACAAATTTATGTGGATCTTGTACTGCTTGTGTTGATGCCTGTCCAACTGACGCAATTATTGGTGATTATAAACTTGATGCAACTAAATGTATTTCTTATCAAACTATTGAAAATAGATCAGAAATACCTGAAGAATTTATTGGTAAAATGGATGGTTGGATTTATGGTTGTGATATTTGTCAGGAGGTATGTCCATGGAATCATAGATTTTCAGTTATTAGTAATGAAGCATCTTTTCAACCAAGAGATTTTTTAAAAAATAGTGATATTAATTTTTTATACGATTTAAATCAGGAAGAGTTTTCAAAATATTTCAAGGATAGCCCAATGAAAAGAACAAAGAGAGATGGATTAAAAAGAAATATCGATTTCTTAAAATACTAATCAGCTTTTCTAATATTCAAAAAGAAAGCCTTTGAATAATTAGATGTAAACAGACCATACCCACCTTCAATATTAGAATCAGGAATGATATACTGATTTTGCCCTAATGGGTCTCCACTTAAATAATCATAATATGCATCATCTGATGACTGAACAACGACTAAGTGTTTTCCATAATAGTTAAAATAAAGCCACATTATTGGGGTTGGACTTGTTTCCACTGTCCATATAAAAGGATTGAGCAAATAAGGATTATAATTTTCATCTCTAAAGTACGGACCTTTCCAAATATCAAAAACAGCTGTAGTATCATAAAATGTGTTAATCAAAGTCATATCTTGTATATTATTTTCATTGTAATCAAAATATGTTCCATCGTCATTTGATGGCTCTAAACCCATTTTTTCAGGTTCAAGTGCGTAGGTTAGAATTCTTATAGCGCTAGGATCTACGTTTTCACCTGATTCTTCATCTTTAATATTAAGTACAAAATAAGGCTTTGATGCAAAACTTCCAACAGTACATCCGTATCTAGATAAATCAATTGAACTAATTGTTCCATCACTGATGAACGATTCAAGTACATCTGTATTAAAAATCCAGGTACCATTTGTTTGGTTATTAATCAAATCAAAATTATCAATATTAATTTCTTGAATGTTTTGTAGTTCACTATTCCAAGTTTCGCCTGCATTTTCACATGTTGTTTCACCATAAATACTTGGATCACTACATTCTTCACAATTATAATTATCTTCGATACTTTCAATTGAAAGATAATCAGGTGTAATAGTTGATGCTACCACTTCATAATCATCGTAGTTTACATTTATTGTATACTCTTTGTTTGGCCAAATTTTATATTCTATTTCATCATCAATATAGTATTTACCATATTCATTTAATGATATAAATTGGATTGTAGTTATAAGTTCATCATTTTGCTCATCAAACAATCCAGTGATAGATACATTAGCATCGTTTATATATAGTTGATTTGCATTTTCAAGATTAGCATTAATGGATGAACTTAATGATACTCTTAAGGTATCAATTTCACCAAAAGAAGTACCATTTATTTCAAATAACTCAATTCTACCAAAAACTACAAGCCCCTCCTGATATTCCACATTGTTATCAGGTAGTTCACAACTAAACATAGTAAAAATTAATATATATATAAATATCTTCATTAAAATTCGATTGAAAACCCTATTGTTGGTATTATTGGAAAAATACTAAGTTCTGTTTTTTGGGGTATATTTTCATCAGGTTCATCAACGTTTGGTTCAGGCAACCATTGATTTCCATCAAAATAATATCCAGCTTCACCATCACCACTAATATCATCTGTAGTAATATCCCAGTCTCCATCATCATCTACACCTTCTTGATTTTTAGTGGTATAAAAAAATCTAAAAATATTTTTTCTGTTATATGCGTTTATTACTTGGAAAAAATATTTACCCTTAATTTTTTTACCTATTTTAAATTCTTTTGTCATACCTAAATCCAATCTATGATAGGCAGGATACCTTGCAGAATTTCTACCACCAGGTATTGATCTCCAAATTGTTTCTGGTGAATCTGGCATATCTTCTAAATAATAACCCAATATTGGAGTATGTGCTTGTCCAGATTGATAAGTAAATTTCCAATTAAAATCCCAATTTTTAAAAAAATAACCTTTAATTTTTTTATTACCTATAATATTAAGAACATGTCTTCTATCCCAATTTGTAAAATAAGTTTTTCCATTCATTTCTTTTATTGAGTATGATAATGTGTAATTTAACCATCCAGTAAAATCACCTTTCAATTTTTGGATAAAAAATTCAAGTCCACCGGCTTCACCATCTGAGGGTGTAAGAATATCTGACAATTGTTCACTCGAAACTTCTCCGTCTGTAGATGCCCTTTGGTCAATAAAAGTTAACATATTGTAAATATTTTTGTAGTAACCTTCAATTTGGAATTTATAATCGGATAAATATTTTTCATATCCAAGTACAATATGTTCTGCTTTTCCAGAATTAACAGATTCATCAATTGCTACCCAAGCATCAAGTAAGGGAGGGTTAAAATCATCTTGAAAAGTAAACATAAATTGATGGTAATTTCCCAGTGAAAAATTTATAAACTCATCAGGTTGTATTATGTATTTTAGTCCGAATCTTAGATTTGGGTATAGTTTATCATAATAATTTAATCTAATACCTGGTTCAACTATCCATTTATCATTTAGAACAAATTTTATTTGAGAATATATATTTAATTCATTAGGTTCATTGATGAGTGAAAATAACGTAGAATCATCAAAAAAAGACTGATAACTAAATTTTAACTTTTTAAATTGGTAACCTACTTTTGCAGTAATATTATTATTTAAAAAATATGAAAGATCTCCTGAAAAAGTTTGATCATTTATAACATCTTCTTCGTTGATTCCAGAAGATCCACCTAAACCAAAATTCACAAAAAATTTACTTTTTGCAAATAAAAAATTTCCAATTAACTTTTCATTAAATAATCTTCTATATTTAATACTAGCAGTTTCATTGCCCCAATCCCCATTTATTGCAATTGGTCCATATTCAAAATCATCAATACCATTATAGAAACTTATACTGATTCTATCTTTGTAAGTTAAATCAGTAAAGGCATGGCCTTGAATGTCATAAAAATAATAAGGTGGGATTCCATCGATGCCTAAGCTCGGCAATAAAAGATCAAAATATGTCCTTCTTCCTGATACCAACCATGCTCCATTATAAAAAGGACCTTCAGCGGTAGCCTTAGCAGATAATAGAGAAATATCAGACTTAAATTTTATATTTTTCCTATTTCCTTCTCTACTTATCACATCTAAAACTGCAGATAATCTTCCACCGTATTCCGCATTAAAACCACCTTTAGTTAGATTTGCTTCTTTTATTGCTTCTACAATAAAATTTGAAAAAATACCTCCTAAGTGTGAAGGATTATAAACAGTTATACCATCTAATAGTATAAGATTTTGATCAGTATTTCCACCTCTAATGATCAATCCAGTACTAAATTCAGACGACTGCAAAACTCCAGGCAATGATTGTAATGTCCTAAAAATATCAGCCTCAGCTAATGATGGAAGAGATGATAACTGAGATTGAGTAACTTTTATACTGCTATATTGTGTCAGTGTTTGTCTTGTTTCTTTTTCACCTTTTATTTCTGTTACTTCTAAATCAATAGAGGAAGAGGATAACTCAAAATCTCTAGTAATTATAAATTTATTTTCTGATAATGAAATATTTTCAACGATTCTTTCATATCCAAGATATTGAATGATTAATTCTATGGAAATAGACTCAATTTCTAAATCCTGCTGTGTAAATGTTAGAGAATAAAATCCATTTTTATCTGTTGTTGCTCCAAAAGATGAATTCAATATATATATATTAGCACCAATTAGAGCCTCTCCTGAATTTCTATCAGTAATAAATCCTGATATAACAAATTCAGAAAATGCAAAATTTAAAGTTAGTATTATATATAAGAAGTATCTATACATCTATGTAATTTAAAACATATTTGCACGATATACACGTTATTTTAGATTGAATTAGTTTGGGTTTTAATTTAAAACTGTAACTCTTTTTTTAGATTTACCATTTTTACTAAAATCTTGAAACTTTACAACACCGTCACTTGTAGCAAACAATGTATCATCATTTCCTCTTTTGACATTTTTACCAGGATGAATTTTTGTGCCACGTTGCCTAACTATAATTGATCCAGCTTTGATTTTTTGGCCATCGGCTCTTTTTACACCTAGTCTATTCGGGTTACTGTCTCTTCCATTTTTGGAACTTCCCATACCTTTTTTATGTGCCATTTTTAATCCTTACTTTTTTCAACTTTTTTAGTAGTTGTGGTTTTTTTTGCTTTGGTTGCAGCCTTTTTTGTTTTAGTTGCAGTTTTTAAATCTTTAATTTCAATTGTAGTGAATTGTTGTTTATGACCATTTTTCTTTTGATAGCCTTTTCTTCTTTTCATCTTAAAAACAATAACTTTATCTTCAAAATTATGCGAAATAACTTTTGCAATAACTTTTAATTTAGATTTAGTTGATACTTTACCTTTATCATTAGATAATAAAATATTATCAAATTCAACTTTAGTACCTATTTTTTGATTCAATTTAGGAACATTTATTGTTTGGTTTTTTTCAACCTTAAATTGTTTACCTTTTATATCTACAATTGCATACATAATTATACTCTTTATTTTAAGAGCGCTAATTTATTCATTTATTTATGATATTAGCAAGATTTAACTAACTAATTGATAAATTCCTTTTTTGTTTTCGAATAAATTTTAAACTCATGAGGATTTAAATCTTTATCAACTTTAATATTTATCAGAAGATATTGTCTCCATAAAAACTTTTTCTTAAACACTTTTATGTGTTCGTTTATATGCTCCATTAATTCTGTACTTAAAAAAATATCTATTTGTTTATCTTTTGATGTCATTTTATAATTTTTGATCATATTTTCTAGATTTGTAAGTACAATTTCTTTTTTGAATACTTTGCCTGTTCCATTTGAAACTTTACAATCTTCTTTCATTGTATCTAATAAATTTTGTCTAACCCTTTGTCTTGTCATTTCCAAAAGACCAAATGTTGAAAATTCTGCTGTTGCTACTTTTGCAGAATCTTTTTTTAATTCTTTTCTAAAAAAATCGTAAACTTTCTTTCTATTTTCTGGCTTTAACATATCAATAAAGTCAATTACTATTAATCCACCTATGTCTCTTAAACGTAGTTGTTTTGCACACTCAGCTGCTGCTTCAAGATTTATTTTTAGTGAGTTCTCTTCATGATCCTTTTTACCTATATATCTACCACTATTAACATCAATTACGCTCATTGCTTCAGTATGATCAATAGCTAAATGACCTCCACTTTTTAACCATACTTTTTTATTTAATGATTTACTAATTTGTTCTTCAATATTATAAATGTTAAAGATAGGTCTTTTTTTATTAAAAAAATTGATTTTTTCTAAGTTATTTGGATTAATCTTCTTTACATAATTACTGATAGAGCCATGTATTGTTTTTGAATCAACATAAATATTATCCACATCTCTATCAAATAAATCTCTGATAACTCTAAATGACATAGAACCATCTTCGTGAACTAATTTAGGGGCTTTTTTAGATTTGGTTTTTTTTATACAATTTTTCCATTGATTTGTTAGTGTGTCAAGTTCTTCTTTTAAAATTTCTTCGTTTTTACCTTGTGCCGTTGTTCTAATAATGACACCAAAATCCTTAGGTTTGAATGATTCAATCATCTTTCTCAATCTTCTACGCTCATATTTATCACTTATTTTCTTAGATATACCAACATAATTTTGGTTTGGAATAATTACAATTAATGCACCAGGAATAGATATGTCTGTTGTTATTCTAGCCCCTTTTCCATGGAATGGCTCTTTAACAACCTGTACTAAAATTTCATCACCTATTTTTAGATTTTTTTTATTGGTCTTTTGTACTTTTTTACTTTTTTTATCGTCGTCCTCATCATCAAACGAAAAGTTCTTATAATTATCATCATTATCTAATTCAGATAATGGCAAAAAAGCATTAATATCACTATTGATATCAATGAAAGCAGCCTCAATACCTGGAATAATATTTTGCACTAGACCATTATATATATTACCAACCATTTTAGTATGATTTGGATAATCAATATATAACTCAACTAACTGTTCATTTTCTATTACAGCAATACGGTTACTACTTATACTAGAATTAATATAAATGTCCTTGGAAATCTCTCCCATAGAATCTCCTAACTAATTTAATTTAAAATTTAAATCGTTAATATTTTATCTTTTATTTTACGATTTATGAGAGTGGATAAGAAAAGCCTTTATTAGATGAAAAAAAATATCACGGAAAAAATAAATAATATACTAAAAGTATATCTATCTAATAATAAACAAAAATAAAAACCACATTCAAAAATCGAATACTACTTAAGTAATTTAAATCAAATTATTATTTATTTAAATCTATTTTTATTTATTAAAATTAGACATGGATAAAGATGCTATTATTTCATTATTAAAACAAATCAATTACCCTGGATACAATAGAGATATTGTTTCATTTGGAATTATCAGTGATTTACAAATTTCAGAAAATAATATTTCTATAAAATTAAATCTTCAAAAAGATAATAAGGAAATAGATAATATTAAAAGCCTAATAAGAAATAAATTAAATCAGAATTATCAAAATACTAATATTATACTAGAAGTAATTTCATCCAATACCTCAAATAATGATCAAGGAGAAATTAAAGCATTAAAGAAAGTTAAACATATTGTTGCTATTGCAAGTGGAAAAGGAGGAGTTGGAAAATCAACAACCACTGTCAATCTTGCTTCAATTTTATCAAAAGATTATAAGATAGGTATTTTAGATTTAGATATTTATGGTCCAAGTTTACAAATGGCATTGGGATGCAATCAAAAACCAGTTATGAATTCAGATAATATGTTAGTTCCTATAGAAAGTCATGGAATGAAAACAATGTCTTTTGGGTTTTTAAATGATGAGTCTGCCCCTACAATTTGGCGAGGACCAATGGTTTCGAGAATGACTGAACAGTTTTTTTCTCAAGTAGATTGGGGTGAGTTGGATATTTTATTTTTAGACTTACCACCTGGTACAGGTGATATACAATTAACATTAGTACAAAAGATAGCACTATCAGGCGCTGTTGTTATAACTACTCCGCAAGATTTAGCACTGTTAGATGTAAAAAAAGCATCAGATATGTTTGCTAAGTTGAATACACCTATAATGGGAGTTGTAGAAAATATGTCAAACTTTATTATTGATGGAGTTATTCATGATAAAAACAATAATTTAGTTGATGGTAGAATTATTATAAATGAAAAAGATTTTGTTATTTCAAATGGTAAATTTATAATTGATATTGATATTTTTAAAGGCAGGGGTGGATTAGATGAAAGTAAACGTTTAAATGTACCTCTACTTTCACGTATTCCAATTAATTCAGAACTTGCACAATCAACAGATTTAGGAACACCATATGTTTTAAAGCATAAAAATAGTTACATAAACGAATGTTATGCAAACATTGGAAATGAAGTAATTAAAAAACTAGGATTATAATTGTGTCAAATATTGATCTAAATAATATGCCGAAACATATTGCAATAATAATGGATGGTAATGGAAGGTGGGCTAAATCTAAAAATTTACCACGGTCTATAGGTCATAAAAATGGTGTAAAATCAGTTCGATTAATATCTGAAGAATGCTCAAAACTAAAAATAAAATATTTAACACTTTATACTTTATCAATTGAAAATTTCAAAAGACCAAAATCTGAATTGAATAATTTATTGTCTTTATTATCTATTACAATAAAATCTGAAGTATCAAAAATGAAAAAAAATAATATTAAATTTAATATTTTTGGATTTAGAGATTGGCTTCCTGAAAAAATAAATGAACAACTTAACAACGCTATATTAGAGACAAAAAATAATGATGGATTAAATTTAAACTTAGCATTAGCATATAGCTCTAGATATGAAATTTTACAAAGTTGTAAAAAATTAGCAAATGATTTATCAAATCAA
>CETP01210932.1_pt1 | contig 16342 bp, 11 predicted proteins | sample 531311 | NCBI WGS metagenome assembly CETP01 (sample SAMEA2622657, study PRJEB7988) | marine metagenome | biome: marine biome (ENVO:00000447); feature: surface water layer (ENVO:00002042); material: "saline water (ENVO:00002010), including plankton (ENVO:xxxxxxxx)" | depth 5 m | reverse complement strand
TATTTAAGTTTGTACTTATTTTATTATGTTATTTTTCAGTTTACAGATACCATTGGAGAATTTAACAAAGAGACAGTTATAATCTTTATGATTGTCACTTATATGATAGACGCTGTTTTTGAATTCTTTTTCTCAGCAAATATTGGAGAATTTAATACAATGGTTGTTAAAGGAAACCTAGATTTCGTTCTTACCAAACCTGTAAACTCACAATTTTTAGTTTCTTTTAGATATGTCGGATTTAATGGTTTAGTTTCTTTGACTATTTTAAGTTCACTGTTATTATACCTTGTATATGACTACCCTCATTCAGAAATTGGATATATAAATCTTATTCTGTTCACTATATCATTTATAATGGGAAATATAATTTGGTATTGTACTGATTTTATGGTTCATTGCTTATCTTTTTGGTTTAAGAATTTTTCTGTTTCAGGTTGGTTAAGTAATAATATTAGGCAGTTTTCTAGAAGACCTGACACAATTTATTCAGGGTTTCTTAGAAAAGTTTTATTTTCATTTGCACCCATGGCTTTAATTGCTTCTGTCCCAGTTAGATTTTTGATTTATGGTCTTTCAGCAGGCGTTTCATTGTTTTTTTTACAGACATTAATATGTCTGCTTTGCTTGATGTCTACAAGATATGTTTGGCGTAGAGGAGTTTATAATTATGAGAGCGCCTCATCTTAGTTTTTGATACTATGTTTTACGCTTTTTCTTTTTTGCTGAAGGAAAAAGAATGTTATTTAAAATAAGTCTGTAACCAGGAGAGTTTCTATGCAGCGATAAATCTGTCGGGGGATCTCCTACCATATGCCTGTAATCTTCTGGATCGTGCCCCCCAAGAAAAGTAAACGAACCTTTTCCGATGTTGTTATGTATGTATTTAACTATGTTGGAGCCTTCAACTTGGCCTAGAATAACAACTTGTTCTTTTAAATAATCTCTATTGAAAGCTGTTGTCTGTCCCATAAAACCTTTTACAATTCCTACATGGTTCTGGGTAAGCATTGTTGGAACTGGATCCCATTTTGCTGAAAATTCAAACAATGAAAAGTAGTCTTCTTCTGCGCCCCTTGCAATCGGTTTATGACTTTGAGGAATATCAATATTTGAATATTCGTATGTAAGAGGATCGGTTATTAATTCAAACTTTTCAAATGCGAACGTATTATCATAGTTAAGTTTATTTTTACAATTATGATCAATGGGTGTTCCATCAAATACGCTGTGTGCTATATCGCAATCTAATGCAGATAGAGCTATATCAAACGAATCAGTAGCTGAACACATTGCAAATAAAAAACCTCCTTTTTGAACATAATTTTTTATAATGCTAGCAATATTTTTTTTCAAATTGTGCACAGAAGTAAAGCCAAATTTCGATGCTGTTAAATTAAACTCAGACTCCATATTTTTATACCACGCTTTATTTCTATAGTTTTTATAAAATTTACCATATTGACCTGTAAAATCTTCATGATGCAAATGAAGCCAATCGTACTTAGCAAGTCCGCCGTTCAAAACTTCTTCATCAAAAATCACATCATATTCTACCTCGGCATATGTCAGAGCAAGAGTTACAGCGTCATCCCAGGGCTGTTTCCCTGGAGGAGAGTAAACAGCTATTTTGGGTACGGTTTCTAATAAAGCTATATCCATATTATTTTCGCTTATTAATGATAATATCTGAGAATATTCATTAACGCTTATATTTTTGAATTGGACTCCTCTAACTATACACTCATTTTTAATGCTATCAGTTGATTCCATTAAAAAAGAGCCTCCTTTGAAATTTAGAAGCCAATCAACTTCATTGCCCTGTTTCAAATTCCAAAAAACGACACCATAAGCTTTTAAATGATTCGTTTGACTTAGGTCCATAGGAATTAATATTTTATTACAAAAAATTGATGAAAGTAAAAAAGTTATGATATAAATGTATTTTTTCATTGAATTGATAGCTCAGTTATTTTTTTTAATCTTATTCTAGTAGGTTCTTGATATATCGAGCTTGGATAATTTACCAAAAAATCATAGTATTGTTTCTTTGCTGCTGTGTAATCTTTTAATAAGTAGTCATCAATTTCTGCAAGCATTAGCAGTGATAGTTCGTTATAAACACCTTCATGTTTGAAAGATTTTAATTGTTCAATTGCAGCATCAATTTTGTTTTGTTTGATTAACAGACTCGCGAGTTGATAGCTGATTAGGCTTTTTAATAAATTGTCCTCGCAACCTATTAGTAAGTCATTTAATATCAATAAAGCCTCGTTTCTTCTATTCTGGTGAATTTTGAACTGTGCTTTAGTATATTTTTCAAAAATATTTTGCTTATTCTTAAATATTATTAATACTCTCATAACATCTAGAATCTCATTATAATCTTTATGATCAACAGAAAAATCTTTTAAAATAATCGACAAATCATCGTATAAAAAGTCTATATTTGATTCGTAGAAGAGTATTTGATTTTGCTTCATCCTTAGTTCAATTCGATCATCCTCACTCCAAATATTTTGATTAATATGCTCGTTTATAATTTGCTTACTAGTTTCCAAATTTCCTTTTGCTAATGATACATCAATCATTCTTTTTAGAGCTTTTAATCGTAAGTCTCTATTGTACGAGCGACCATAAATTTCTTTATAAATTTCAAATGCAGCATCAAGGTCTTCCAAAGCTCTGAATTGTATTTCACCAAGACGATAAAAAGAATTCAAATCTAGTTGATTAGTAGAAAGAGAATCATATAGAGATATTGCTCTATGCATCAAGTTGGAATCTGAATCTTTTATTTTTACAAACGGCGATGAAAAGAAACTGTTTTTTTTCATAAACTGCGAAATTGGAAGCTGACTTTCATCGATGAAACTTCTATTTTCCAGAGATTTGGCAAATTCAAAAACCGCTTTTTGTGCAATTTTTTGGTTTCCGTTCTCTATTATATATATGAAAAGTTCATTTGAAAGATCTATTTGATTAAGCTTTTCAATGTTTTGTGTAAGAGAAAGTAGCTCTGACATTAAACCGTATTTTTTAAGTAAACCAACAGATTCATTTATGAGTTTGAGTTTAAAATAGAAATCAGCTAAAATAATTTTTGATTCTTTAGTATCTGAACTAATTAGATGATTAATAATTTTCTCATTTGTGAATTTGCTAAGCTCAGGAAAAGTTGCTATCCTCTGGTTAATCATTTCAAGATGATTTGGGAATTGCTTTAAATGTTTTAAGAATTCTTCAACAGATTGGTCATATTTTTTCATAGACATGTAATAATATCCGAGTTCATTAGCATAGAAAGACTCCTTGTTAGATATTTCCCGAATTTTAGGAATGCTTGATAGTGCATATTCTGCCTGACCATTATTCATTAATTTAGAAAAAACTTTATTTAAAAATGCTAAATCGGTTATATTCTTTTCGACTAAATTATTAAATGTGTTTTCCCAATCAGCGTTACAAATGATTTCAATTTCTAGCGTGTTAATTTTTGAATATTTTGAATTTGCTCTTGCATTGGAAAATATTTCAACATTATTCATCATTTCTAGACAATCATTTTTTTTGATTAATATTTTTTTAAGAGCATTATAGTATTTTTCGTTATTGGGATTTTTGATAAAAATCTGATAATAAATATTCTCAGCCTCATCAATCAACCCTGTGTTTTCAAGGCCTCTGGCTCTTCTATATAGAGATTCAGCATTATTTGATTGAGCGATTACTTTTTCAGGTATTAGAAAACAAACTAATAAATATATCATAATATATTTAATCATTTTCAAGCTCTAATAGTCCTCTGTAGTATTTTCTAAACATCTTTTTATATTCTTCAGAATAACTTTCTTCAAGAGCATTCTCCATCGCGTTCATATAAATGATATTTTTTTCATTTATCTCTTTTTGTTTTAAAATAGATTCTGAATAAGATTTTTGTTGCGCCACTGATTCTTGACGTTTTTCTGAAAAGTCTTTTTCTTTTAAAGATTTTTGGCTATCAAGTAGTCGGGATAAAATTTTGTTTTGCTTATCAGTAGTTTCTTTAGATATTCTTTTTTGATTTAATTGATTTGCCACATCCAACATGTCATCTGACGCTTTTGATAGCCCATCTTGTTTCTGCCCTTCAAGATTATCAAGAATTTGTTGTAGTTTTTGTTGGAGTGCTTTTTGTTGTTCTTGTAGTTGTCGCATCATATCACCTTGTTGCATCATTCCCATTTGACCAAGTTGCATTGTATTCATATTTATTTCAGATTGTCCTTGACTAATTTCTTGCAATTCTTCCATATAAGATGACAAACCTGATGCGGATTGGTTTTCTTGCATTTCGTTCATTGATAGAATCAACATTAAACCAATTTCGTTCATTGAAGCTAATACGTTTTTCTGTTCGTTTCTTGCAGTTTTTACTTTTCTTTGTTCTAGATTTAAAATACTATTATCTATTGATTTCCTACACTTACCCATCACGATATTTAAATCAGGAGATATATAAAAAGTTTTAGTAGATAAAGTCATTATTTGTTCTACAAACTTTAAAAATTGTTTATTAATAACAAATTGCATTGAGGCATGACTCCTAATTTTGGGACTACTTATTCGTAAATTATCTGAACTATTAATTAATTCTTCCTGTATTGATGATAACTTTAATATGTTGTCTATTACAGAATAAAAAAGTATCACCATTTCTTTTGTCATATCACTTGAAAAGTCAGATTTTATTTGTTCAGCAATCTTTTTCATTTCATTTAGATTTTGTTCAGACTGTGATATAGAATTAATAGCACTGTAGTCATTTTTTGATAATTTTTTTTTGGCTATATCTAAAGATTCTTGTGTTTTCAAATTTAACTCTGAAGATATTAAATCATTAATTGATTCAGATGTTTTTTTTGAAAATTTCTGTACGCTTTTTTGTGCTTCAGTCATTGTATTTTGAAATTTTTCGAATCGCTCATTTTGTCTTGATTGCATTGAAGTCATTTTTTTTAAACTTTCTTTATTTTCAAAGGATTTTTTAATTTTTAGTTGTTCATCGTTCATTATTTCTAAGCTTGCTACTAGTTCATCAATTTTTTGTTCAGCAATTGCTAACTCAAACATATCAATAAATCTCTCGAGCTGTGATTCAAACTGCTCTAAATTGTAATCAAAATTTTCTACAGCTTCCAACATTTCATTTAAGTCCAAATCACCCATCGCTTGTTGCAGTTTTTGCATTGCCTCCATCAATTCAGGTGTCATTATATCATTCAGAAGCTCTTGAAATTGACTAAATTTTTCCATTAAATCATTATCAACAATGTTGTTGTTTTCTGCTTGTTGTTTTAGGCTGCTCAACACTTCATCCATTTTAGAGATTTCATTAAGAACTTCATCCATTTTCTCAAGACTTTCATTTACTTTTTGCTGATTTTCTATGCTTACATCTGTTGCTTTCAATAGATCAAGCTTTATATCCTCTAGAACTTTATCAATTTTATCAATTTCTTGTAGTGTTGAATTTGTTAAGTCAGTAATTTCTTCTTCATCTTTTTCAATTGAAGAATAAATATCTTCAAGTGATGGATAAATAGCATTGAATTCCTTACTTTTAGTTATGCCTTGTGCATTGGGATTATTGTCTTTAGAAATAAGCTTAAATTTGACTTGATCGCCTGGGAATAAATTTAAAGTACTTAAATTCCATGTAAACTCTTCTTTCGCTTGCTTTGTATTCTTGTATTGGTTAATCCTAACATACTTTAACGAGGTGTCAGCTCCAATATAGTCTGGTTTTTCTACAGAAAATTCTATTAAGCTTTCGATTAAGCCGTAGTCATCAGAATGCATAAATTCAATTTTAATTTTACTTTCGTTATTAATTTCAATAATTCTTTCTTGAGGCTCTATAACGTATAAATCTGGGCTGAAGTCATCAATTAATTTGATTTGGTATTTATAATCTAATTTATTGGTATTACCATTTGAATTTTTCAAAATAATTTTTTGACCCATCGTACTATCAAATTTGATATTTGTTGTCCAAAATTCAGAATTTTTATTTTCGAGTTGAATTTTTTCAGAATCATTATTAAAGATTGTTAATGATTCAAGTTCCTGATTAGAAAATATTTTATAGTTGATTTTAGAATTTTTTAAGGCACGAAATTGTGGCTGTAATTTATTATACAAGACTTCTCTAGAGCCCGTATAATCTGGCGGATCTATTGAAATTTGAATATCAGCTATTTCTGGCCAGTACGAAACATTAACAAATCCGGCATGTGATTTTATTGTATCCCATTTTGAAAACAGCGATTCAGAAAAAGACATTAATCTGTATTTGAAATCACTTTTGACATTCGAAAAGGTATATTTTATAGAATTATCCTGAATGTCTATTAATTCAAGTTGGGGATCTAGTCCATTATCAATCAATATAAAAATATCATCTGTTATCTCACCCTCAACAGGAAATGAAATACTTATGTCATCTCCGTCCATAACATTCATATTCAAATATTGCTGAGGAAGTTCAATTTTAAATGGAGTTGGAGGTTCAAAATAAACTTTATGATTGTATATTTTAAAAGCACTAAATCTTAAAGATTCTGAAGAAAATAAAGCAATAAGAAAAATTATTACAAAAAACGAAAATACTAATTTGTTATTTCTTGAGATTTTAGGAAAAAGTTTCTTGGGTATATTTTTTTCAATTAAATCTTCTGTCTTTTTAATAGCAATTTTTGATAGCTCTTTTTCAATTTTATTTGAAGATTCAATTTTTGATAGCTGATATGCATTAAGAATTTTATCAGATATTTCTGGAACCTTTTGACCTATTTCCAAAGCTATTGATTTATTGCTGGTAATTGACTTTTTGCTAAAATAATTGATAAATATTTTAAGAAAGCTGTATGCAAAAAAAGAGATAAGTATGATAAAAAGTAAAACAAATATTTTTTCTCTCTCTATTTGATTTAAATAGAAAATATTTTCATAAATAAGAAAAAAAATTAATAAGCATATATACGATATAAAGAAAACGATTAAATCATTATAAAAAATTTTTTTTATTTTTGCTTTCTTGTATTGGTAAATAAGTTTATTAATCATATTAATTTTTTAAGTAGTGTATTACAATGTTTGTTCCCATTTTTAAAGCTTTGTAGTGTAAATCTAAATTGTGGTTATGTACTTCTGGATCTTCCCAACCATCTCCCAGGTCAGATTCGTATGTATATAATAAAACTAACTTGTTATTGTGAAATATTCCGAGTGCTTGTGCTTTTTTACCGTCGTGTTCATGAATTTTGGGCAAACCATTTTCAAAATTAAAAAAATTATTAAAAATTTCGTGAGATGGCTTTAGTTCAGTCCATTTTTTTTCAGGAAATATTTTTTTTACCTCTTCTCTGAAAGATTTATCCATTCCATAATTATCATCAGCGTGTAAAAAAGCACCATTCGTTAAAACTTTTCTCAATATATCACGCTCGTCATCGCTAAACATAATTTTTCCATGTCCAGTAATATAATAATAAGGATTGTTGTAGAATTTTGAACTTCCAACTGAACATCTAATTTCTTCCAAAGACACTGATATATTTGTTTCATTCTTTATAAAGCGAAGTAGATTTGGAATTGACGAAGGGTTTGAGTACCAATCACCACCACCATCATATTTTAATCTTGTTATCGTAAAATCGCTTGATAGAAGTGTTACGGCAGAGAACAATAAAATAAATAATATTTTATAAATCATAGATTAAAAATTAATAATATCATCTGATATTTTATATATGTAAATAGAATTTTATTAAATTTTAATTTTTTCTATATTTTAAATAATCTAATTGGCACAATGAGACTTTTAACATACATATTATTTTTTAGTTTAATTTTTTCAGAATCAGAAACATGGTACACTAATCCGCTTGATTATGTACTAGGTCGTACAACCAACCGGACAACTTTTAGGGAGCCGGTGAGCTTCACTCCTTTTGATATAAAAATTGGTACATTTAATTACGGTGGTTCAGATTTCTGGGATCAGGGATTTGGAGCAAATGAACTAGGGGTATCGCCAATTTTATTAGACTCATCGAATTATCAGTACTCAGGATTATCGAATGCTAACTCAAGAAAGTGCTATCTTTTTGAAGTAGACTTTCTGAAGTACAACATACCAAATTATGTTTACAAGCAAAATTATATCGATATTCAGTTTGGCTTAGGGATGAAAATGATGGGTCTTATTGAAAATCCTGGCATCGATTTACCTGACGATTTCCTGACAGGTTCTGATTCAGATCCAAGTGGCCAAGATAGGGGAAAATACAAATATCGACCTTCAATACGTGACTATAATGTTAACACAACTATAAATTGGCAATTTTATGATTTTATTTTAGGGTATTTATCGCATTCAATTGGTATAGCAAATTTATCACTCTACGAGTCAGAGGGAGGTGACAAATATTTGGATGGAAATGGTATAGGAGAAAGTTTTGCATTAGGTCTAAAAGGAATGTTTAATAGTAGGTATGATATGAAAGATTATAAAGTTACTTATGGAGCTGAAGCAAAGTGGATTCGTGCGTATGTTGACGATTTGAATGATCCTAATAAAATCTCACCAATCACGGGGTTTGATATGAAAGGAATAGGATGGGCTCTAAATTTTGGTATCATTTTTGGAGGTGAAAGATCTATTGGTGATGAAGCATATCAGAGTATGCTCAAAAATGACTTTATTTCTGCTGTAAGCGAATTCCAGGAATTTTTGGATAGAAATCCCCGACATATTAAAAAAATTAAGGCACAAAAAATGTTGGAATTTTGTAAAAAACAAAGACCCTATCAAGAATTTGAAAACGGTAAAAGTGCATTTGCAGATTATAATCTTGATCAAGCCGCTAGATGGTATGAGTCGGCTATAACGACATCTGATGATGATTTGAGCTTTGAAATTATTACAAAACAAAAAGAACTTTCAATGGTCTTTCTTGATAGTGCAATTGTTAATTTAGACGATATTGGGTTTAATAACGCAGAAAAATTAATTAGAAAAGCAAAAGCTGTAACTCCAGAAATTGAAGCAGTTGCTAATGAATACTTATCGGATTTATATATGATAAAAGGAGATCTCTTCTATGAAGTAAAAAATTATGAAGCTGCTTTAAAAAATTACAAAAAATCATATTCATATAATCAAAAAGATAAAGTTCAATATATTACAAAAGTTAAGGAAGTAACAACTGCAATTCTAGATGAGGCAAATAAGGCGACAGATAAAGGTGATATTCTTTTTGCCTTAACTTCACTTTCAAAACTTGTTGAGTTAAGGCCAGAGTTGGAATCTGAATTTTCATTTGGGATTCAGGCATTAAAAGAAAAATTAATGGAAATAAGTTATATAAAAACTAAAGACCACATTGAGAGTTACATCAAATCAGAGAAAAATAAAGCTAAAAAAAGAATATATAAAAAAGTAGAGATAGGAATGAAAAAAAATGAGGTTATCAATTTATTAGGTCAGCCAGCTTTCATTGAAAATAAGTTTGTGGATAACGAGATAAAGCAATTGTGGTTTTATTTTGATGAGCTTGATGATAAGTATGTTAATTTCTACTTTGAAAGCGACATATTGATAAAAATTGATGACTAAATTAACATAAAATATCAAACTTTAACTAATTAGGATACTTGAATTCAACTTTTTTGTTGATTTTTGACGATAGACTTCTATAGACTGGGCAATTTAGTGCCGTCCTTCGAATTATAGTTCTTATTTTACTTTCATAGTTCTCTTTAAAATTAAATACAATGTTGATGTCGGAAATCATTCGTGGTCTTGATTGCATTTTCTTTGCAACAATTGCTGTGGCTCCACGAAGACTTACATCATACTTTTTTATAGATATTGCTATTATTGTTAGCATACAACTTGTCAGAGCAACACAAACCAGGTCAGTAGGAGAAAAATATTCACCTTTCCCATGATTATCTTTTGGAGCATCTGTCCTAATTATTTGGCCAGATTCAAGGTGTTTAGCTTCAGTCATTAACTGTCCATTATATTTAATTTCAAATGAATTCATAGAATAGAAGGTAAAAATGATTATTAAACGTTCCTAATATAATGTTAATTTATAGTGCAAATAATTAAAAAAATATGATTAAAAGAACACACACATGCGGAGATTTATCAAAAAAAAATTTAAACGAAAAAATTAGTTTAAATGGCTGGATCTCAAAATCAAGAGATTTAGGAGGAATTATTTTTATTGATCTTAAAGATAGATATGGGGTAACCCAGATTATCTTTAATGAGCAAACGAATAAAAAAGCGTTCGATAAAGTTAAACCGCTTGGATTACAAGATGTAATTGGAATATCTGGTGAGGTAGTTGCACGTCCAAATGAAGCTATTAATAAAGATTTGCCAACTGGAGAAATTGACGTAGAGGTGGATGCAATAGAAGTATATAATGAAGCAGATCCCATGCCGTTTGATGTCAATGATAGATATTCAACAATGGAGGAAAATCGCTTAAAATATAGATACCTTGATTTACGAACATCGGAAATGCAAGAAAATCTTAAAGTACGCCACGAGGCAACATTGTCAGTTAGAAATTTTTTGTCAGCAGAAAATTTTTTAGAAATTGAAACTCCTATTTTGATGAAGTCAACTCCTGAAGGAGCGAGAGATTTTCTTGTCCCAAGTCGCATTCACAAGGGTAAATTTTATGCTTTGCCTCAGTCGCCACAAACTTACAAGCAGCTTCTCATGGTTTCAGGTTTAGACAAATACTTTCAAATTGTTAAGTGCTTTAGAGATGAAGATTTTAGATCCGACAGACAACCAGAATTTACACAAATTGATATTGAATGTTCGTTTGTTAGCCAAGAAGATATTATTACTCTAGGAACTAATTTGATTCGCCACATCTGGAAGGAAGTACTGAACGTAAATCTCCCAAATGAATTTAAAGTTATCTCATACAAAGATGCTATGAATCTTTACGGCAGCGATAAGCCTGATTTGAGATTTGACATGTTGCTTGAAGATTTTAATGATTTTATAGATGAATCAGATTTTAATGTTTTTAAAACAACTATTGAAAAAGGTGGAATTGTTAAAGCAATTGTTTGCCCAAATGGAGGCAATTACTCAAGAAAAGTAATTGATGAACTTACAGTTTTTGTTAAAGAATATCATCATGCTAAAGGGTTAGCTTTTATGAAATGTTTCGATGGAAAGCTTGAAGGCGGAATTAGTAAATTCTTTAATAAAAATCTACAGTGTAAAATTATTAATAATTTAAAAGTAATGAATGATGATATAATATTTTTAATAGGTGATGAAGAAAAAATTACTCTTGAAGCTTTGGGAGCATTGCGGTTAAATCTTGCAAACAGGGAAAAATTAATTAAAAAAGATTGGAAACCATTATGGGTTGTAGACTTTCCACTGTTTGATTGGAATAAAGAAAAAAAAAGATGGGAATCTCTTCATCATCCGTTCACGTCACCAAACCCTGATGACATTCATTTGCTTGATAAGTCCCCAGGAGAAATACGATCTTGGGGGTATGATATTGTAATGAATGGCTATGAACTTGGGGGGGGATCAATAAGAATCCATGATTCTGACATGCAGGCAAAAATTTTTGAACTTCTTGGTCTTTCGAAGCCTGAATTAATAGAAAAATTCGGGTTTTTAATTGATGCTTTTAAATATGGAGCCCCCCCGCATGGAGGTATGGCGTTTGGCTTAGATAGGATAGTTATGCTGCTTGTAGAATCTAATCAGATAAGAGATGTAATCGCATTTCCCAAAACAACATCAGCGATGTCGCTTATGGATTTATCTCCATCAAATGTTGACAAAGAGCAACTTAGTGAATTGGGAATCAAACTAGACAAATAATTACAATTATGAAAAAAATCATTGAAATCACTGACATCCCACCGATAATTCTCTTTGGGACAAATAATGAAAATATGAAAATAATTGAAGATAGTTTTGAATCAGAAATTATATCTAGAGGCAACAAAGTTAATTTAAAAGGCGAAAAAAATGATATCGAATTAATCACGAAAGTAATTAATGATATAATATCGATTGGGTTAAAAAAAGAATTTGTATCAAAGAAAGATGTTGAGACAATAATAAATCTAATTAAATCCGAAAATAAAGTATTAAATCAAGATGAATTTTTAGATGATGTGATTATTTTAAATAGCCACAAAGGTCCTATATTTGCTAAAACAGATGGTCAAAAGAAATATTTCAAAGAAGTTTTAAGTAATGATATTGTCTTTGCCATTGGACCTGCGGGAACAGGAAAAACCTACCAAGCAGTGGCTTCAGCTGTTGCTAGCTTGAAAAAAAAACAAGTTTCAAAAATTGTGATTACTCGTCCAGCTGTTGAAGCTGGAGAAAGATTAGGTTTTTTGCCAGGAGATTTGAAAGAAAAAGTTGATCCTTATTTGATACCTCTTTATGATGCACTAAACGATATGATACCAAAAGATAAACTCAAAGTTTATTTGTCAAACAAAATAATTGAGATTGCTCCTCTAGCTTACATGCGGGGGAGAACGTTACATAACGCATTTATGATATTGGATGAAGCCCAGAATGCTACTCAAACTCAGATGAAAATGTTTTTGACAAGATTGGGGGTAACTTCAAGAGCCATAATTACTGGCGATATTACACAGATAGATTTACCTCCGTCTGACAAGTCTGGTCTTCTGGCTGCAACAAAGATTTTAAAAAAAATTAATGGCATATCTTTTGTAACCTTCAAATCTAGTGATGTTGTAAGACACCAGCTTGTTAGAGATATAATAGAGGCTTATGATAAAAAATGAAAGAAAATAGTATAGTAATATTATCCCATTCCAGGACTCCTGTTGGATCTTTTCTAGGTAAATTATCTCATATGAGTGCTCCGCAGCTTGGATCTTTAGCTATTAAAGATTCAATTGGTAAATTAAGCAATCCTAATTTGAAAGTAGATGATGTCATTATGGGTAATGTACTATCTGGTGGTTTGGGACAAGCTCCAGCAAGGCAGGCAGCAATGTTATCTGGACTGGAAGATTCAGTGCATTGCCTAACAATTAATAAGGTGTGTGGTTCAGGCATGAAATCAATTATGCTGGCTTCTGAATATATACAAAATAAATATGATAAAATAGTAGTTGCTGGCGGAATGGAAAGTATGAGTAACGCCCCACACTATGTTCTCAATTCAAGAAAAGGTTCTAAATTGGGGGATGTTAAGCAAATAGATGGCTTAATTCATGATGGATTATGGGATGTATATAATAAAGTTCACATGGGGAATCATGGTGAAAGTTGTGCTGAAGAATATAATATTAGTAGAATTGAACAAGATGATTATGCGAAACAATCATATCGTAGGGCACAAAAAGCGTACGAGAATAAAATAATACAAAAAGAGATTTGCAAAGTTGTAGATGAAGTTGGCCGAGATTTCGAATTAACCGATGAAGAACCTTTTAGAGTTGATTTTGATAAGATGAGCAAGTTAAAATCGGTATTCAAAAAAAATGGAACCATAACAGCAGCTAATGCAAGTACTATAAATGACGGCGCGGCTGCCTGTGTTCTGGCATCTGAAAAAAAAGCTTCTGAAATTGGTTGTAAACCTGTAGCTCGTATTTTAGACTATTGTCAATTCTCTGGTGATCCAAAATGGTTCACCACTGCACCTGTGTATGCAATTAAAAAACTTCTTGCGAAAAATAATTTAGGTGTAACTGATATTGATTTTTTTGAAATAAATGAAGCCTTCGCTGTTGTGCCACTTGTTGCAATTAAGAAGTTAAAGTTAAACCCTGAAAAAGTAAATGTAAATGGAGGAGCGGTTTCATTGGGGCACCCCATCGGATGCTCAGGAACTAGAATTGTTACAAGCCTTGTCAATATTTTAAACTTTAATAATAAAAATTTAGGATTGGCAGCAATATGCATCGGTGGAGGGGAAGCAACAGCAATATTGATTGAGACAATGTAATAATGAATAGAATAAGAAAAATATGTGTTTTTGGTTCTGGAACAATGGGTAATGGTATTGCTCATGTGGCCGCACAACATAATGTACTAACAACTCTTATTGATATTGATATCAAACAACTTGATACTGCAAAAAAAAACATTTTAAATAATTTAGATAGACAGTTGAAAAAAGATATTATTTCCTCAAACGAAAAAGAAAACACAATTAATAGAATTAACTTTTCAACAGATATTAGAGAATGTATTTCAGCTGATATGATTATTGAGGCAATTCCAGAGAAATTTGAAATGAAAGCTAAATTGTTCAAAGATTTATCTGCATTTTGTTCAAACAAAACAATACTGGCAAGTAATACATCCTCTATTTCGATAACCAAACTTGCAAACTATGTAAATGAAAAAGAAAATTTAATTGGAATGCATTTCATGAATCCTGTTCCAGTAATGAAGCTAGTTGAGGTTATCAATACAAAATTTACATCTATAGAGACAACTCAGAAAGTTGTTGAGCTATCTAAATCAATGAATAAATTTCCCGTTGAATGCAAAGATTCACCAGGATTTGTATCAAATAGAATACTTATGCCAATGATTAATGAGGCTATTCAATGCTTCCAAAATGAAGTTGCAAAAGTTGATGCAATCGATCAAATTATGAAATTAGGAATGTCGCACCCAATGGGTCCACTTCAATTAGCAGATTTTATAGGTTTGGATGTGTGCCTGGATATTATGAACGTTTTGTATGAAGGCTTTAATGATAAAAAGTATAAACCATGCTCATTATTAATCGAAATGGTTAATGATGGGTTGTTAGGTAAAAAAACTGGACAGGGATTTTATAAATATTAAATAGGAAAAATATGAAATTTGAATTAACTCAAGAACAAAAGATGATAAAAGATATGACTCAAAAATTTGCATCGGAAGAGCTTGCTCCAGAAAGTGTCAAAAGAGATGTTGAGAAAATATGGCCTCACAAGCAGATCAAGAAAATGTCTGAACTCGGACTTATGGGTATGATGGTTGATAGTAAATGGGGTGGAACAAATATGGATACAATTTCATATGTTGTTGCTATGGAAGAAATTGCAAAAGTCGATGCCTCTGCAGCAGTTATCATGTCGGTCAACAATTCACTTGTTTGTTATATTTTCCAGAAGTACGCCAATGATCGCCAAAAGAAAAAATATTTAGTTCCTTTGTGTAGAGGCGAAAGGCTTGGCTGTTTTTCATTGTCTGAGCCCCAGTCTGGTTCAGATGCTTCAAATATGAATGTATATGCAAAAAAAGAAGGTGATAATTTTATTATATCAGGAACTAAGAATTGGGTGACAAATGGAATTCAATCAGATGTTATTATGTTGTTCTGTGTGACAGAAAAAAATATTGGACATAAAGGAATATCGTGCTTTATTATTGATAAAGATACTCCAGGTGTTTCAGTAGGTAAGGCAGAAGAAAAACTTGGAATACGTTCTTCTGATACTTGCGAGTTATACTTTGATCAAGTTTCTGTATCAAAAGATAATTTAGTTGGAGAACTAGGCGACGGTTTTAAAATAGCTTTATCAACATTAGATGGTGGAAGAATTGGGATTGCTGCACAAGCTTTAGGGATTGCGCAAGCATCGCTTGAAAATTCTATATACTACTCTAAAGAAAGAAAACAATTTGGTAAACCTATATCTGCCAACCAGAGTATTCAGTTTAAATTAGCAGATATGGCAATGCAGATTGAAGCAGCAAGGCTACTAACTTATAAGGCTGCTTGGAAGAAAGATTCTAATATGAATTTTGGAGTGAGCGCATCAATGGCTAAGGTGTTTGCTTCTGAGGTCGCAATGCAATCCTCTAATCAGTGCGTTCAGATTCATGGAGGATATGGCTACATTAAAGAAACAGGAGTTGAAAGATTGATGAGAGATGCCAAAATAACTCAGATTTACGAAGGTACTTCGGAGATTCAAAGAGTAGTCATTGCAAGAGACTTATTAAAATAATTACATGAAAGTTATCGAAGAAATAGATCAGAAAACACATGAAAAAGTAGTTTATTTTCATGATCCAAAATCTAAACTAGAATCAATAGTGGCCATTCATAATACAGAATTAGGACCTTCGTTAGGTGGGTGTAGAATGAGAAATTATTCAAGTAAAAAAGTTGCTTTATCAGATGTCTTGCGATTGTCGGAAGGTATGACATACAAGGCAGCTCTTGCAGGCGTAAAATTGGGCGGAGGAAAAGCAGTTATTTTTGGAGATCCTCAAATTGACAAAAATGAT
>CETP01016165.1_pt1 | contig 16434 bp, 8 predicted proteins | sample 531311 | NCBI WGS metagenome assembly CETP01 (sample SAMEA2622657, study PRJEB7988) | marine metagenome | biome: marine biome (ENVO:00000447); feature: surface water layer (ENVO:00002042); material: "saline water (ENVO:00002010), including plankton (ENVO:xxxxxxxx)" | depth 5 m | reverse complement strand
ATTACCCATATCCAATGTTAGCGTTTATGATATTTCTACCGCAGCTGCAGAAGCCATAACATGTTCCGTCAGAGTGCATAATAAGAAGGCTACTCAAAAAGATACAGTTTATGTTTCAGAATTAATTCCACCAGATAGACTTTCTGTAATAGAAAACTACACAATGGGTGGAGGAATTTGCATAAAAAAGCTGAAACATTCTGAGAATGGGTTAATTGACATTGAAGGAATTAAAAATGCATCGGGTTCATGTGCAGTTTATCTTGAACAACCTAATCCATTAGGAATACTTGATGAAGGAATCACCGAAATTAAACAAATTATTGGACAGAATACTGCTTTGATAATTGGTGTGAACCCTACTTCGTTAGGAGTTTTAGAGGCACCAGGAAATTATGGTGCGGACATTGTTGTAGGTGAAGGTCAACCTTTAGGAGTTGGAATGACAGCTGGCGGCCCAATTTACGGTATTTTTGCCTGTTCGAAAGCATACCTCAGACAAATGCCTGGTCGGATAGTAGGAAAAAGTAATGACGACAAAGGAAGAGTCGCATTCTGTTTGACTCTTTCAACACGAGAACAACACATTAGAAGACACAGAGCCACATCTAATCTGTGTACAAATGAAACTTTAATTGCTTTGATGGGTGCAATGCACATGTCTCTTTTAGGCCCTAAAGGAATTGAAAAACTTGGGCTAAGAAACTTTGCAGCAAGACAATTATTGCAACAAGAACTTTCTGAAGTAGAAGGATTAGAAATGCCATATGCTATGAATAATCATTATAATGAGTTTGTAATTAAATTACCTCATGATTCTAAAACTGTGTTAGACTGGTTGGATGAACAGGGTGTAATTGGCGGATTAGCCTTGTCCGAATGGTATGAAAACTCAGAAAATGAAATCTTAGTTTGTGCTACAGACCAAACAACTAGTAGAGAAATCGAAATATTTAGAAATAAGCTTGAAGAGTTTCTGGAGGTGAATTCAAATGAGTAACATCTTCGAATTCGAAGGAGTCGATGGAATGGGATATTCCCAACCTGATTTATTAGTGGAAGAATCAGATCTAAAATTACCAGTTGGTTTACTAAGAAAAAAATTACCAAGGTTACCTCTACTATCTGAACCAGAAGTCGTACGTCATTATACCTGGTTATCAACAAGAAATTTTGGAATTGATACAGGTTTTTATCCTCTAGGATCTTGCACAATGAAGCATAACCCTAGGGTAAACGAAGTAATCGCTGCGATGCCAGGAATTACTGAATTACACCCACTACAAAAAGAATCTCATCTTCAAGGCTTGTTATCCATAATGTTCGAGATGCAGGAAATGCTAGCTATTTGCGCAGGAATGGATTCAGTAACGCTACAACCTGTAGCTGGAGCGCAAGGAGAGTTCACTGCAATCAGATGTATTCAGGAATATCATAAATCAATTGGAGAAGGTCACAGGAACAAAGTAATTGTACCCGATTCTGCTCATGGAACCAATCCTGCAAGTGCGGCAATGTGTGGGTATGAAATTATTGAAATACCATCTGGAGAAGATGGACTGTTGGATTTAGACGCTCTAAAATCTGTAGTGGGTAACGATACTGCAGCAATGATGATTACCAATCCTAACACTCTAGGGATATTTGAACATGAAATTTCAAAGGCAGCGGATATAGTGCATTCTGCAGGAGGACAAATGTATTATGATGGTGCTAACTTTAATGCAATACTTGGTAAAACAACACCTGGGTTGATGGGTTTTGACGCAGTACACTACAACCTTCACAAAACATTTAGTCAACCTCACGGAGGTGGAGGGCCAGGCTCAGGTCCAATTGGTGTTAAATCACATCTTGCAGAGTTCCTTCCTTCGCCTATGATTTCTAGAAGAAAGAAAAACAAAGATGATGGTAATGGAGTTGATGGAGATTGGTGGTATGTAAAGGTGCAACCAGAAAATTCAATTGGAAAAGTGCAACAGTGGATGGGTAACTCTGGAGCAATTGTAAGATGTTGGGCTTTTTATCGTAGGTATGGGTTCCAGTTAGAAAAAATGAGTGAGCATGCAGTTTTAAATGCAAATTATTTGAGACATATTCTAATGAATCCAAACGAAGAAATTGCATCTAAAATACCAGTAATGCCAGTCGATGGTTCAAATGTCAAATTTTGTAAGCACGAGTTTACTATCAGTGCGTTACCACTTAAGGAAAAATCAGGAATAACAGCGATGGATCTTGCTAAAGGGCTATTGGATAAGGGTTACATGGCACCTACTGTTTATTTCCCTTTAGTGGTGCCTGAATGTATGATGATCGAACCAACAGAGACAGAATCTAAGAAAACGCTTGATACATTTGCTTCTAAGTTTCATGAAGTACTAACCGAGGATTCTGAAACATTACACAATGCACCAGTGACAACCGATGTAGGTAGAGTGGATGAAGTATTAGCGGCAAGAAATTTAATATTGAAATATGAATTTGAAGATATGGATTAATAAATAATTTTTTTGATAATTCGATTTTTTACCTCTATTTCTTTTTCTGATAACTGTAGACAATTAACTAATTGTTCCGAGATATTTAACTCTGAATCGTGATAAATGGTAGCCCATGGTTCATTTTTATCTAAAAAATCACCTAATTTTACATGTAATTCTACACCTACATTATGATTGATTTCTTCCTCCATAAACCTTCTGCCACCACCATTTTCCAAAATAAATTGAGCAACAACCATTGCATCTATTGATGAAATAAATCCAGAATTTTTCGAGTAAATTTTTGATTTAAACTTACAATTTTCAATTAGTAAGTTAGGTTCTAAACATATTTTTTTTGCTAATTCTTTATCTACACCTTGGCAGATTATCATTTCTTTGAATTTTTCAAGAGCCATTCCATTATTTAATACATTTTTAATAGCTTTTCTTGCATCATCATGATTATTTTTAATGCCAGAGAGGAGTAGTAATTCTGCACCTTGATTTATTATTAGACTAATGCAATCTTGTGGTCCTTGACCTTTAAGAATCCTGATTGATTCTATTATTTCTAAAGCGTTTCCAGACATGTAACCCAGCGGATTATTCATTTCTGTCAGTAAAGCACTGGTTTTAATCCCCATCAAATTACCAGTTTCTACCATGCACTTTGCTAGTATTTCAGCGGATTCAATGTCTTTCATAAATGCAGCAGAACCAACTTTAATGTCGAGTACTAAACTAGAAATCCCCTCTGCAGCTTTTTTAGAGATTATTGATGCCGTAATCAATGGAATTGATGCCACTGTAGATGTTAAATCTCTTGATGAATAAAGAATTCTGTCAGCTGGAATCATTTCTTCGGTCTGAGTTGTAATTACACAACCTACATTGTCTATAATTTTTTTAATTTGTATTGGACTTAATCTTGTATTAAATCCTTTAATCGATTCTAGTTTATCTATTGTTCCTCCAGTATGTTCTAGTCCTCTACCTGCAATCATTGGTACTTTTAGACCGCATGCTGCTAATGCTGGTGTTAGTGGAATACTAATTTTGTCTCCTACCCCCCCTGTAGAATGTTTGTCCACAAATTTTTCATTATTTTCCCACTTGAATATAAATCCCGAATCTTTCATAATTTCGGTCAATGATATTGTTTCATTTGTACTCATTCCATTGAGATATATTGCCATTAGCAATGCACCAATCTGTTCTTGTTGAATTGTCCCTTCACAAATTTCTGTGACTACATATTTTAGTTCAGAATTTGTTAGAATTTTAGCATCTCTTTTTTTGGCTATCAAATCTTGAATTCTCAACTTAAAACCTCATGAATCTGCTAAACCTATTTCAACTAACCTTTGATGAAGATATTCTCCAGCAGATATACTTTGAAACTTTTGAATTCCGCCAGTCATTTCAATAAATTTAGGTAATGGAGTAAGGTCAATTTCATTGCGTGGATGTACAAACATTGGCATAGAAAACCTTCTTAAATTTGAATTATTAGGATTTACTACACGATGAGTAGTAGATTTAAACATGCCGTTTGTTAGATTTTGAATCATGTCTCCAGAGTCAACTATAATAAATTCTGGACCAGTTTCTACCTTAAACCAGCTTCCATCGTGATCCATCACTTCTAATCCTGATTCGGTAGATGCGCAGAGTAGTGTGATGAGATTAATATCTTCATGTTGGGCCGATCTAACACTGTTAGGATCTCTTTCTTCAGGTAATGGTGGATAGTGAATAACTCTTAGAATTGTATTTCCATTCAAAGTCATCGAACTTAACCAATCCGTTGGCATTCCAAGGTAAATTGAACATGCGTCTAATAATTTTTTACTGCAATTTTCTAACTTAGAATAAAGACTGCTTAATTTATTTTCAAATTCTGGAATTTCATCTGGCCATACATTTTCTAAGATTACATCACTATCAACATTGTTAGGGTCATAACTCCTCCCGATTTGGTAGAATTCTTTTAAATCTGGTGCTGGATTATCTTTAGAGTGTTCTTTTCCGAATTTAGTGTATCCTCTTTGACAATGAATTTCTGTTTTTTCGTATTTGGATTTTATATCATAATCTAGGTTAAAAAATGCTTCTGAATTATTGTAGCATTTTGAAAGTAATTCTGTATCTATGCCGTGGCCTTTTAAGGCAAAAAACCCAATATCTTCGAGAGCCTTCCCCATTTGATTTACAAATTCGTCCTTGTTCTCCTCAAAATCATTCAAATCTAACTCAACTAATTCTCTTGCCATTATCTCGTGGTTTTCTATTTAATTGAATAACTTGTCGTAAGAAATAAGTCAACTATTTTCATTATGCCATTCTTTAAGCTGTTCCATCGTCCAACCATCAGCAATGTATGACTCAATTAGTTCCTTAGTCCATCCCGGTAAATCTACTGATTCCCCATTTTCATCATACTCAATAGAATTGGATCCATCAAGAATGGGTGCCGAGAACACTGCTTGTCTTTGTTCATCATCTGAAGTAGTCATTCCAGTGACGGCATCTAAGATTGGTGATGCATACTCTATGCTTTCGTTTTTATCAACATAGGGAATTTCCAGTTCTTTTGCTGCGTTATCAACAGCATCGTTTGTTAGATCTGCAAAAATTTCATCAGTGGGGCTATTTCTATTTATGACGAATATAATTATAGATAATACGAAGGCTACAGAAGCTATACCCATAAAGAAGAGTAAAATTAGTGATAGTTTGTCATCAGCTGCTGCTCCATTACCCAGTCTATTTTCTTCATCCTCCTCCTCATTTAGCTTCTCCTGTGATGGAGAACAACCTGTACTTCCAACTATACTTCCAGGAATTGTACCTGGACATTTGTCGTTTGGGTCTATGATTCCATCATTGTCAATGTCACTGCATCCATTTTTATCCACGGAAAGGCCTGCTGGTGTATTCAGACATGAATCTGAAATATCAATTACTCCGTCACTATCTAAATCATCTTCAGCTATTATTTCACAACCCGTAGAATCAACAATTGTATTAGGCATCGTATCTGCACAAAGATCCAGTATTTGCCCTGAATTATCATAATCAAAAATACCATCACTGTCTGAATCAAGAGGGCATCCATTCACATTTAATAAATCCCAGAATTCTTCAGAGGTATTCGGGCAATCGTCATTAATATCTGCGACTCCATCACCATCTGTATCAGTTGTAGTATCAACATCAATATCAGTGAGTTCACTTCCACAATTAGTTTCAATTCCATCATCAACGTTATTATTGTTAGCATCAGCACTTTTCATGGCATTCCTAGCACTTATACCTTCTTTTTGAGCAAAAGCAAGTTCAAGAATATCAAGGATGCAGTCACCATCTGTATCACTTGACAAGGGATTACCTGCATTTTCATACTCTTCTAGATTATTTAACCCGTCGCCATCAGGGTCATAAGAGTGTTCGCTAATTGCTGTTCCTGGAATAATTGATGTTGTCCTATTGAGTCCAAAAGCTACTTCCCAATAATCAGGTAATCCATCACCATCAGTATCAGTCCATAAATCAAGACGATTCCAGTCTTGCTCCCAACTAGATAGGTAATAATTGGCTAGGTCAATATTTTTAAAAATTAACCCATATTCTCTGTTTTGCAGTAATGAATTTGATCCCCAGTTCATTGATCCTATTAGTAACGTTTCTTTGTCAACAATCATTCCTTTATTGTGAAGCTTGAGAATGCCGTCTCCAGCAGACATCATTACGGCTGCAGTATCTAATCCATAGGTTTGATTCCAAACCTCATTAAATAAGTTTGTAGCCTGCTGAACTTCAGGTGATTCGTCAGAATAATACTCGTTAATAATTAATCTGATGGCTACTCCTCTTTCTGCTGCTTTTTCCAATTCACTAACTATGATACTGTCTCCCCAAGGATTAGATTCTTCTGACCACCCATACCACCAATCTAAATCTAAATATTGAAGTGATAAATAAATTGAAGATTCTGCATCTCTAATTTCTGAGATAATTGAGTCAGCACAATCATCTGGACAGGTAACTAATTTAGTTTCAATATCTCCTGTAAATTCTGGAATGTCATACAAGGGAGGGTCTACAGGAAGATTAATTGTTGGTAATCCAGACCATGATTCAGGTTTATCGAAATTTTCTTCATTTGGATCATACATTTCAACATGAGGCAAATTTAGATTTTCATCCCATGCCATTCTTTTGAGAAGTTTATCGGCTATATCAGATGAATTGACAAAAATTCCCCACTCCCTGTTTGCATCTTGACCGAATAAGACAACTTCACCATTCGTTTCGTATTGTTGTCTATTAGGAAAACTGCTGTCCTTGAAGTTTCCACTTCCAATCCAAACTTCTTGATTGTCTTTTACTATTGCTTTTGCATGATTGTAGGCATATGCGTCAATTTCTCCACCAAACCAAATTATATTAGCACCAGCATTATCTAATTCATAAAGGATACCTCGGGTGGTTGACAAATCATAGTTTGAATAAGGATTTTTTTCAATTACCACGGTGGTATCTACTCCTCTGTTAATAGCATCTATCAATGATTTGGCTAGTTGAAGGCTCGTAAATTCATACATGTGTACATGAAGACTAAATTCGGCATCGTTTAACCAATTAATCATTTGATAAAGACTGTCATTTGGACCCAGCATAGGAGTTATTTTAGCATTATTTAACATCTGAAATTCATTACCACAAAATTCGCTTCTTCCAGACTTACTCCAATGCGTCTGCCAATCTGAACTGGTATTTGTATCTGGTAAATATTCACAACCATTACCCCTCACAAAAATTATTCTACCTTCATTGGAAATTGAATTCGGTAGGTTAATTGCAGTACCATCCCAGCCGTAAAATGGTGGGCTACTGTCTGGTAAAGCAACAGAATCTATGTAAGTAGAATTTGGATTTTCTAGTGATAGAAGAGAATCATAATGGATGCACGTTTTTTCCCACCAATCCAAATCGAGTAAACTTGAGTCAATTATATCTAAGATGGAATAATCGATTTCGACACCTCCTTCAGACAATAAATAATCTTGTGGGTTTCCATTCCAAACCTTTCCTGTCTGAATAATTATTGACTCCTTGGAATCTAATGAAATATCCCTGAAAATTAATTCGTCAATATTTTCTTCGGAGTCAAAGAAATTTAATCCGTTATAACTTAATTTCCATCCATGCAATGTTCTAGATAAATTATCCATATTAGTTATTTTAACGAAACTCAAGCAATTTTGATTAGAATTTGTATTTTTATTTGCTAGAACCTTAGTGATTAAAAATCCAGCATTATCGTCATAGTTGGGGGGTGGTTCAATGTTTGGAGCACCAGGAGTTGGCATAAATGGTATCCACGAATCATTAGAAGTCCCGTTTTCATCAGGTATTAATCCTAGACCGATAGTTGAAGAGTTCCAATGAACTGCTTGAACAACTTTTTCTTCAGGAGTAATTAACCATAAGACTTCGTAGTAATTTTGTATTAAGAAATCAGTGTGATTTCCAATGATTAAGTACTCTCCAGGGTCTAACAAACCTGTGGAAGAATTAACCCCTTCTACAACATAATTACTAAGTACAATACTGTTCCAACTACCGTTTCTAATTTTCCAACCTTCAATGTTGATTGGAGAGTTTCCACTGTTAAAAATTTCAATCCATTCTCCGTTAGGATATGATTTATTGTTGTTTGATTCAGGAAATGCCATTACCTCACTAATTATCAAATCAGAAGTACCATTAATAGAATCAACTAAGTTTTGAGGATTTTGCCATCCAGGGGTCATATATGGGGGTCTTACCCAAATAGTTTCAGAAGAACCATTTTGTTGTTCCACCAAACTAATTCCTGATGGAGCATTAGTCCACTCAGCGGTATGAGCAAGCGAGCCATCAGATCTTTTTAGACTAATTTTATCTCCACTATTTCTTAAACTAAAACTAGTAGATCCGTTTAAGCTTAGTACTAGGAATTCATTTGATTCTAGAGTCCAATCACCCTCATTTCGTTCATCAAAATTAATAACAAAGTTTAGTAAATTATTAGAATTATCACCACTTTCAAGGAACATACCCCATCCAGACAGGTTTACTGAGTTAGATCCATTGTTGTAAAGTTCTATCCATTCACCGTTTGGCCAAGCTCTAGAGTCATCACCCATTGGGTTGGGCAAGACTTCGTTCACACAAATATCTGTACAAGGTACTGAGTCGGGAATGGTAGAATTTCCATTAGTTTCGCCTGGAGTTAATTGATTTGTTTCTACCCAATCAGCAGATGAATCCGTAGAATTTTCAATTAATGATACACCTTCTGAGACTGAATAACTCCAAGTAACTACATGTACAGAGTTACCATTTTGGTCAACGAGTGATGCAGAACGTGTGGTTGTTGCTCCGTTATTTGAGAGGCAAAAACCGCATCCAGATCCGTCACCATTTCTGGCAACTACTAAATATCCTCCTGCAGGAATTAGCATGTCTGTTGCACCTTGCGGTTCAACGATTCTAGATGTGTCGAGCTCCATTTCTCTATTCATGTTATCTTTTAGAGACCATCCCGTTAAATCTACGGTGTTCTGGCCATTATTGAATAGTTCTACCCATTCTCCTGCTACCCAATTAGATGAACCAACTGCCCCCGTTTCACTACTTCCTTGGGCATTGACTAATAATTCGTTAATACATATCTCGGAGGAACAAGATGTCGAGCGGCTATCAACATAATTACTTTCGTTCTTAGTATATTCATCTAAAATTTGTATTGAAATTAAATTTCCTAACATTAACAAACAAATTACTATTGGTATAATCATTAAATTATATTTTTTTATCATTTTTTCACCTTATTTCTAATTAAATAAATCCGAATGGATCGCCATATTTTTGCATGAATGTATAAATCATAATCGGAACAATAATTATCCCCATTCCGTGACTTCTTCTAATACCTATTCTAGGTGGCATTAAACCCATGACAGTACCCACAATGAGTACTCCTATACCAATCCATCCCGTAGAAAACCACACCAGTAATGTTACAAAAATTATGACCGACATTAGCATTGTTTGTAGAGGTATCATTTCATGTAATTTTAGCACACCCTTTCCTACTTGAAACATAATCGGAATGGCTAGTAGTCCAGAAACGATTGTGACAGTTAGTAGTCTCAAGAAATCTGCAGTGGGTTCTAACTCGTACCATGTGTCGATAGGATACATCATCTTTAGTGCTAATGTCGCACCACTTCTTGATCTTCCTATCACGTACAAGAATCCTAGAACACTTACTGTAACAGCAGTGTTTACCGCTGATAAGATTGAGATAATCTCCATATCCCTTTCTTTGTAAACTTCATCCAATGGAATTTCCTCTGAATCAGCTGCAGCTAGCGCTCTTTCCATAAGATCATCATCACTAATTTCTGGCATTGTCATATTTTCAAAATCTAAGCCCCATCCTTCTTCACCTCTAGCCCAAGCAGCTAAATTTCTTCCACTCATTACCATTACAGTTGCTTGTGCAGCAGTCATACCAGGTAACACAGCCATAACTGTACCAGCTACGCTGGATAGAAAACAAGGAACCATTAATGGCCCAGCAGGAGGCATTTCCCAGTCTTCTTTCTGGGGGGGTAATTCTTGCGTTGTTGAGTAAATGTCTATTAAATTAGCTATACCAAAAAGTCCAGCTAATGATGGTAATAATAAACTGGCATTTGGCATGCCGACTGGGCTGTATGCTGGTAATTTAAAAACAGCAAACCCATAAAATCCACAGAGTACGAAATATGCTGTTGCTACAATAAAACCAGTTACTCTTGAATCATCTCCCAACTTGCCTTTTGTAATACTTTGCATCCATGATGGCCATGGCAATCTGGTCGTTTCTGTTATCAACAAAAGGAAAGAGATAGTCAAAAGTATCCAAGGAAGTGAACTCCTCATGTCGTCGTATAAATTCAGTTCTGGACCGAAGAAAATCCTGATGAAAATTAATAATGGTAATGTAAGAAATAGCCCTAACTGACTCCCTCTAGCAGAATAAGCTACTCCCTTAGTTGCTTCACCTGCTAGTAGCATCCTGTGCCCAGGAAGTAAGGATAAAGCTTGATCAGCATCTGGAGCACCTATCAATGCAGATGGAATATAATTTAAGAAAGTGTGAACTGTACCGCAAGCGACAATAATCGACGCCACTGCAAACAATGGAATCCCAAGCGCTAGAAATGAGGGGGTTAGTGAGAGTAAAATTAATGCTACATTATTGACATGAAATCCGGGAATTAAGCCGGTCATAGAACCCAAACCTATTCCAAAGAACATAGATCCTAACATCCATGCCAAAGATAACCAGTAATCCACTTCAAACACCTATTCTTCTTCTAAAACTTTATTTGTTTCAATATAATTAGTATCTTTATTGTTGTTTAATCTAACATAAACTAAAAATCCTAAACTTAGAATTGCGAACAAAACGGTCCACATTATTATTGTAAAATAATCTATTTCCTCTGAAGTATTCAACTCACTGGGAACATTATTAATTTCAGAAGTGTTATCATTTGTAATATTTTCTTGTTGTATGTCGGAGTTACTAATCTCAGAGATAATGTTTGTAAATGTACTATCACTCAAAGGATTTGTGCCCTCTGAAACCTCCTGCCCGTCATCAATTCCGTCTCCATCAGTGTCACTCATCGATGAATTTGTTCCCAATGTTAGTTCATCTTCAAAACTCAGAAGATCTCCATCAATATCTGGTGACGTGCTATCTAAACACATCTGAATTGAACCAGATTCTGCAGTATTCTTCTGGTATAGTCTTCCAATAAAGGTATAGGTATTAGATGACCTATTTTCACCCTCATCAAGAATTTCTGAGACATCATAATTCGGATCTAAAGCTACACAGAGTTTTTTATTCGAACCAGGTTGTTCTATAAATGCTCCGTCTTCAGTGATGTTTAAATATCCAGAAATATACACTCTAGAACCTCCTAGAGCATCCCAAAACCACGATGTTGGTCCATCAAACCAACTTAATTCAGATGGAAGAGGTATTGCATAAGTTGGAATTCCGTTTACAGTCCAAAAATCCAGAGGTTCCAAAGTATCTACTTCTAAGACCATTGAAGTTGATGAAACATCCCATACTACCTTTCCTTTAACCCGAACTCTTAACCCTTCTTCTAGAAATTTTTCTCTCGATCCACTAAGATGAATATTTAATTCTGTATTTCTCGTGTTCCATGTGGGTCCGTCTCCTATCGAACCTTCATCATAAGTCGGACTAATAGTTGTAGTTAGCCAACCCTCAACCGTGATAGTTTCATTATTACCGATCCAGAGGTGTGGGTTATTTACAATTTCAGTTAATGTTTTCGAAGTGATTAAAGTAACAGAACCTGCATCGACTCCCATCATCAGACAATTGTATGATTTATCTTCTGGCCACATGAATCGTCCAATCCATGAATCTGTCTTATTAAGTATGGAAGAAGCATTATTTTCTAGTTGGAAACTGCTAGGTGATGCACAAATTTTATCATCTTCATTAGGTCCTAAAATCCACCATTCTCCATCAGAGTTTACGGTCATTTTTCCGTATACAGAAACTATACTGTATACTTCATACTGCCAACTGGATGGGTCATTCCAATCTAGAGTTCCGATAACACTTTGGTATGAGTTATCTACTTCTATTTCTGTACCTTGTGCATATAATACCCATCTCAAATCACGTTCGCTGTAAACTATCGTCCCTGTAACATTAACTTTGGAGCTAGATTCTATCCATGCATCCGTTGAACCAAAAACAATCACTTTTAAAAAATAATTACTACCACTATATTCGGGGTGGTCTCTTAAGTCAAAAGTTCCAGTTCTTGAATCTGGATTAATTGTTTTTGAAATGTGGCCACTAATTGTTATCAACTGCCCAGAATAGTTTTCAGGGTTCATAGATAGAGTAGTCAAATACGAACCAACATTTGTTGACTCTATGACATCTTCTGCTTTCCATGTAACAGATCCACTCCCTGTTGACATGATATACATGTATCCGCTAAATTCCATTACATCTCCAGCAGCCTCAATAGTCGATCCAACTGGTGGAAGTGGTTGATGTTTCATCCATCTAACTTCAACAACACCAGTATCGTCTTGAATAATAATGTCCATTCTTTGATCACCAGAATTCCAGGGATCTTCAATCCAAGATACAATTTTACCGCGAACCTTAACAACTGAATTCACATGCTCATGTAACTCTTCGATTTCTACAACATCAGGTTCCCTAACCACAGCATACCAATTCATTGTTGCGACTAACAAAACACAGAAAAAGAACATTGACCATAGTTTGGACATGTTACACCCCAAAGGTTCTAGTATGTTATGCATTACTGATGATTAGAAACTAAAAATTTTTCGAAACAGTGTATGCTGAGATTATTTTCATGCGTAAAAAACATATTGTGAATACTTGACGGTGTACATAGAGGGCCCGTAGCTTAGTCCGGTTAGAGCGCTTGGCTCATAACCAAGTGGCCGCTGGTTCGAATCCGGCCGGGCCCACTTTTAAATCAAATTTTAAATTTTTAAAGAGGTTAAATCCATCAATGATGCTGCAATGGGGAATACATGAGCGGAATGATTATCGCATCTTTTTTACTCTTTATGGGTCTTTTTGCTGGAGTCGGCATGGCGTCTATTTTGGTTAAAAAGGATACAACCGATGATTACTTAGTCGCGGGAAGAGGCATGCATCCTGCACTTGCAGCACTTTCTGCAGTTAGCACATGGAATTCCGGGTACATGTTTATTGGATTTATCGGATTTACTTACCTAACTGGATACAACGTAATATGGTTAGCATTATTTTCAACAATTGGGCAAGTTCTCGCATGGGCTTGGTTGTACAAATTTATTCAGGAAGAAGGGCAAGAAAGAGGGGTTAGATCACTTTCATCTCTTGTATCTGAAAAAGCTGGTGCTCCTGAGGCCAAATTAGCCGCTATCCTTTCGGTTTTATTCTTGAGTATATATGCGGCTGCTCAACTTACTTCAGGGGGTAAAGCACTGTTAGTGATGATGGGCTGGCCTGAAATGACTGGTATTTTGATAGGATTTGTTTTAGTAGTTGCATATTGTTATGCAGGAGGAATAAGAGCATCAATCTGGACTGATGCAGTTCAATCGTGTGTTATGATTGTTGGTTCAATAATCTTATGTGTAATTGCATTAAGTGAAGTCGGTGGTTTGTCAGGACTTAATTCAGGGCTTGAAACTCAGAGTTCAGCTCTAACAAGTTTGTGGCCCCAAGATCTTAGATTTGGTTTTTCAATGTGGGTCTTTGCTTTTTTCCTAGGAGGATTGGGTGTTGCTGGTCAACCACAAGTAGTTTCTAGAGTAATGACATTAGGTTCAGATAATGACAGAAAACAAGCGATGATTTGGTTTTTCGTTTGGCAAACACCTTTTATTATTATAATGTTCATTATTGGTTTAGTAAGCAGAGTTTTGTTTAATTCAATAAGTGATTTTGATCCAGAATTGGGTCTCCCTCAACTTGCAATGGATACTATGCCCGCTATTGGAGTTGGTATGATATTAGCTTCAATTTTTGCTGCGACTATGTCCACTGCGGATAGTCAGGTTTTGGCTTGTACTGCGGCTATCACAGATGATATCAAACCAGAGTGGAGAGATGACCACAAGACTACCAAAAAAGTCACAATTGTTGTAGCAATATTTGCGACATTAATTTCGATAGGTGGATTATATATCCCTGGAGGAGACTCAGTATTTCTGTTAGTGGTACTCGCCGTTTACGGACTCGGTGCTATTTTTATTCCACTCTTAACCATAAGGTGGATGGGATATAAACCTGATTCAACTCATTCATTGATTATGATGAGTTCAGCCTTTGTAGGTGTTATACTGTGGACATTACTAGATTTTGGTGGGGCTAACGGTATTTTCCCCTCTGTCCCAGGAATGGGTTGTGCATTCTTTGCTCACTATTTGATGTGTCAGTTTAGGGATGAGTCAGATTCTTCATTTTTTGCAAATATTAATATTCCAAAACCTATGTTTGATCAGGGAGTATTTACAATTGTAGTTTTGATTTTACTTTCCGAAGTGGGCTACATGTTAGTATCTCCAAGTGGTGATAATATGGAAGATACTCCCCGAAATTATCTCATAACAATTAGTGAAGATTTGATTCCATTTTATTCAGATTCAGAATATGTGGCAGATGGAGAAACATTACAAATACCAATTAATACAGAATCTATTCAATCTTGGCCTAACGGAACAAATGTCGTTGGAATTCGGGTGCTCTTGACTTTCGGCGAGGATGAGACAAGTAGTGGAATAGGTTGCGCATTAGATGGTGAACCAGCAACAGATATTGTATCAGGAACAATTAGCCATAGTTTACCAGATTATCCAGATTGGAATTCTAGTGGTTCAAATTTTGATGGAAATGAAGGAGAAGATTTCGTCAGCCTCCCTGGTGGCGGAGACACACCTTCATTCATTTTTGGCGACCTTGGATTCTATGCTTGGTCTCTTGCAAACACAAATCTTAGCATCGGAAATTACTCAAAATCTGAAATTGAAACAGTAATTAATCTTGGTGATTCAGGACTGGGAGATTATCTTCTTGAAATTAATGTTGATGCTCAAGAGGGAGGAAGTTTTCAGTGTCAGCATACAGATGAGGGAGAACAGATAGATTTTGAGATAACTTTAATCACGTGGGATTATGAAATTATGGCATGTGATGGATGTTTAGTGGGTTTCAGCAAGGAAACTGTAATTGATTAACTGAGATTATATTCTTAACTAAATATCTCTGAGTAAACTATCTATTGAAATAACTTTAGTTTTAATATTTGACTTAATAAGGGCTAGTTTTCAAGTAAGGGTTAAGTGTATGTTGGTACTCGGAATATACAGTGAATACAATGCGTGTCGTTAGGTTACCTCTATTTTTACTAAGTATCTATGCAATTAGCGTGCTATCTATGGCAGCCCCAGCAGCCGCACAGTCTCCAAATCCCGATATTGATATTCAATGTTCTCCTTCGAACATTCCAATCGATGTATATCCTGGATCAACTAGAGTCGGAATAACATATTGTACTGCAACAAATCCAACTGGATATTCTGAGACCGTAAGAATAACAATTACTAGCGGAGGACTTGCATTTGCAGGCCCAGGTTCAGTTACAGTTGGAGCAACCTCTTCTATAACCTTTGAAGTTACAGTAAGAGGAGATCTAAGGATGCCAGAGACTACTCGTGTAGTATCTATTGCTGGAACTGTCGAAACATTCAACGGTGCACCTAATCCTAACCCAGTACAAAAAACTGCTAATGTAATGGTCGTAGTTAAGCAATTCAGTAGGTTACAAGTTGAAGCATCGGAACCATTCAAACAATTAAGGCCTAAGGTTGACTATTACTTTGAATTCAAAGTATACAATCAAGGTAATGCATTAGACAAATTCAATATTGAAGTTGCTAACAGAGATGAACTTGAAGAAGCAGGTTTCCAGATATCTTTGCCATTGATTTCTACTGAAATTGATGCACAAGCACCAGCACAGAAAGTTAACGTTTTAACTAGAACTCCAAAGATTCAAGGATGGACAGATAATTATTACCAATTGCAGTTTAAAGCAACAAGTGATTTCTCGGTAAGAACTGAAGGAATCCCGAATTATCAAACACAGATGGTTACGGTTTACGTTAGAGGTGTCTATCTTCCTGGTTTTGAAATAATCCCTACACTGTCAATGTTTGCTTTAGCTGCAGCAGTAGCTTATCGCAGATCTGATGATGATGTTGAGCAAATTGAAAAACTTGCAGATGTGGACAATTGAAATAATTTCTGCACTAT
>CETP01016353.1_pt1 | contig 16609 bp, 16 predicted proteins | sample 531311 | NCBI WGS metagenome assembly CETP01 (sample SAMEA2622657, study PRJEB7988) | marine metagenome | biome: marine biome (ENVO:00000447); feature: surface water layer (ENVO:00002042); material: "saline water (ENVO:00002010), including plankton (ENVO:xxxxxxxx)" | depth 5 m | reverse complement strand
ATATATAATTAAATTTATATAAAAAAAAAGAGCTCTTTAAAATAAATTAATTTTTAAAATAATTTGAAATATTTAAAATAAAAATATTAATACAAAATAGTTATAATATGGCTACAGCAAGTAGCCATCAAGTATCTTTAAATGATATTCCATATCATGTATGCTTAGATAATATGATAAAGAATATAGATGTTAAAACTCATTGTTATTTGTTAATGATTAATAAACAATTTCTTGAAATGTTTGATACAAATGAAATGTGGAAGAGACAATTTGTAAAAACTACTCGCCTTAAAATTTTAGATACCAGTATTCATATTGGACCATGTGGTGGGTATGATGTAAATAAGGTACCTCTTAGTTATTGGAAATACGATACAACTATTCATCAAAAGGGTGATACATCATATAAATGTTGTTGTGGAAAAGGTTTCCAACACCAAATCGTATCCATTTTTAATAGTACTAATCCGATTATAGTTGCTAATAGAGATACAAATAAAGATAAAATTGAAGAACAACCAGAAGAAGTACAGAAAGAATATTATGAAGATATTAAAAAGTTACATATTGAATATAACAAGAAGAATGGATTATCAACAGTAAATCTATGTCAAGATATTAATCATTATAATATTAGTACACTTGGAAATGTTGGAACAGATGTTAAATACAAATCATTTAAAGACAGAGTAATAAACAAATATTCTAATAAACAGAAGAAAAAGTGGAAAAACCTTGAACATATTAAATTCAGCACAAATAAAGAAATTGGAGAAATTGAACAAAAAATTAATACATTGATAAATAAAAAAAACACATTGCTTCAAGAAATGGATAATTATGATAGAAGGGATGATTATTATTATGAATCAATTCAAAATTTTAATACTAAAATGGGTGATTTTAGAATCAAAATTTTGAATGCGGTAGGGGATGCTATTAGATCTAATATTGGACTAGATTATGATGATATAGATATGTTACCTCGTTATTGGAAAGGGGCATATAGTACTAGAATGATGAAATGGTATTATTATACAGAAGGAAATCCAGCAAATCCTGTTTGGAATAGACCATTAAATCAACTTCAATGTCGATATAAAGAATGGAAATATCATACATGTATATATGAAATGATATGTCAAAAAAATGCACCTGGTAGGGCTTTTATGTGTTTCCATAATAAAAACTGTTATAATTTTACTATACCTCCAAGTTGGGGGATTGGTGACAAAATTATTATTGAGATTAATACCAAGGAGAATAGTTGTAATATAAAGAATCATAGTATTATAACACAAATTGCTCGTGAAAAAGCAGCAGCTATTGCAAAAGCCGCCATCAAGCTAGAAAACAATGATGTGCCGTGGGATGCTTTCGGGAGACCTCCAGGAATAGGGAGAAAATACATTAAAAATAGATAGAATAATAAAACAATAATTAAAAGAGCTCTTTTTAAAATTATAATAAATTTGAAATAATGATAAATTTTTTATTTAACAAAACCAATCTAATGGTACAAAAATCATTAAATGATATACCTTATGAAGTATATTTTGAAAATTTTCTTCAAATTTTAGAGATTAAACATATTGGAATATTATCTATGGTTTCGCCAACATTGAATTCTATGTTAAGTAAAAATGAAGTATGGAAAAAGTTATTTTTAAAAATAGCAAAAAAGAGAATTGTTAACAAAAGTGTTCATATTGGTCCTTATTTAACGAGAAGAATTAAACATAAAAAGAATGGTAGTATTATTTATTTGACCGAATATAATCGTATTAATAAAACTAATTATATAGATACTGCACCTGAAGGATATGAATTTGTCAAAACAGATATGTTTTTGGGATTACTTAGTCCTAAATCTGATATTTTATATGATAGTGTTCATTCTCCGCCTTGTTGTATAAATAAAGTAAGACGCAGAAATATTTTAGGATTAACATCTATTATTGATAGAAATGATCCAAGTGTACAATATGGCTTTTCTCATAATTGGTATGGTTGGGCGCAGGCAGGTGAGTATTATTATCTAAATAATCATCCACCTGAAGTTAAACAAAAATATGTTGATTATTTAAAAAATAAAGGAATAACTACTTGTAGTTGTTTTGATCATTATGATCAAACAACATTATATTATGATGGTGTTTACCTTGATTTTAAGGATTTTAAAAAGAGAATAATTAGAAAATTAATAACTGAAAATAAAAAAAAATTAAAATCAGCAGATAAGAAATTAATTAGAAAGAAATCACAAGTAGAAAGTGTAAAGAATAAATTGAAAGAAGTTGAAAAAGAAGAAAAAGAGTTGTCTAAAAATATTGATAAATTTAAGAGATTAGAGGAAAAATTTAAAGATGCGATTAATTAAGAGCTCTTTTTAAAATTATAATAAATTTGAAATATTATTATATTTTTTTTAATAAAAACAAATTTAATGGTACAAAAATCATTAAATGATGTTCCATATGAAGTATATCTTGATTACATTATACAATATATTGGATTTAAAGAAGTTGGTTGTCTAACTCTAACTTCTAAAACATTAAAAGAAATATTTGATGAAGATAATGCTATTTGGAAATATTTGTATATGAAAACAACACGACCTAAAATTATAAGTACAAGTGTTCATATTGGACCGCATAGTAGAACTGTATATGACAAATATGATTATTACATAAAAAATGGACACAGAGAAAAAGGGGGGTGCTTATCTGAAAAAGAACCAAAATATTGGAGTTTTGAGAATACTATTTATCAAAATGCGGGTGGAGGAAGTTCTTATTGTTGTTGTCGTGAAATAAGTAATTTGATACAACCAATGTATAATATTAGAAATGATCCAAATTTGAAGTGTATTCCAGTTGGTTTAAATATTAATTTCGGATTTGGAATAGATGATCAACCGAAAGAAGTAAAAGATGAATATTATGATTATATTAAAAATATACATATTAAATATCTTGAATCACGAGGACTATCTACAAAAAAGTTGTGTCAAAATATAAAACATTATGATTTTAATACACTTGGAAATGTAGGAAATACTGCTTCTTTTAAATCATTTAAAAAGCAAACATTAGAAAAACTAAAAACAGACAGGAAAAATAAATTTAAAATGTATGAAGGTAGATATTCAAAAAAACTGAAAACAATCCAAAATGCGAAAAATAAATTAGAACAATTGGAAAAAGAAGCAATTGAAATTAAAACAGAAAAAGAAAAATATGAAAAATTTATAAAAAAAAGTACAACAGCACTGGAATGTATTAATATTAAAAATGCGATAGAAGAATCAAGAAAATCTAAAGTTGGATTAGATTATGATGATAAAGGAAATCTTATAAAAGATTGGAAAGCAAAATATTCTTTCAAAGAGAAATTATGGTTTTATTGGACTGAAAGAAAAAATATTAAGTCAAAATCTACATGGATTAGACCATCTGAAACTACTAATGGATATTTTAATATATACAAATTAAAAAAAGATATATATTGTATGGTATGTCCTCCAGAAGGAGTAATTGGTAAAACATTAACATTTACTGATAAAATTAGATATAATGTTACACTTAAAGAAGGAACTCCAGATGAAGATATAATAATTTATATAAATAAAAAAGATGTTAAAGATATAAAAGAATGGAAAATTATATTAACCCCAATAGAAGTATTGAAAGCAAAATTTATCTAATAATCAAAAATAATTCATAGTATTAATATAACAATGTATTAATGACCATTCATAACAATTTTTTTGTGTATATTTCCACCATTTACTATTAAAACATTCTGTTAATGATTTATTTCTTCTTAAACCATTTGGAGAACGATATTTATATTTTCCTAATTTTAAATTTTCATAATTATCTATATAATAATTTAATTTTTGTGAATGAATAATATCTAAATATGCAGGTAAAATAAATATTAATTTATATCTAGTAAGAATATCATAATTTAACCAATTATAAAAATCTTTTTCTATATACCAGTCTATAATATTTTGTGTATTCTCTTTATTAAATTCTAATATATAATGAACTAAATCTAAATGATTATTTAATTTAATCATTAATACATTTATAATCTGTTTTTGTAATATCCATCTCATACATTATATATTTATTTATATTACTTTTTTAAATAATTAAAAGAGCATTTAAATATTAATTTGAAAAAATATGTTTAAATATAAAGGTAAAAAAATCTGTATAATATAAAAAGCATGCCGACTTATTATACAGAAAGGGGTGATGTTATATATAATCCAACAGCTTATGCTAAAACAGGGGCACCAATGTATAAAACTAAATATGGTAATACAAAAAATATAAATCAAGAAACAGATATATATAAATTAAAATTGGAAAATGGTAAAAAATATATTGGGAAAACAGTAGATATTGATAGAAGAATGGACCAACATTTTAGTGGAAATGGTGCTAAAGTAACACAAAAATTTAAACCAATTGAAGGTGAAGTAATTGATACATGTCCAGGATATTTTGCAAATAAAGTAGAACAAAAACATACAGATAAAAATATTAAAAAATATGGTTATGCTAATGTTAGAGGTGGTAAATATACAAATTCAACTACATTAAAACCAAATGTTAAATTAGTTAGTTGGTGTGATTTAGATGATTCAGATGACTCAGATGATCTTGAATCTTGGCCGGATTCAGATGATTCAGATGATTCAGATGAATCAGATGATTCAGATGAATCAGATGATTCAGACATTGATGTTGAATTAGTTGATTTTCATAAATTAGATTATAATACTTGTTATAGATGTGGAAGAACAGGTCATTATGCAAATAATTGTTATGCTAAAACTCATATTTCAGGATACAAATTAAATTAAATAATTAAAAAAGAGCATTTAAATATTAATTTGAAAAATATTTTTTTTTGGTAAATCAATAAAAAAATGAGATTTGATCACACAATACTCATTGCTATTTTATCGGTTGTTTTGGATAATTTTTACAAATATTTTGATTACTCATTTACAGCATTACTATTGTTTATTAATATTGTTGGATTGTATCTATTCCTGTCTAGAATAGAAATAACTATTGAATTTAGATATAATAGATAAAAAATATAATGGATATACTTATCTTTATAACAAAAGGGGAGTATGATGATGAATTAACTTATGATAATAATAATAATGTAACTGGAATTAAATGGTGTGGACAAAAAAAAACAGATAGATGGGATAATTTAGTATTAGAAAATAATAATACCATACATATTTGGTATAGAGAAAATAGTAGACAATTTAAATATTTGGGTGAAGTAATTAAAAAAGATATAATTCAAAGAAGGGATACTATTAATGAAATAAAAATTAAATTTTCTATAAAAAGGGATTCACTTATAATACCAGTTAATACACTGGCAAATTGTGAAGAACGAATATGGGGTGATGGTGTGAGAAATTGCTATAAACGCGATTGTTTTAGAAAATTAAATATGCGACCCAAAGGTAAGGGAAATATGTGCAGTGGAATTATAGAAGCAGAACGATTATAAATTAAATAATTAAAAAGAGCTTTTAAACTATTAATTTGAAAAAATATTAATAATTAATTAATTAATAAAACTTCTTAAGATGGAAAGACCATCAGATATACTAATTAGACTGTTTCCCGAAATTAAAAATGTTCCTAAAATGAGAAAATTTATAGACAAAAGTTATCATATTACACTTGAACGTGCAGAAGCAAAGAATTTAACAACTTGGTTTGATACAGCTGAATCTAAAGGATGGTTACCTGCTATGATAGCACATAGAAATATGACTACTGGATTTAAATGGAATAATTTTGATAATTGGATAAAAAATAAGGAAAATAGTAAGACTAGTTAGATATATACCCATTTAGTTTTGGGAGTAAACATATAAGACAAGGAGTGTAATAATGGATATTTACTAATATTATATATAGTTTCAAAACGATTAAAACTTATAGATTTTTTTATGTATTTAATTGCTTCTACCAGATATTTATCTTTAATTGGTATATTTTTGTAATTAAATTTATTGTAAATTAATTCAAATATAAATCTTAAATCATAATAGTGTATATCATCATTATCATATCTAGTTACATAATTAATATTATTAATACTATATTTACCTAAATAATATAATTCTGTTATTGAGTATTTATAAAATTGTAAACATTTTCTGAATAATTTATAATCATTATTAAGAAATAAAAATATTTTATATTTTGTTTTTTGTTTATAATTATTGTAAGTATATTGATTAATATATGAAAAAGTAATCATATCATTAAATGGTAATAAATTATATATTTTATATAATAGATTATCATCTAAATAGACTTTATTAAAATCCATATTATATATTTTAATATTTTAATATTTTTATATTTTTATATAATATGGAATTTAGTATATTTATTTATAAAAATATATCTAGAAATATATTTAATTTATTAAAAGATATACATTATAAAACAGAAGATTATCTTAAGTTTATTAAATATTAAACATTTAATATTTGGGATTATAATTTAATATATTTTCTAATTCTTTTAATGCATCGTAAGGTTCAATTCTATCATTACAAGATATTTCAGTCATTTTTTTCAATAATTTAGTAATCGGTAATAAAGTAGGATGATATAATATTTTATTAATAATTTTTTTATTTTCATTAATATTTTCTACATATGAATATTTATTAATTCTATCAATTAATATATTTATAAGTGTTATACCTAAACTATATATATCAATTGATTTAATTACTTTTGTTCGTTTAATTTTATTGTTTTTAATAGCTTTGATATTTTCCATAATTTCATTATTAATATTTCTATTAAAAGCAACATTATGAATATATTCTAAATGTTCGTGATGTTTTCTATTTACAAATGGTTTTTTTCTTAATTCTTTACTAATATCATTTTTATTTATAAATACATAAAATAATTCATATGGATAATATTCATAAATTCTATTTGTATTATATTCTCTAAGTGCTCTTTTTTTAATTTTTGATATATTATCAAAAGTAGTAGATATACCAAAATCAATATATTTATATTTATTATCACTATAAACTATATTACCTCCTTTGATATCATAGTGTAATATATTATTTTTATTCATAATATTTAATCCATAAAATAAACTATGTGTTTTTTTAAAAAAATCAAAAATAATTTTAGCATCAAAATTATTAAAAAATTTATCTACATGATCATACATATCAATTCCACCATATAATCCATATAACATAGTTTTATTTTTATTAAAATCATTTATTGATATTTTTTGATTTTCTAAACATTTTTTTATGTCTTTTTCTATTTTTAATATTTCTGCATAATTACCAACTGTACATCTATTAAATAATGTTACCGCCCATTTATTACTTTTTGGTAATTCATTTATCTTTTTATTAAAACTAATTTCTTCATCTAAATTATGTGTCACTTTATCAGTTAAAAAAACTTTAGATACTTTATCATCTGATATATCTATATCACTATTAATACAAGGTAAATTTGGTTGAAATATACAAGTTTTTGAACCTTCACCTATTAATTTTCCGGCATCCATATATTTATTATATATATAATATTATATATTATAAATAATATGGATACAATAGTAAATCATATTAAAAAAAAGAAAATTTATGATGATTTATATGATATTCCTTGGAATTTATTTTTAAATAAAAAAATAAATAAAATACATTCTAAAAATATTAATATTGGATTATTAAATGTACCTTGTGGTGGATTTGGAGATGTTATTATTTGTAAAACTTTTTATGATTATTTAAAAAAATGGTATCCAAATGCTAATGTATATATATGTACAAATGATATAGAGAAATTTAAAACTATTAAAGCAAATGTTAAAAATATGATTCGATTAAAAGAAACAAAAGAGGAAGATTGTCCATCGTTTTATAATTTAAAAATAACATCAAAAGTAAAATTTGATATAATGGTAGTTGTTCCAATAGCAAAAAGAACTTTTTATGTAGAAGAATTAAAATCGATGATACCCTATGCTAATAAATATAATACATTTTCAATAAGTGAATATAATAATGATGTATTAGGTCCATATACTTTTCCAACTGGTGTGGGTAAACATAATTTAGGAATATTTTTAACAGATATGAATGTTAAAAAACATAATTTAATAAAATCACCATATGCTTTAATATATATTCAACCACCAGGTCCAGCACACACAGGTTCTTGGGGAGTACACGGTAATTATTGTTTTTTAGCATTTATAGAGATGATATCAAAAAAATACAATCATAAATTATTCCAAGTAATTGTTCCAGATTGGATAGTTGATATTATTAGATGTTATTTACAAGAGCCACAAAGTGGTACTTGTTATACAGTAAATAGAAGATTAAAAGAATATACTAAAAATTATCCAAATTTAGTAATGATAGATGAACATAAACAAAAATTTGTAATAAAGAATGGAAATAAATCAGATAATACAATGATAATTAGAGGAGATATTTTACCTAAACCAAGACCTGAGTTTATATCATTAATTAAATATAGTGTAGATGATGTATTATTAACTGGAGATCAGAGTATTACAGATGCGTTTAGTTGTTGTTCTAATAAAATTATATGGTACCAAATTGCTCCTTGGAAGAAAGATTTTGCAACACAAATGAGTAAAAATATTCCAAATAAGTATTTTAAATCATATAGAACAAGTTGTGGTACAATAAATGCTATAAATTATAATCCAAATTATAAAGAATTTTTAAAAACTTTTGATTTTAGAATCAAAGGAAAACAAATAATGGATGCAATTATATTATCAACTTATTATAAAGATAATGATTTATTAGTAAAATTTAAAAAAATATTAGATAGTTCATATACTATTAATAGTGTTATTAATAAATTAAATAAAATTTGATATTATATAATATTTTCTAAATTAAAAAAAAAAGATTTAAATGGATTTAAAAAGATTATCTCAAGATACACTTATTCATATTATAACTGATTTACAAAAGCAAAATGATGAATTAACAGAAGTAAATGATAAGTTCATTGAAATTAATGAAGAAGAAAATGATAAATTAAAAGAAAAAAATATTAAATTAAAAGATGAAATTGATAAATTAAAAGAAGAAATTCATAAATTAAAAGAAGAAATAGATATAAAAAAAAGTTATATCAATGATATGGGTAGACAATTAAGTTTACAAACACAAACAATTACAGAAAAAAAGGATGCTCAAACAATTACAGATAATAGTAATGTAAAAATTACAGAAAAGAATGATGTATTAAAAATTTCGAATGATTGTAATGTATGGTATATGAATGGTAATTTAGAAGATATAGATAAATGGGATATATTTGTAGATAATAATTTTGTAAATACCTGGAATCCATATGGTCAAAATGAAACAGTTAAAAAAAAAATTAAAAAAGGTGATATTATTGCTTGGCATATTGTGGGTAAAGGTTATAATTCTATACTAAAAGTAATTGATAGTCCAAAAGTAATAACTGAAAGGGAATTAAATTTATTGTTTAGTGAATCAGATAAAAAGAGAAAAATAGATGATATGCAAAAAAATAATTATGAGATAATTATAATATCAGTAGAATTTTTAGCAACAACGAAAACAAATTTTGTAACTAAACATAATATAGAAAATTATCATAAAACTAAAATATGGACACATGGTTTAAGAGGTTCAAATTGTCAATCACCTGGGAATCCAGATTGGATAAATCAGGTTACTCAAATGTATAATTATCTCAAAAAAAATAGATAAATAAAAAAATAAATAGATAAATAAAATAAATGTAATTAATAATAATGGTAGATTGTTCTGGTTGTGAATGGAAACAAGAATTAAATTCTATGTCGTGTAAAAGAAATGATGATAATTTGGGTTGGGTAAATTGTGATTATAGTTGTACACCATTTCAAGGAGAAAGTTTTGAAAATAATTATTTAAATACTACATTTGTAAATACATATTTTTGTAGTCTAGACACCCAAGGTAATAATATTAGTACTCAAACTGTTTGTGATCAACAAAATTCAAACTTAAAAGAACTATATAATACAAATGATGATATATGTATATTTGAGAACAGTAGTTGTCAAATTCGTAGTGATATAGAATTATCAAATTTATATACACAAACAGAAATATATGGTTTAACTAATCCAGATATATATAATCGAGAAATTTTAGATGGTAGTGATTTAAAATTAATATCAAGTGAAAATTTATCATTAAATTTAGACGATTCACCAATTCAATCAAGTAATTGTACAATGGGTAATTTAATAGATAAAAATATGTGTATTGAATTAGAGGTTAATGATTGTCAAAAAAAAGAAGGTTGTATTTATGATTATGATCTTACAAATAATGAATTAAGTACCTGTCGGTCAAGACAATTGAGATTACCAAATATAGACTTTAATAGATATTATAATAATTTATATTCAGAAAGAAATGAAAATTCAGAATTTAGCATTTTATATCATAGATATAGAGGATTAAGGGATATTAATAATTGGCCTTGTGTTGAATTTGGTGAAGATTATCCAGCAAATTGTTCAAATACTAGTAATTATACAAAAATGTTTGTAAAATCTAGTTATACTAATTTTAATAATGTGGTAAAAAATGATATAGTATCTAATGAACAATTAACAATAGACCAAAATAATTTAATAAATTTAATAAATGATAGATGTTTTTCAAATACAAATGAAAATTATTGTTTAAATATAAATGAAGAAGCAAATATAAATAATATTGAAAGATATGCTACAATAATTAGACAGAATACAATATCTGTTTTTAGTGAGTTAAGTTCATATACTTTAGATAAAATACCATACATATTATTAATTGAATTTAATTTATTTTTAGAAAATCCAGATAATGCAACACCTGAACTATTTGAACAAGATATAAATGTTAGAGATATAAATAATGCTCAGTTATATCCGGATAATTTAGATTTTTTTATAGAAAATTTAGAATCAAATGAAAATTTAAGAAATTGTTTTGATGATATGTTATATACTTCTCCGAATGATAATGAATTATTTGATTATATTTTAGAAAATCCATTACCTACATGGCGAGATGAACATTTTGAGTTTATAACTAGAAAAATAGATAGATTTATTGAAATTGGTCCCCATTCTATAAATGGATGTTTAAGAATGATAGAAAATGTTAATGATAATATATGTAGAGGTGAAGTAACAACTGGTATAATATCTGTAATATCCTTAATTACTGAAGTAGTTGGTATACAAATTGATTTAAATAATATAAATACAGATAAAGATAATGAAAAATTACAAAAATTAATGGATATAATTTTTCCAAGAATACCAGAAATAGTTAAAAAAATAACAGATTTATCTAGTTATTATGAACAAAATAATTGTAATGGTAATATAAATACAAATACAAAAGTATTAATTGAATTTTATGAACAATTATTACAACCAGATTCACCTACTGTAAATTATAATTTATTTAATACAGAAAGTGTCGGTTCATTTTTTGATGATTTTATTAATGGAAATGTTTATAAGAAAATAATATTATTAATATTTATTTATTTAATATTAAGTAAAATTGCCAGTATTTTACAAAAAAAATAAATAATTAATTATATATGGCAAGTTTAGTTGATGATTATGATAATGATTTTTTAAATAGTATTAGAAGTAGAGACTTATGTTCTAGTGTTAGTTGTCCTATAAATTATATACCAGAAAAAACAGGTTTTGCTAGATGTAATTCTTCACCATGTAATGTAGAACTACCAGATGGTGAAGACCTTGATATATGTTGTACACCTATATGTAGTAGTGATAGTGACTGTAATAATAATCAAATATGTGTAACTGAAAATGATGTATCACTATGTACAAAATCTTGTAATACTGATAGTGATTGTGAAGATGAATTATCTTGTTTAGAAACAGATGGTAAAAAATATTGTCAAAAAGATGAAAGTAAATTGACTTCATTATTAAATAGATTTGGATTTGTAATAGAAAGGGCTTTATATTCAGATAATATAATAGTTGATACAGTAATACTAATAATTTTTGCTTATTTAATATCTAAATTTATAGATACATTTAATATAAATATTAATATAACATAAAAAATATAAATATAATAATTTTCTTTTTTTTTAATTAAATTTAATTAGATAGTACTTGGAGTCCATACAGGACTAATAGTTTCTTCTAAACATTCCATATTTTCTAGTTTAGCATCTGAACTATAAAATGGTACTAAATCACATTTAATTTCATTTCTAAATTCATTTAGATAATACAGTAATTTAAATGCCATACCAATTTTTATACCTATACTAGTCAAATCTTCTTTTGTTAATAAGAGTATAGTACTGCCATCAATTTCGTGTTTTACAAATAGTTCGCAAACATAATATGGTATATTTTTAGATATCATCCATTCAATACATTCATATATTGACCAATCTTCTATTGCTTTATCTTCTCTATATTGTTTATCTGTAGCAAAATTATATCTGGATGTTTCTCTAACTTTATTATCTTCTTTTTTGTCTTGATAGAACTTATCTTGAGTTATTTCATCTTGAGTTATCTCTGGAGTATTGCAAAAACAATTATCTGCCCACGAACCACAATGCCCATTACACTTTGATACAATTATTGGTGGTGGAGGAGTATATTTCTTATTTTTATCACGACGGAGACATGATTGTCTTAATTCATTTGGACCGTGTGCGAACACACATCTAGATCCAAATTCACATTCTCCTGTATTCATCCAATTATTACACAATTTTGTCTTATATTTTGGATTATCTTTTGCATTTCTTTTATGCCATTCTTTCGGTATTCTATTTTTATCTCTTTTAATTCTTCTGTATTGTCTCTTCTCATGGGGGTTATTTTCTTTCTTTTCTTGGAATTTCTTTTCTTGGAATTTCTTTTCTTGGAATTTCTTTTCTTCTTTCTTTTGTTTTCTGGATTTATGTTGTGTCCATTGGAGTGAATATGAATCTTTATCCATTGGTCTTGGTTATAAAGGTGTTAATATATTTCTAAAATAATATTTCAAATTAATTTAATAAAGAGCAATTATTTATACTTATAAAATACTTAAAATATAGATAATAGATAAATACATACATATTATTAATTAATAAATGGATCTCAAATATATTTTTTGGGATAATATTAATTCAAATAATTTTTTATTATTTATTAGAGATTTATCAGATAAAATAGATATAAATATTAAACATTTAATAGATGATGTATTAAATAATAATAATATTAAATCTAAAAAAAATGTAAAACCAAAAAAGAAAGATTTAATAATTCGCGAACAAAATTTAAAAAGATATCAAGAAAATATAAAATTAGATTTTAAAAGAATAGATTATTTAATAAATGATTTAGATATTAGTAATATTTATAAACATTTATATAATATTGAAACAAAAGAAGGAAAAATAGAATATAAATGTCGTATATTAGATAATTTATATAATTCAAATAAGAAAAATTTAAAATTAATATTAAGTGTTTATTTACAAATTGTAAATGAGAATTATGATAAAAAATATGATAAATTGATAAATTCTATAAAAGATAAATTAGAAAAAGATGAATATAATTTAAAATTGTATATGTTAAAAGAATTAGGAGATACATTACCTCCATTAAATTATTGGGATAATCCAGATAAGAAATTAGAGGATTGGCAAATAGAAACATTACATTATATTAAGAAGAATAAATCAGTATTAGTAAAAGCACCAACATCAGCTGGTAAATCATTTATAGCATTATCAGCTGGAATAATTCATAATAAAGTAATTTATATTTGTCCGTCTATTCCAGTAGTATATCAAGTTGGTTCTCATTTTAAAAAATTGGGGAAAAATATACAATATTTGATAGATGGTCACGAACATTTATTAAATGAAAATGGGACTATATATATAGGTATTCCGGAATGCATAGAAGATAATATATTTAAAATAGGTAATGATTTTGATTATGCTGTATTTGATGAGATCCATAATTTAAATAATAAAAATGGTAATATATATGAAAATTTAATTAAATTATTTAGTTGTAATTTTGTAGCTTTATCAGCTACAATTAAGAATATTAATTTTTTAAAAGATATTTTTAATAGTATTCATAATAATAGTAAAAAAATAGAATTAATAGAATATAATAAAAGATTTATTAATAATCAAAAATGGTTATGGAATAATAATAAATTAGTTAAATTAAATCCAATATCTTGTTTAAATAATCAAGATATAGATAATTTAGTAAATAGTAATATATCTTTTACACCAAATGATTGTGCAGTAATATGGGAATCATTAGATAATATTATAGAAGATTATGATGATGAAATATTAGAAGATTTAATAGAAAATATATCGCCTGATAATATATTTAATGATACAGATAATCATAAATTATTAACATTAAATGATAGTAAAAAATATGAGGAAATATTAAAAGAAAATATAGTAAAAATAAATAAAATAAATCCATTAATAATTGATAAATTATTAGATGAATATAATATTAATTATATTTCACCTAAATCCGAAAACCATATTATTAAGATGTTAAGGAAATTAAAAAAAAAAAAGATGCTTCCAATGTTATTATTTAATCCAAATGAAGATGTTTGTGAAAATTTATTTTATTATATTTATAATCAATTACATATAAATGAAGAATTAGATTATCCTTATTATTATACAATTCTTGAAAAAAAAGAAAAATTATATAATGAATATCAAAATAATAGACAAAATTTTATAGATAACATAAAAGTAAGTAAAAATAGTAAAAATTCTAAAAATATAGTAGAGGATAAGATTAATAATTTTGATAAAATAGAAAAAGATAAATTTATAACAAATATAATTAATTTTTATGAAAATTGTATTCAAAAAATAGATAAAAATGATAATAAAAATAAAAAAAAACAATTAAAAAATATAAATAAAGAATTATATGAGTTTATAGAAAATCCTGATTTTAGTAAACAAGATATATTTAAAAAACACCCTGATTATTGTTTTATAGATAATGAACCTATGGATAGTAATTCAATAAAAAAAGTAAGAAGGGAAATAAGGGATAGTTTAGGTTTAAATATATCATATGAAAATCCAATTTTTCAAATGTTAAAAAGGGGTATTGGTATTTATACAGAAAATATGCCCCAAGAATATAAATGGATTATTCAAAAATTATTATCAGATAGATTAATAGGAGTAGTAATAACAGATAGAACATTATGTCAAGGTATTGATTTACCTATTAAGACTTCTTGTATTTATGGTAAAAATGATACAATTTTTACAAAAGATGACATATTACAAATAAGTGGTCGTGCAGGTAGAAGAGGTCATGATACATCTGGTAATGTAATCTATTATAATATAGATAATTTCAGACAGCATATATTTAATGAAAATCCAGAAATAATAGGTTCAAATATAGATATATCTAGTAATTATAATTTATTGGAAAATATCTCAAAAATCAAAGTAAATAGTGTATTTAATAATTTAATTCACAAAGACAGAAAAATAATAAATGACCCACAAATTACTAATTATTTTACTATTAATTGGTTATTAAGATATATAACTATTATCCAAAATAATAATTTAGATATTTTACAATCAGATATAGATAAGATTAAGGATAATTTTGAAAAAGAAATACATTTTATAAATTTTTTCGATAATAGTATTATTTCAATTTATAAAAATAATAAAATAACTGATACTATTAAAAAAAATATAATTAAATTAAAACAGTTAAGTAATATATGTATTATTTTATACAATAATTTAAATAGAAAACAATATTGTAATATAAAAAATGTTATAAAAAATGTATTTATAAAATTAAAAAATATTATAATCAAACATAATAATATTTTAAAATATACATAAAAAATATTAATATAACATAATTCTTTTTAAAATCTATCTATTTTGTATCATAGCTCCAACCATTTCTAATGTTATTCTAAACATTTGAAGTAGTAAAAATTTCATATAATTCATAAATATGTACTCTGCTGTAATATCACTTCGTGACATTGCTTAATGTGTTGTTAGTTAGTATGAGTTTCACACTCAAATTTCAAATTTTTTTTATTTAAAGAGCTCTTTTAAAAGAAAATAAAAAAATATTAATATAATCATTTTTAGTTTTTAACAGATATCCTGTTTAAGGACTGTAATCATCATGATCTTGGTGTATTTCATCATATCCTTCTTCAAATTCAATAATATCATCTTCATCCATATATCCAATGATATCATCTTCATCTACATTATAAATCTCATACTTACCATCATCATCCTTTACAAGACTCTTGAAATAAGTAACTCCTTCATACTTAATCTCCTTAACTGACCCTTCGGGAAGACCTTTATAATCATCATTCTTTGCTTCGTCATCATCATCATTCTTTGCTTCGTCATCA
>CETP01210942.1_pt1 | contig 17138 bp, 22 predicted proteins | sample 531311 | NCBI WGS metagenome assembly CETP01 (sample SAMEA2622657, study PRJEB7988) | marine metagenome | biome: marine biome (ENVO:00000447); feature: surface water layer (ENVO:00002042); material: "saline water (ENVO:00002010), including plankton (ENVO:xxxxxxxx)" | depth 5 m | reverse complement strand
ACTTCGGGAGGATCACAAGCGTCACCGGCATATGATTCGTTTGAGTTAGTTTGTTGAGGATTGAAAGAATTCATGCAGTTATCACACATATCTCCTACACCATCACCATCAGAGTCTAGTTGAAACGCATTTTCAATTCTCATACAATTGTCTACATTGTCTTCAATGCCATCATTATCATAGTCGTCAGCATTCTGGTACGTGTCTCCTAAATCTGTAGCTTGAACCAATACAGATCTACCACCATTACCTCCACCTCCGCTTTGTTCAGGAGAACCACATTCACCAAAGTTATTATCACACTCAAACCCAGGTTGATCTTGACCGTAAGAATTTGAGACAAACAATAAGGAAGATGTTGTTAAAAATAGTCTAATAAGATTTTTCATAAATACCTCCATTTTAATTATAGATGTAATTTTTAATTTTATATGATATTCTTATTAAGTATTTATTTAAAGTTTGATGGAGAATAAAATTGGATAGTAAAACAATAAGAAAAAAGCTTAACGATAAATTTGACGGCATTAGCCATAAATGGATAAAGTTTGACTTAGAAGAAATAGAAATTTTAGAAAAAGTTAAACTTTCTATCAAGGATGCTATTAACGATAAAAAAATTACTAACTTCGATGCAAGAAAAATAATTAAGCACTTTAAACGTCATGAGTTTATTTGGCTTAAATTTAAATCGTGTTCTGGTCGAAGTCATCTTATATGTACATGCGAAGTTATTGATGAAAAAAATAGCAAGATAGAAGTTAAGTTATTGCCAGCAGCTGTTTTATACGCAGACTTACTTGGTGGGACACCAAAAGGATTAAAGTTATTTAAACTTTCTAAAGTAGGCCAGTCTGATATTGACTGGGTGAAACCAGATGATGGAATTACAGATGAAATATATCCGCCTATCGAAGAAGAAATGACTAGACTTGGATATGAGCTTTATAAGATGACTTTTCTGGAAAAGCAAGGAAAATTAAATGAATATGTAGAAAGTTTAAAAAATTGAGCTAACTAATAAAAAGCTATTTGAATTAATAGTTAGACCTGTTGTTCCACTCCATAGATCGATTCTATTTACGTCTGTAACATGGTCGCTTGAATAATGTCTGAAGTTTAATTGCAATACTTTTTCACCTTCCCATGTAGGAATAAGTTTTCTATAAAAACATGTTTTTCTAGTGTATTTAAGGTTGTCACCTGTATTAACATATGAACCCTCAATGTCTGCTGGGCTTGAATTTACTTGTGATATATTTGAACCTGAAACTAGTTTTAAATGTATTAAGTTATCGTCTGTTGTTCCATATGTTCGTTGAAATAAAAACTGGTAGTAAACATACGTAGAATTAATTTCAGGAGTATATAATATTCTAGACCCAGACAAATATTGATATGTTGCCGTCGTTGTTTGATAAGCTGAGTTTGTAACTGTAGCTGATAAATTGCTAAATTCTTGATTTATAAAAGTCATATTCTTAGCCTTAAATTGAATATATTCTTAAAGTAGGAAAAACTTTTTTATCTTGGACTGTTTGACCATAAGTTCTTACTGAGTGCACTTTAAATTCATATGAACTACTATACGATCTTATTATAAGCTTTATTTTTTCTTTACCTTTCCAAGCGTCTAAAACGTAAAATAAGCTAGCAGTACTAGCTCCGTATGCTGTTGAACTAGTGCCAATTGGTATTTTTCTATATTCGTCGTCTAGTGAAACATAATTACCGTTATTAGTTTTTTGAATTATTACTTGTCCAATAGAGTTTGCGTCCGGAAACCACTGGTAGCCAAATGTATATTCATATATAACTTTCTCAGCAGTTGGATGTGGTTCATACAAGACTTCTGATCCTTCTAGGTCTATATACGTTGTTCCAACTGTTTGTATTGTAGCGTTAGTAGAGTAAACATTTAAATTTTTTGGTTGATTTTTTATAACATAAGTCATTTAGTTAACATTCCTCACGCTGTAAACAACTAAGCTTGGAAAAAATAATTTTTGCGCGCTAGACCCGTCCCATACTTCTGTTTGATGTAAATTTACATCTCTATTAGCTGCATATGCGTCAGTTGTTAACCTTAAGCTTTTTGGGCCAGTCCAGGCAGGTACAATAAAAGTCAATGATTTAAGTTCTTTAGAAGCACCACTTTGTATCCCTAAGTTAGAAATGCAGCCTTCTACTTCAGAAAAAGAACCTCCTATACTTCCACTTTGCAAATAATAATTAACGTTTATAGTTACATTATTATTGTATTCTTGTAGAAATGTAAATTCATAAACTACATAGTCTGAATCTTTATCAGGTGTATAATTAACATCTGATCCTGATACTGTCAAGACATCAGCGTGGGTTTGGACCTGCAGACTTACGTTACTTTTAAGATTTGAAAATACATTACTTTTAAATGTAGAGTTGTATGTCATTTTTTCGCCTTAATCAATATATAAGTATATGAAGAAAATAATATTATCCCCACCGTTTAGTAACATTTATAGAAATGAAAATTGCACAAATATAGTTGGAACTTATACAGCAAATAAAAGAAAAGGTTTACATCGTGTTTTTACAACTTTAAAACCTACAAAAAACGGTTGGTATAACAAAGTTGGCTTAAGAAATCCAGGTATTAAAAATATAAAATGCAAAGAAAGTGATATAGTTTCAATACATCTCTTTAGCAAAGAAGACTGGTATAAAATTTACGAAGTCTTATCTAGCATAGATATTAATGGAATAGAAATAAATATATCTTGTCCTAACGTAAATAAAACTTTTTTAAATCAAGAAATATTAGATCAAGCATTAAAAACTTTTAAAAATGTATTTGTTAAAATATCTAACGGATATGAGTATAGAGATGCAATTAAGTTATATGAAAGCGGGATTAATAGATTTCATATAAGTAATACAATGAAAACTAGCAGTGGTGGTTTATCAGGTATAAGTCTAGTATATAATAATATTAGCTTAATAAAGTCTTTAAAAAGAGACTTAAAGTCTGATATTAGAGTTATTGGTGGCGGCGGAATTTATGATTTAAATATAGCTAGGCTTTATAAAGAAGCAGGTGCTGATTATTTAAGCTTGTCTACTGTTCTACTAAACCCTATAAAGTCTAAAAAACTAATAAAGGAAATACATGAAGAGTTTTAAGTTTTGTGTTGGTTTAGACATTGCAGATTCTGGAGATAAATTTGGAATAGCAAAAAAAATAATTGATGAGACATATGATTTAGTAGACTATTATAAAGTAAATCCTGCATTTTATCTAGGTAAGAATTTAAATAGTTTATATTTAATAGCTGAATATTTGAATCAGCGAAATCTTTTATGGATTTATGATGGTAAACTAGGTGACATTGGAAATACATCTGAACGTTATGCAGAATACGTCTATGATTATTTAAATGCATCATGTACTACTTTGAATCCATACTTAGGTTTAGATGCACTAGAGCCTTTTATAAGAAGAAAAGATAAAATAAACTTTTTACTTTGTAAAACTTCAAATCCTCAAGCAAGCGTATTTCAAAATCATAGCTGGTCTAATGTTGCTAAATCTGCAAATGAATATAAAAATGTAGGTTTAGTTGTTGCTTGTAATAACGAGTCTAATATTAATTCTGTAAGAATGATAAATAAGAATTCATATATACTTTCTCCAGGATTAGGCTATCAAAAAGGCAAAATAAACTATAAAGATAGCAAAGTAATATATTCTGCATCTAGATCTATTATCAATAGTAAAGATTATCGTAATAAAGTATTGTCTTATACATCGTATGAAGACTCTAGTCTTTTTTATAAAATTAAAAATTCAGGATGCATTAAAACAGAAAAAAAATATATTTTATCAAATGGAAATTCATCTGAATATTATATTGACATGAGGAGCTTATCAAGCAATATAAGCGTCTATAAAGATTTAATTAAAGTATTGTCATCATATATTTCTAAAAACAGTTCTGTTGTAGGCGTTGAATCAGCTAGTATATCATATGCTGCATCAATTGGTAGTTTATTAGAAATACCATTTGGATATGTACGTAAAAAACCAAAATCATACGGAACTTCAAAAGTCATAGAAGGAAATCTAGATAAATCTAAGCCAGTTACTATAATTGAAGATGTAGTAAATTCTGGAAATTCTGTATATAATGCTATTGTAAATGCCAATAATGAAGGATATAAAGTAAACTACGCAATTTGTATATTTTTAAGAGATACAAAAGCAATAAATAAAATTAAAAGTTTAGATGTAGAATTAATTTATCTTTTTAAAATGTAATTAAGATTTTATTTTATTAATATATTTTTGTTATAAAAAAATAATACTGGTAAAAAATGAAATTTCCAAAAGGTGCACTAGAACTTGCTACTTCACAAGCAATGAAGTCAATTATGACACATAAGCATGGCGCTGTTATCTGGAGAGGTAATACTATATTAGGCGCTGGTTATAATTTTCATGTTGCTCCTCCTACAACTTCAAAAAGAAGATTTTCTATTCATGCTGAGAGAGATTGTCTAAAAGGATTGCGTGGTGATATGATTTATGGTGCAAATCTTTTAGTTATTAGAGCCAGAAAAGACGGGTCTCTTAGTCATGGTGGACCTTGTAAAGGATGCAGGAAGCTAATGAAAAGAAAAGGTATTAAAAATTGTTATTGGTTTAATGAAGATGGAGATGTTACTTGTACACAACTGAACTAAATAAAATAGGTAAATTATTTAGAATTGAAGATAAAAGAGGCTATGATATATTTGGTCTAATTTTAGATGTTTATGAAAATTCAGAAGGCATTTTTTATAAAGTCCTTACTAACGGCAACATCTATGGAGTAGATTTAAATGAATACAATGCATGCTTTTACGAATAAAGTTGAATATTAAATACTTTTTTAAATTATTAATGTAAAAAAGATCAAATTAAAATATAATAATACTGTAACTGGTAATATATTTTATCCTCCTGTAGCTCAGTGGTTAGAGCACACGTCTTATAAGCGTGCGGTCGGTGGTTCAATCCCACTCAGGAGGACTATTTATATGCCACCTTGGCGGAATTGGTATACGCGAGAGATTCAAAATCTCTTGTCCTTTGGGCATGTCGGTTCGATCCCGACAGGTGGTATTAAAGGAAAAAGTCCATGATGTATTTAAACTTACCGTATCAAAAAGTATGGATCAAAAAATCTTTCCTTAAAGGTTCAGACAATTTTATTTGGGCAAAAGACTGTGAAATGATTGAATCGTATTTAATTGGCATCAGGCTAACTAGATATGAGCCTCCTTTATTTGAAGTGTATATGCCTGAGTATAATGCCTGTTATGACAAAGTATTACAATGTGCTATATTTAATTCTAATGAAAGTCCTAATGAAGAAATAACACTCACTGACGTTGCTTGGTGGGATTGTTTAACTGATGATGCTGAGATTTATGAAAAAGCTTTTCTAAAAAACGTAGATGTTTCTATGAAAAATAGAAAAAACAAAATTCTTGAAGGAACATACTTTTTTACTCTTGATTTTAAGTCTCCTGAAGTTAATCGTTCAATTGACTATACAGAAGCAAAATTCTGGGCTGAACACAAACAAAAAAATTTCTTTTTTGATGATAAATTAAATGTGTTGTGTTGTGGACCAAATAATAAAATATTATGGAAACATAGTTCTTTAGGATTTGAAAAACCAAAGACTCCTGACTTTAAAGTTTTTGATAAGCCTAGTAGCTTTTCACATGAAACTGCAGAAGTTTTTGGAGAAACAGATAATTTTGATTATTCAAAAAATATTCTTAAGGACTAAACATGTATTGTAATCCTTGGTTATGTAACAATAAGAATTGTGAATACTGTAATTCTACGCCTCATAAAAATCCTGGCAAGTCTAGAGTTGCTAATCATAATCTTTTAGAAAAAATAAAAGAGTTAGAAATTACTATTAATAATTATGAATGCATTATGTATGCAGCTGCTTTGGAAATTGAAAGATGCTGGAAAATGCATACTGATAGCGATGGCATTGGCCCAATGACTCTTATTAATCTTTTAAAATTACGTAGAAAACCTAAAGAAAATCCATATCCACAATTCTTAAATAAAGATAATAATGAAAAATAAAGTTAGACCCTTGCCAATAAAAGGTAAACTTAATTCTGGTGACTTATTTAAAAGAATTGAAAATAATAGTTCTTTATTTTTCCTATACGAAATAGGAATAATTATTTCAGAATATAAAACAAATATGTGGAAATATTCGTATATTGCTTTAATTAATAATAGAATTCAACAGATTGTTGTTTCAAAACATGCAGGTTATAAAATAGAATTGATACAAGATGTCTAAAGATAAAATAGGAAAAATATTTCTTCTTGAATACAAAGACAAACCTGAACAGGTTTATATTGGCAATAAAATTGGAATTATTTTAAGAAAACATAAGCTTAAGTTTAGATTTGCAGAAGAGTCATATCATGTTTTATTAGAAGACAAGTTTAGAGTAATTCATTTACCAAATAAAGAAAGTGTATCTTATAAAATTAGTTTTATTTAAATTGTAAATTTGATATAATTGAAATATAATAATAATGTGATTGGAAAGGACAAACAAAAAATTACATGCCATCATGGTGGAATAGGTAGACACGAGAGACTTAAAATCTCTTGCTCTTAGAGCGTGCCGGTTCGATCCCGGCTGATGGCACTATTTGGAATCTTAGCTCAGTTGGTAGAGCATCGGACTTTTAATCCGCTGGTCCTGGGTTCGAGCCCCAGAGGTTCCACTAATACAAAGACTAAAAACATGCTATATGAAAAAGCTGGCGTTAATATAAATATTGCACAAAACACATTAAACAATGTAAAAAATACTATTTCACAAACATATACTAAAAATGTACTGTCTAATACAGGTAATTTTGGCGGGTTGTATAGTATTGATAAAAACAATATACTTGTTTCTTCAACTGATGGCGTTGGCACAAAAGTAGAATTAGGTAAACTAGTCGGATCATATTATACTTTTGGAATTGATATAGTCAATCACTGTATTAATGATATATTAGTACAAGGTGCAAAACCACTATTTTTTCTAGACTATTTGGGTTTTAATAAAATTAATCCAAAAAGTATAGAGGAAATAATCAAAGGAATATCAGACGCCTGCAAAAAAGCTGACTGTGCATTAATTGGTGGCGAGCTTGCTGAAATGCAAGATGTGTATAGGCAAGATTCTATAGATATAGTTGGAACTATAATAGGATCAGTAAGCAAGGATAACCTAATTACCGGTAAAGATATAAAAGATGGTGATGTTGTTTTAGGTCTAAAATCTTCTGGTCTTCATACAAATGGCTTCAGTTTAGCAAGAAAAGTTTTAGAAAAAGCTATAATCAAAGACGATAAGCTATTAAATAGTTTAGTTACTCCTCATAAGACTTATTTAGATGAAATAAATGAACTAAGAAAAAGTGTTTCAATAAAAGGATTAGTTCACATTACTGGCGGAGGTTTTTATGATAACCCGCAAAGAATTTTAGATAAAGAATTATGTTGTGTAATAGATACTAATTCATGGGAAACACCAGAAGTATTTAATAGAATACGCAAAGAAGGTAATATTTCTCAAGAAGAAATGTATAAAGTTTTTAATATGGGAATTGGAATGTTAATTGTAATTGACAAAAATGACATATCAAAAGCTTCTCATGCTTTAGACGATAAGTCTATTGTTATTGGTAAAATAATAAAAGATAGACAAGACATTATTCTAGAATAGAGGCAAAAATGTCAGTTACTTACGGTATAAAAGTGTATCTTAAGAATTCAATTGTTGATTCAGAAGGAATACAAATAAATCATTCTTTAAATGACTTAGGGTGGAATATTATTGACAAAGTTAAGTCTGGCAAATATTATGAAATTAGCTTTTCTGCAGATGTAGATATTAACTATATCAAAAAGCTTTGTGAAAGCGTACTAGTAAATCAAGTTATAGAAGAATACGAAATTGAAAAGTTATAATATTAATTGTAGTACTATTCAAAATAAAAGCAAGACTGCAGTCATAGTTTTTCCAGGCACAAATTGTGAAATTGAAACTGCAAAAGCAATAGAGATATTTTCAGGCGAAAAGCCTGATTTTATTTATTCAAATGAAAGAATAGAAAAAGATTATGAATTAATAGTTTTGCCTGGCGGTTTTTCTTATGGTGACTATTTAAGACCTGGTTCTATTAGTAGTATGTTACCATTGCTAGAAGACATTAAGTTGCATGCTGAAAATGATAGACTGCTTCTAGGTGTATGCAATGGTTTTCAGATTTTAACTGAATGTGGAATGCTACCTGGTGTTCTAATGAAAAACGATAACCTTAAGTTTATTTGCAAAGATGTTGAATTAGAAATAAACGACCTTGCAAATAAGTTTACGTCACTGTCTTATAAAACTAACGCTATAATGCCAGTTGCTCATGGTTATGGCAAATATTATTGTGATGAAGATACGTTAGGTTATTTAAGAAATAATAACATGATAGCACTTACATATAAAGAAAATATTAATGGCTCTACTGCTAATATTGCTGGAATTACAAATAGAAGAGGCAATGTTTTAGGAATGATGCCGCATCCTGAAAGAGCTGTATTTAGTCATCATTCTAGCTTAGACGGTAGGCTAATTTTTGCATCTGCATTAAAAAAGTGGTTGCCATCAAAAAAGTGGATATAATAATGATTGACTACAAAAAACTTGGTTTATCAGAAAAAGACTACGAAGAAATTTGTAAAAGACTTAATAGAAAACCAAATGATTTAGAAATAGGTTTGTTCTCAGCAATGTGGTCAGAGCATTGTAGTTATAGATCTACTAAAGATTTACTTAAGAAGCTTCCTACTTCTGGCAATCATGTTATAAAAGGGCCAGGCGAAGGTGCTGGAATAATAGACATTGGAAATAATAATGCCTTGTCTTTCAAGATGGAAAGTCATAATCACCCTTCAGCTGTAGAGCCACATTCAGGTGCTGCGACTGGAGTAGGAGGTATTGTTAGAGATATATTTTCTATGGGAGCAAGACCTGTAGCACTTTTAAATAGTCTAAGATTTGGAAGTTTAGATAGCAGTAAAAATAGATATTTGTTTAAAAATGTTGTAAGAGGAATATCTGACTATGGTAATTGCATTGGCGTTCCAACTATTGGAGGTGATCTAGGAATAGACAATTGTTACGAAGAAAATCCTCTTGTTAACGTTATGTGTATAGGCAAGATGAAACATGAAGAAATTAGAACAGGTATTGATGCAAGCCCTGGTGATGAACTAATTTACGTAGGCTCTGCTACAGGAAGAGATGGTGTCAATGGAGCATCATTTGCCTCAGATACTTTAACTGCTGAAAGTGAAAACAATAAGTCTCCTGTTCAATTAGGTGACCCTTTTAAAGAGAAGTTATTAATAGAAGCGTGTCTTGAAGCTTTTAAGAATAAAGATATTGTTGGCGTTCAAGATATGGGTGCCGCTGGTTTAACTTCTTCTTCATCTGAGTTAGCAGAAAGAGCAGGCCTTGGAGTTTTAATTCATATCGACAAGATTCCTCTTAAAGACAGTTCTATAACACCATTTGAAATAATGCTTTCTGAGTCACAAGAAAGAATGCTTTTTGTAGTAAAAAAAGATTGTTCAGAAAAAGTGATAGAGACAATTAAAAAATGGAACTTAGATGCATGTGTTATCGGTAATCTAATACAACAAGAAAATTTTATAGTATCAGATAAGCATGATATAAAAGCTAATATTAAAGTAGAAGATTTGCTTAATGTTCCTAACGATAACTTAACTGCAGAATATAAAGCATTTAATATTAAAGAATCTAAAAAATATAACGAATTTAACATATATGAAACATTTGAAAAAATATTAAGTCACCATAATGTTTCTAATAAAAAGTTTATATATGAACAATACGACAGCTCCGTGCAAGGAAATACGTGCATTCCACCTGGCAATAATTCAGGCTTAATTAAAATTGATGACGAAACTTATATTGCTGCAGCATCAGGTTGTAATTCTAGATATGTTGATAAAGATCCAAAAGTAGGAACAAAATTATCAATTGTTAAAGTTGCAAGAAATATTATATGTTCAGGAGCAAAACCTTTAGCTGTAACAAATTGCTTAAACTTTGGCAACCCTAAAAACCCTCAAGTTTACAAACAACTAGAATTGTCTATAGAAGGATTATCTGAAGCATGCAGCGAACTAAATACTCCTGTAATAAGTGGTAATGTTTCTTTATATAATCAGGGAGAAACAAAAGAAATTTATCCAACTCCAATAATCGGTATGGTCGGTATAAGAAATTCTTATGAACATAAGCAAGAAATAGACTATCAAAACGATGTTGTCTATATAATAGGTAATAAAAACAGATATGAATTTGGCGGTAGTTTATATAATCTTGTAACAGAAACTTATATGAATCAAAGAGTTCCTTGTTTAGATCTAGAATATGAAAAAGTAATTCATAATTTTATTTTGTCTAATTACAATGATATTAAGTTTATAAAAGATGTTGCTGAAGGCGGGCTTGGAGTTACATTGGCAAAAATTTCATCTATTAAAGACTACGGATTTTCAATTAATTTGCAGAGCAATGTTGAAAAAGAACTATTTAGTGAAGCTCAAACACGATTTGTTATTATAATTGACAAGAAAAAAGAAAATTTGTTTTCTAAATACGGATATAAACTAGGTAATATTACAAAAGAAAAGAAAATTACTATTAATGACAGTATAATTTTTTGTAAAAATATGATAGAAATTAATTATAATTCATTAAAGGAAGCTATTTAATGATAAAACCAATTAGAAGTGTCAAGCTAGAAGAATTTGAAGACAAATTTAAACTAGGTAAAACTAGAGATTTATATGTGAATGAAGATCAAATGATGATAATTGCTACAGATAGAATTTCATCATTCGACAAAGTATTTGGAGTTATTCCTGGCAAAGGTAACATTCTACATAAAATTACAAAGTTTTGGTTTGACAATACTAAAGATATTATAGATAACCATATAATTGATATACCATGTGAGAATGTTTTAAATGTAAATAAATATGATGTATATCCTGTAGAAGTAATTGTTAGAGGATTTATTACAGGTATGACTGATACATCTTTGTGGACGCTTTACAACAATGGAGATAGAAGCCCTTATGGAGTAGAATTACCTGATGGTTTACAATTCAATGATCGTTTACCTGAGCCTATCATAACTCCTACAACTAAAGCTGAGCATGGTAAGCACGATGAGGTTTTAACAGAAGCAGGAATTATAGATGGATCATTTGTGTCAGAAGACAAGTGGCTAGAAATAAAATACTATTCTTGGGAGTACATTAGAGAAACTGCTTTTAAGCTTTTTGAAAGAGGACAACAAGTTGCAAAAGAAGCAGGTCTAATTCTTGTTGATACAAAATATGAGTTTGGTTATAAAGATGGTAAAATCTATCTAATTGATGAGATACACACACCTGATTCTTCTAGATATTGGTTATTAGAAGATTATGAAAGTAATAAGACTATTACCAACTATGACAAAGAGTTTTTTAGAAGTGAAATTAAAAACAATAATGGTGTAATTACTAATGAAATAGAACAAGAGCTTATGAGAAGATATATTGCTGTGTATGAGAAACTATCAGGCAATAGTTATGTTCTTCCTAAAAATGACATTAAAGAAGATATTATTTCTTATATTAACGAAAAGATGAAAGTATAAAAATGAATGTTACAGTAATAATGGGTTCCGATAAAGATTTAAGTTTTTGCAATAAAATTAAAGATACTCTTTCAGAATATGGAATTGAAGGAAATCTTTTAATAGCTTCAGCGCACAAAGCAGTTCACTTTCTATTAGACTCGATGAGAAAAATTGAAGAAGAAAATGAAGACGTCGTTTATATTACTGTTGCTGGTATGTCAAATGCTTTAAGCGGCGTTGTTGATTCAAATACAACCAAACCTGTAATTGCCTGTCCGCCGCCTGGGCCAGAAATAGATGTTTGGTCTTCTTTAAGAATGCCTTCTTCAGTATGCCCTGGAGTTGTTTTAAGTCCAACAAATGCTGCTCTTTTAGCTGTAAAAATTTTAGGTTTAAAAGAGAAAAGCCTTAGTAATTCTATTGATAATCTGCATAAAAGAAATGAACAAAAAATTATAAATAGCAATGCTTGAATCTATTCATGAAGAATGTGGTGTTTTTGGGATTTATTCTCAAAAGCAAGACAATAACGTATTTCATGACATATTGTGTGGCTTACACTCTCTACAACATAGAGGGCAAGAGTCAGCTGGTGTTGTAACTTGTCATAAAAAAAAATTTTATGAAAAGAAAGGAATGGGTCTTGTAACACAGATCTTCAATAAAAACGATCATACAAATATTCTAGGCAATTTTGGTATTGGTCATACAAGATATTCTACAGCAGGAAGTTCTTGTCTTAGAAATGCTCAACCTTATGATGTTGAAACTATATATGGTTCAATAGCTATTGCTCATAATGGCAATATAACTAATGTTGAAGAATTAAAACATGATGTACTATCAAAAGGTTATTGTTTAACTTCAACTAGCGATTCTGAGCTTTTGTTATATTTGCTTCTTCAACAAAATATTTCAACAAGTGATCCTGACAGATGGATTAATATGTTGTTTAACTTATTAGAAAAAGCTGAAGGTGCTTATTCTTTGATTTTAATGACTGATGAAAGTCTTTATGTATTAAGAGATAAACATGGATTTAGGCCTCTTTGTATTGGTGTTATTGATACTAATAACTCTAAAGACTATGTTGTGTCATCAGAATCTTGTGCTTTTGAGACAATTGGAGCAAAGTATTTAAGAGAAGTAGAACCTGGTGAAGTAATAAAAATAAATAAATTTGGATTTAAGTCGTATAAAAATAAAATTAATAAAAGACCAGAACAAAAAAGATTTTGTTCATTTGAATATATTTATTTTTCTAGACCAGATTCTATTCACGAAAACAAGTCTGTTCATGAAGTAAGAGAAAGTTTAGGAAGAGAACTTGCTAAAGAAAGTATTGCAAATGCTGATATCGTAATTGGTGTACCCGATTCAGCAATATCAGCTGCAGTTGGATTCTCAAAAGAGTCTAATATACCATATAGATTAGGTTTAGCAAAAAACAGATATATTGGTAGAACTTTTATTCAACCTAATAATGTTGATAGACAACAATTAGTTGCTATGAAATTTAACCCTTTACCTTACGATATAAAAGATAAAAGAATAGTTGTTGTAGATGATTCAATTGTAAGAGGAAATACTGCAGGTCCTTTAGTTAAACTATTAAGAAATGCCGGCGCAAAAGAAGTTCATATGAGAATAACTTCTCCTCCTGTAAAAAATCCTTGTTATATGGGCGTAGATATATCTGACAAGAAAGAGCTTATTGCACACAATATGAATTTAGAAGAGATGAGAAGATACTTTAATCTAGATAGCTTACAATTTCTTTCTTTAGAAGGAATGAAAAAAGCACTAGCAGGCAATAGTAATCACTGTGATGCATGTTTTAGCGGAAATTATCCTATACAGATAAGCGAGAGAAATATTGAAAACTCTAATTAGAAATTGTTTAATATCAGTTAGTAATAAAGAAAAATTAGAATTATTAGCAAACTATCTTAATAGTAGAAAAGTTAATATAATAGCTTCTGGCGGAACAAGTGAAAAAATTAAATCATTTGGTATTCAAGTAAAAGAAGTATCAGACTTAACAAGATTTCCTGAAATATTAAATGGCAGAGTTAAAACTTTACATCCACATATTTATGCAAATATTTTATCAAAGAGAAACAAATCAGACTTAAATGATATGTTGAATAACGAGGTAGACGTACAATATATTGATTTAGTAATAGTTGATCTTTATCCTTTTTCTAAAGCTATTAAAAACGCAGAAGATGAATCGTTAGCTATTGAAAATATTGACATTGGTGGTGTATCTCTATTAAGAGCAGCTGCTAAAAATAGCAAACATGTTTGTGTCGTATCAGATATTTCACAATACGAATCTTTAATTAATGAAATAGAAAAAAATGATGGATATGTAAGCAAAAGCTTTAGAGAGGAATGCGCTTTTCTTTCTTTTAAGAAGACAAGTGAATATGACTCTTTAATTAGTGAGTGGTTTGTTCGTAATAAAAAATTACGTTATGGTGAAAATCCACATCAAGAAGCAATATTTCTAGGTGACCTAGAAGAAATTTTTAATAAAATTCAAGGTAAAGAATTATCTTATAATAACTTACTTGATGTCGATGCAGCTGTAAACTTAATATCAGAATTTACAGAACCAACTATTGCAATATTTAAACATACAAATCCTTGCGGTGTATCATCTGGTAAAGAAAATGAGCCGATTGAAGATATTTGGGATAGAGCATTGTCCGGTGACCCTGTGTCTGCATTTGGTGGAATCATTATAGCAAACAAAGAAGTAAGTGAAGGATTTGCTTCTAAACTAACAAATATGTTTTATGAAATTCTAATAGCGCCGTCATATTCGCAAGAAGCATTAATAGAGCTGCGAAAAAGTCCTAAGAGAATCATTTTGCAACAAATAAATAGTGTTAAAAAAGCACCCCAAAGAAAAACAGTTCTAGGTGGTATATTGAAACAAAACTATGATGATATTTTAATTAAAGATAAGCCTGTAGTTAAGACTATTAAAAAGCCTACTCAAGATCAAGTTGATGACTTAAATTTTGCTAATAAGATTGTGAAACATACAAAATCAAATGCAATTGTTTTAGTAAAAAATAAAGTTTTATTAAGCTCAGGTATGGGTCAATCTTCAAGAATAGATGCTTTAGAACAAGCTGTATTAAAGGCTGATAAGTTTGAAAATAGTCTTGAAAATTCTGTAATGGCGTCAGATGCTTTTTTCCCGTTTAGTGATTGTATTCAAAGAGCACACGAAGAAGGGATTGTATCAGTTATCCAACCTGGTGGATCAATTAGAGATAAAGAATCAATTGAATTATGTGATAAGCTAAACATCTCTATGGTTATGACAGACACAAGACACTTTAAACACTAAGGTTATATTAATGAAGAACATAGCAATTTTAATATCAGGTGCTGGGACAAATATGGAGTCTATACTTAAATCAAAAGAAGAGTATGACTTAAATATAAAATGCGTTATTTCTTCAAAAATTGGTTCATTAGGTTTAGAAAAAGCTAAAAAATATGATGTTATAACTTCTACTGTAAATAGAAAGCTATATGCTACTAAAGAATTATTTGAAGAAGTATTAGAATCTATACTAAATGATTTTAACATAGACTACATTGTATTAGCTGGGTATATGTTAATATTATCTGACTCATTTGTTAAAAAATATCCTAAACGTATTTTTAACATACATCCTTCTTTGCTACCAGACTTCCCAGGATTAAACGCTGTAAAACAATCGTTGCAGGCAGGCAAAGCAGGATTTACTATTCACTACGTTGATCCAGGTAAAGTTGATAGTGGTGAAGTTATCTTTCAAAAAGAAGTAAAAATAGAAAATGGTGACACTGTCAAAGTATTACACAATAGAATAAAAGTTTTTGAAAACGAATGGTATCCTAAAGCTTTGAGTCATGTTATAAACTCAAATCCAATATCTCTTCTATAGACTTTGTTTTTATATTTTATATCATCTGCTTGATCATAACAGTTATTTATAGCATCTCCAATTGTGTTCTTAAGACTTGTTATACATAAGACTCTTCCGCCGTTAGTAAGCAATTTATTTTCTTTAAAGCTTGTTCCTGCGTGAAAAATCATTGTATCGTTTTTTCTATTTATTTCTATAGGGAATCCTTTTTGATAGCTTTCTGGATACCCTTTAGAAGCTAAAACAATAGTAGCAGCACATTTACTAGAGTATTTAACTTTTATACCTGATAGACTTTTTGTTTTATAACTTTCTAATATTTCTATAAAATCATTTTCTAGTCTTGGTAATATTACAGTAGATTCCGGATCACCTAATCTTACATTATATTCTATTACAAAAGGCTCGCCATCTACATCCATTAATCCTAAAAATAAAAAACCTTTAAATTCAATATTTCTTAAAGTTGGTTTTATTATTCTTTCTTCTACTTTTTTGACAAATGATAAGCTAACATTAGGTGAAGGTGATATTGCACCCATGCCGCCAGTATTTGGGCCTCTATTTTTTTCTAATAGCTGTTTATAGTCTTTTCCTTCAGGCAAAATAATATAGTCTTTACCGTCACATAAAATAAACATTGATACTTCTATTCCTTTTAAAAAGTCTTCTATTATAATTGGAAAACAATCTTTACCAAACTTATTAGATATACTTTCTAAGCCAATAACTGCATCTTCTTTTTTATTAACAACAACTACACCTTTACCTCCTGCCAATCCATTAGCTTTTATAACGAAAGGTACATTTTTATCTTTTATATAATTTTTTGCAGAACTTAAACTTGTAAATTCTTTATAGTTTGCTGTTGGTATTTTATTTTCTTTCATGAAGTTTTTAGCAAAGCTTTTGCTAGTCTCTAGTTGAGAACTAAAAATATTAGGGCCAACTACGCAAGTATTAGTTTCTTTTTCTAGTATATTAGTTATTCCTTTTGCCAGATAAGTTTCAGAGCCAGGAATGACAAAGTCAATATTATTATTATTAACAAATTTAGAGATTTCGTTAAAGTCCAAGTTAACATTGCAATCAATTGTTCCGCCATTTCCAGGAGAAAGATATATATTTTTTAGTTTATTGCTTTTTTTTAGCTTCCATACTAATGCGCTTTCTCTTGCTCCGCTACCTAGAATTAAAACATTAGACATTTATTCTTCCTTTTATTTTATTATAGTTTATAAATTAATCAAAATAATTTTAAAAAATTTGTAAAATTGATATATTTGACATATAATAATAATGTATTTAATAAGGATAAATTAAAAATTCTTAATAAATAAATTGCTCCAATAGCTCAGTAGGAAGAGCAACGGCCTTCTAAGCCGTAGGTCACAGGTTCGAGCCCTGTTTGGAGTACTATCTGT